>JACCEE010004684.1_pt1 | contig 13627 bp, 15 predicted proteins | sample 7449931 | NCBI WGS metagenome assembly JACCEE01 (sample SAMN15323457, study PRJNA562643) | freshwater metagenome | isolation source: river surface water | place: USA:Blue River Watershed | collected 2017-08-19 | reverse complement strand
CTCTTTTAATTTCACGACGATAGCGCTATAATGCCCGAACATTCTTACGGCGTCCCATAGTTAAAATGGATATAACGGGTCTTTCCTAAAGATCTATTAGAGGTTCAATTCCTCTTGGGACGACCACTCAATAAAAAAGCCAACTTCGAGTTGGCTTTTTTGTTGGCTCTTCCCCAAATCATGGGGCAAACGACTTCCATTTCATTCAAAGCTTTATTTAAAATAGGAATAAACTCGGGCCAATCATTACGAACACCAATCGCGATATCGTTGCGATAGGGCGTATCCCCAACTAATTTAATATCCTCTAAATCTAAAAGCTTAAGATAATATCCTACAGTTGTCGTAGCATCGACAATAACATCAACGTCATCCTTTTAAAGACCTTTTATCATCTCTTCGATTGTTAAATATCTCTGAAAATTAAATCCAGGGTATTGTCTTAAGATTTTTTCTCCTATAGCTTGCCCTTTAATCACACCGATCTTTTCACCATCAAGTTCCTCAAAAGACATCAGATAAGAACTATCTTTTTTTGAAAAAATACCAACAGGAATCGACAGATAAATATCTGTGAAGTTTAAATACTTTTCTCTTTCCATCGTTTTAACAAGGCAGGGGAATAGATCTACATCACGCTTAACGCTACCATCAGTAACAGCAAGAAGATTGTTAATTTTAACTTGCTTAAAATTGATTCCGAGTATTTTTTCAATCTTGTTAATGTAGTCAGATGACATCTCTTGAAAAATTCCATTTTCATAAAAAAAAGCGATCGGTGGTCGAGAATGATCAATCGCCATGCGAATTGTTTTGTGTTCAGCAAGCCAATCTTTTTCTCTCGGTGAAAGTATAAGTTCATCATTGTTGCCGTCTAGCCAAGTTCGGGCAATTGTTTTTTCTTCTTCAATTGTAATAGAAGCGAGGGCTTTATCTAGAATAGATACGAGTAAGGGTTCAGACTTTTTTACACCAAACTGCAATATTGATTTTGACTCGAAAAGACGCCCCATCAACTCTAAATCATGAAAAAGTTCCTCTTCAATCAAATAAGATACAACCGCTCTATTCCCTGCATAAGCATCAGCCTCACCACGCGAGACTGCATCTAAAGCAAGTGAGGTTGAATCGTATTCCTTAATTTGGACATGGGATAATTTCTTCTTTAAATAAGTAACGTTATAAAAACCTTTCTCAAGTGCAAGAATCTTACCTTCTAAATATTGTTCATGATGAAGATATTCAGCATTTTTTTTGCGACTATAACATGAGGGATGGAAATATAAGGTCGGGTAAAGTTTAGAAATTTATCACGATCAGAACGTTGTGTTACGTCCATCAAAGCATCGAGTTCACCACTTTTGACACGATCAAAATTAGTTTGGAAAGGACCAGAGACTGGAACTAAAGCACCATTTAAGCGTTTATTTAAAACAGAGAGGTATTCAATTCCAATACCTTTTAACTTTTTATTGTTGTCTTGATAATTCAAAGGAGGCCAGGCATTCATCACACCAACAAGAATTCGAGGATGTTTCCTTAACCATTCTTTCTCTTCTTTGGTAAGTTTCAAAGAAGTGTCTTGAGATGAATATCTATCTTTTTTTTCTGTTTGAACAAAACTGATACTAAATACCATCACAAGGCAAACAATAAGGAGATGCTTCCATTTACAAACTCTCATTTTACATACCCTTTTGTTCACAATTGCTTCATCCACTTTTTTTAAAAATTTTCAAAAACGCTAAGAAAAAAAAAAGATCATATTCTAAACTTTTAAGTTCTCTCATTATTTTTAAAACTTCATCAAGATCTCGGGGCTCTTCACCAGGAGGATAGGAGTATCGACAAAAATCATCCGCAATACGAATTACCCTTGCGAAAGGATGAATAAAATCTCTTTTTAAGCCATTAGGAAAACCTGTTCCGTTATAATACTCATGATGTTCATATACAGCTTTGACCACATCTGATGGAATCGATCTTTGTTCAATCAAAATATCTTTTCCTATATTGACGTGCGCTTTATATTTTTCAAACTCTTCACGAGTCATTAATGAAACAGATTTATCGAGAAGATCTTTTGGTAAATTTTTCTTACCAACATCGTGTAAAATTGCCGCAAGATACAACTTGTAAGCTGTTCCTTTAGAGTGCCAATTGAGTTTTTTAGCAATAGCGGAGGAGATAAATGCTACTGATGTTGCATGAGAAGTTTCATCAGTCGAAAGATCGTTAATACTATTTAAAATATTCATCAAATTATCGTGATCACTAATAAGACCTTAACCTTTAACACAAAAGTCTTTGAGATCCCCAGTCAAAGATTCATCTAATTGCTTTTCAAAAAGCATTTCATTAAACATGCTTGAAATATTTGAAATTAAATGGGCATGAACGTCCTTATTAAAACGCCCACTACCCTCAACTGCCTTATAAACTTCCATATTGAAGCCAAGATATAGACGATAATCTTCTTTACTAATATAAAGGTTTTCTATTCCTCGCTCTTTATAAGCCGTAATCACAGAAGAATCTAAGACATCATCGACTACGGCCACTTTTACAAACTTATAGTTATTTAATTTTATATAAACATCATACAGTAACTTTGTACTGCTGATAAACTCATCTACGCTCACACTGAAAGGTTTCGAAATAAAATCATCTGCTCCAAGCTCGAAGGCTTCATGGGTTTCTATAATATGAGAGAACCCAGTCATGAGAATGAATGGCATTTGAGGGTATTTTTTCTTAGATTCAATAAGTAAATCAAGTCCGGTCATTTTAGGCATTTTTATATCAGACACGACTAAGTCATATTGCGAAAAAGAAAGCTCTACCAATGCAGTTTTCCCATCCCCGACCTCGTTTACTTTAAATCCTTTTTTGCGCAAGAGTTCGGCAACCATGAAGCGATACGCTTCATCGTCCTCGACAACTAATATTTTTTTTCGTTCATACTCTCATCTTTGTTAGAAGACTTATGACTATTCGGCAAAATAAAATAATTCACGATGAAAAGGTTGTTTGAGCATTTTACTTATTTCAAGTAAAGAATGGCTTAAATCGAAATTTACGACACGTTATTCAAGACTAGAGATTTTCGTAGCGAATCTCACTACCTTTTTTCATTTTTATTGAACAAATTGATCCCCTATAGACATGTTTTGTCCATTCCATTCATTATCATAAAATCCATGGAGGACTCGATGAAACAATTCCTTTCAAAAATGTCAGAAATGATTACTAACCTTATGAGCTTTTTTCATAACAAGGACTATGATTCAAATTAATGTTTTTAATGCTCATTAGTATCTCAAGGTATAGACGATTTTTTTACTTGTCTTAGGTCGAAATTCACTGAGCACTCTATAAACACAATCTAAATGTTCTTTTGAAGCCGTACTTGATTTAACCTTCATTACTTGATCAATGAGTTTCCCTTTTTGGTAAGTGACTTCAGCCTGATACTCTCCCATAAAAAGAGGATTACGCTTATTTTCTTCCGTAAAACATTCATCGGTATCAGGATTTCCGTAATCAATTTGTCCTTCCCCTTGCCCGATCACGGTCTGATAAGAAATCCCCCTTCTACTTGGACGAGCGAAGTTCTCAGGCTTGATTCGTTTGTTTGTATAAGCGGAGTAAATCGGGTCTGTACTTAAATCGATGTTGACCTTTTGCAAAGTCTCTAATGCAAACTTTTCTTTTTTGTCTATCTGCAGGTTCATGATGACCTTTTTGATATTCTCCGTTTGGACAAGGCTAAGATGACTTCCATAAAAGACGCCAGTATCAAAAACGGTCATTTTATAGCGAAAGGCGATAGGAAGTTTAAACTTGGAGCAACCAACTTGATCCAACTCATACTCTCCAGGAGGAGCGCTAAAGAGAAGGACCCCAGGTATTCTCTCTGATGGATAAACCATAAATTCACTGCCATCTTTCAAATTTTCAAAATTAAAATAACAACTTGGATCAATGCCGATATCTTGATCATAGGTGAGAAGCAAGAATGAAGACTTATTTAACTCAGCTGAATTCACTCCAGATAAAGAAGTGACTTGGGTTGAACAGGCCACGAGAACAAAGCTCATGAGGACGAACAAACGGTTCATTTTTACTCCTTATAAAATGATAAAACTGCTCAACTTTTCGTCATAACTGTTTTTTTTCCAAGTAAATATTCAGTTAATTCGGCATTTATTAAGAGTGCAAAAATTCATCTCCTTCATTTTTTTTAAGCCTCCTAAACTCTCCCTGATAGGACTGCCAACTTTTTAAGGAGTTTTATGTCTAAGTATCTTTTTATTCTTCTCTGCCTTTTCTCTCTTAGCGCCTGCCAGGCGAGCAAAGAAGAAAAAATGACTCCAACAGGAAACCCAAACGAGGTCGTTCCGCCTCCCTTTAGCCATTCCGAAAGCCCCGGTCTTGAACTTCCACAGGAGGTCGCAACGGCTTCCGTAACTCCAACACATCGACCAACAGCGACTCGTATCCCTACAGTTGAAATGACTCCCTTCCCTGTTGCAACACTTCAGCCGACACCAATTATCAGTCAGCGCTCTTTGCGTTTAGAAAATTTAAGCGCGATGGAAAAGGCCAACACCTTCTCTCTCAAACTTCTCTATTCTTATCGCTATTTTGGAGCTTTTGATTTTGCCACCTCCAACTTAGAAGAATTTTTTATCACCCTACAAAAATATGAAAAAAGTGAAAACTATAGAGCTTTAAGCTTAGGAGCTACTTCAAAAATTATTTTTTTTATTAAAGATCATCTTCAAACTGAGTTTGAAAAAGACTACCTCTTATTTCTCAATACTCGCTATCAGCTCAGCGTACAGGAAGCTCTAAAAATACTCTCAGAAAATGATTATTCAAAAAATCTTTTTTCTTGGAAGCCTCGCTACCTCAAAAAAAATAACGATATAACCTTGCAAGAATGTGAAGAGGTGAAGCGCTTACTTAGCAACGCTTTAGAGGTCAAAAAAATCGATCCTTCACTTAAGCTGGAGCGCCCTGTTTTCAAGCGTCTAAAACAGATGAACCAAGAACTCCCAGAAAACGAACTTTTAAAAAAGTCGGCTCAAGAAATCGCTGAATTCGTTCAAGATCTTATAAGCGACCTGTAAGTTCAATATCTTACCCATCATACCCAAGTCTACAGGGGCCCTTTTTCAGGTCATAATGATGAGCTAAGATGAGCCAAATGCTCTTCAGGTTGTGTCTATGGCTAGCAAAAAGTTATGGTCTACTTTTTTATGCACTCTTCTTTTTAGCGCTCAAGCTTGGGCCAGCGTTTGCACTATTTTTGTCCATGGCTACACAAGAACTCCAGATGAATACTTTGGAAAACTTCCCCACCAAGTGAAATGGGATAGCTCTCTTTCGATTTTAAAATCTGCTCCCCAAGTGGCTCAAGGTATTTTAAAAGAAATCTCCAACTGCGAAAAAGAATCTCCTGTTATCCTTCGTACGCACAGTTATGGAGCTGCTCAAGTTTATTATATCTTATCCCAAGGTAAACGTTTCCAAGAACTTTACCCTAACCATCCCTTTGTTCAAGTTTATAAAAAAACGGTTGCGACCTATTCCTACACTGGAGCTTTTCATGGAACTCCCATCATGGATCTCCTCTGCAGCTCAAAAGTCACGATGGATATCGGTGACTGGGCCAATAAACCTTGTGTTTTAAGTCTCACGTCCTCTCCTCAATTTGATGTTTCTCACTACGTGACAAGTCCAGGGGTCCCTTTTTATCTTCTCTACTCAACAGATGATGATGCTTGGCTTGGTATCCCTGGGAAAATAATAGGTCACTTTGGACAAAGCTTTTTTGAATATGAAATTCAAAATTTTAAGACTCAAAATGATAACACCCTACCAACTTATGCTTCACTAGGATGTTCCTCGACTATCCCTCTTATTAATCCAGAAGAGAATTGTCGCAAACTTGATTCAAATTTCTTTTTTGACATTTATCATGAAAGTAAGCTTGGCCACTTGGATTTTCGAAAAAATGAAAAGTACATGACAAGAACTCAGACAAAATTTCTCAACAACCCTAAAATTAGTCAAAAAATACAAAGTACAGAAGTTTTAAAAAAACAGCAGGACTATCCTTTCAACCTTATCCCTATCAACGCCCTGACTATGGAAGATCCCGTAGCCCGCCGTAAAAACTATCCTGCTCATTGGATCTCTATTGATAAGGAAAATGGTTTCACAGCTCGCCTTAATTCTGAACAAATCTATTTTTCTGATGAGAATGACGCCCTTTTTTGGGTGGAGTTCGAGGGGAAAAACCCTCCTCAGACGGTGAGCTTGACTACAGAAATCAAAAAACAAAATGAACTTATTCTTTCAGAAACTCTCCCCCCATCTGGAATAAATACTGGCCAGTTCCGAGTTGATTTAAGTGCACTTGAAGATGGAGAATACATCGTTCAAACCAATGTGAAGGTTAATAAGCTCATTACTCCCGTCATAAGGACATTTATCTTAAACCGCTCAGCCCCATCTGTTGCTGCGATAAAAGAAGATCAACTCAATAGCGACCAAGATATCGTTTTAAAGACAAATATCGTGGCAAAAAAAGATGGTCTTTATCTTATCGAATTGACCCTCAATGATTTTCAAGGAACACCTCTCGCGACTATTGAAAAGTTAGTAAAGCTCCACATAGGAGAGCAGCAAGTGGAACTTTTGGTTAATAGTTTTTACTTCTATCAAAACCGCCTTTCTGGCCCTTTTTCCCTAAATGAAATGGCCGTCAGTGAAGTTCTTCCTAATCTTGAGATCAAACGTGCTAAAACAATTCAGTTAAAATACACAACTCAAGCCTATCAATGGGCAGAATTAAGAAAAATCCCCCACAAAGATCCAGTGATGGCTAAAAAACTTTTCATGCTTTATAAAAACCCTGATGCTATTGAATAATTTCTTACTATTCCTAACTCTTTCTAAAAAAAATTGACGAGAACCTTTTAAAAGTGTTTCCATAATAGAAATAAAAGACGCGATCATGAATGAAACAAAAACTATTCAAGTACTAAAATTCGTCGTTTGGACAGCACTCATCGTCTGGCTCATCTATATGTCAATTTATCCTCTAAAATGGCAATTTTTTATTCTAGCCCCTCTCCTTATTAGTGCAATTGCTTTACACTTCTACACTCTCAAACAAATCAAATAAGAGGTTTTATGAAATTATTGTTTGTCTTTTTTATGACCATTAACATGGCATGGGCCGCGAATGTTCCCCAAAAATTTAATGTCATCTTCAAAACTTCTAAAGGAGAATTCACTCTGGCAATCGATAAAAAGAATGCCCCTCTTGGAGTTGAACGCTTCTATGAACTCGTTCAAAAGAAGTATTACAACAATGTTAAGTTTTTCCGCGTAGTCAAAGGTTTCGTTGTTCAATTCGGTATTGCCGCTGATCCTAAAGATTCAAAGAAATGGTCAAACGCCAATATCAAAGATGACCCTGTTCTTCTCTCTAATACAGAAGGGACTATCTCATTTGCTACAGCTGGACCTAATACACGCACGACACAACTTTTTATTAATTTGGGCGATAACTCAAATCTCGACAGGATGGGGTTTGCTGCTTTTGGAAAGGTTGAAAAAGGTATGGATGTCGTTAAGGCCCTTTACGGAGAATATGGTGAAGATCCAACTTCTGAACAAGGTTCTATGGAAAGACTTGGTAACAAATTTTTAGAGGCCAAGTACCCCAAATTGGATTACATCATTGACACAAAAATTGTTGTCGTTAATTAGCTATTTTAGAGGAATATAAATTTTTGTTTGCCATTCTTTTACCTCAGTGACTCTAGGGTCATTGAGGTAGATCTCAAAAGAGAAGGGTTGAGCTTTAAGCCCTTGTTGTTTTATCCATTTATAAAGCTTTGCATAGCTCTCCCCCACTTTACGATAATGCCCTACATGGATCATCGTCGCACAACGGGTGAAGGGATAATCACGAAGACGAATTTCTGAAGTTTCCAAAACCGCATTCTCAACGGGATAAGCACAATGGAAACTCCATTTATAATGAAGCATTTTTAGAAACATTTTAATGGGGGACATAATCGTGAACTCTTCCCAATTCACGTGATCATAAAAAACAAAAGGGGCAAAACTCTGAGTTATTCCATTTTCCTGGCAATGCTTCTCTAGCTTTGCAAATGAATCTTGCATTACAAAAGAGAGTTTTAGAGTTTTGCACTCACTGGCTATCCCTAATCCTCGTTTGAAAGGAAGTTCTTCAATTTGATATATCTCATCCGTCATCGGATGGTCCTTAAAATACTTTCGTGCCTGATCAAGCAACTTCTGTATAACTTCAGTTTTATGACCGGAATAATCCGCTCTGGCCACTTTTTTTATTTCAATCAGTTCCTGCTTATGAATTTCATATTCGTTACGAGCTTGATTGTTTATTCGTAAATAATCTCTAAAAAGCAGGTGATTCTCTATTTCTTTAGCTCCTTTTTGAAACGCATGAAGATGAATCAGTCCCTTTGTCTTAGTTGAATTATAGAGGACACAGTAGCGACGACCAACAATCCCATACTCACCCTTATACTCATACCCTAAACTTTCAAGACAAGCCTGATTTCTATCTAACTCTTCGAGGTCATCGACCTCTAGCAAAAGATCAATAATGGGCTTTGCGGATAAATGAGGCACCGCTGTACTTCCCACATGATAAAGCTTCGCTCCCTTATTTTTCAGAGAATTCATAAGAAGATCAGCTTCTTCCTTGTAAATTTTTGCCCAAACAGAGTTATAGGGTTTAAGAAAAACGGAGGTTCTTTCCAAACCAACGCCCAAATCTTCATAGTATTTAAGTCGACTACTTTCTTTCATAAAATCCAATTCAGTTTAGAGAAATCTTAAAAAACTTTCTTGAACACTTATTTGTAATTTTCATTTTTAGCGGGCAAATAAAGAAAGAAACTAGGAAGTTCCTTTTTTAATTCTATCCACTCTTGAGTGACAGGATGCTTAAAACGTAAGAAAAATGAAAAGAGACGAATTTGTCTTTCGAATTTATCACTGGCCCCATAACGTCGATCCCCAATGATAGGATGTCCCATTTCTGAAAGATGAACGCGAATTTGATTTTTCCTTCCTGTTTCTAACTCAACTTCCAAAAGCGTTTTATCTTTAAAACGCTCTAACACTTTGAAGTGAGTAATGGCCAACTTGGCATTTTCATTTTTTTCGACAGAGCGAACCAGAAGGGTTTTAGGGTCATCGTAAAGGTAGCTTTCAATTTTCCCTTCATTTTTTAAAACACTTCCCTCAACGAGGGCAAAGTAGCGTTTAATATTATCTTTCCAATGATCTTTTAAAGTCTTTTGGACAAACTCAGTTTTAGCAAAAAGAATAAGTCCGGCAACTTCCCGATCAAGCCGATGAACAACGTAAAGTTTCTCTCTACCTTTTGAATTTTCTCTTACATACTGCTGCACCTGCTTATAAAACGAAGATTTTTCATCTCCCCCTTCACCAGCAGTCAAAATCCCAGCAGGCTTGAGGCAAACAATCAAGTTTTTGTCTTCAAAGACAACTTCAAAGCGAGGCTTAAAAATTTTATTTAAAGTAAGGGGCTTATCAAATGAAATAAAAAGTATGTCTTGAGGTTGAACCTCTTCATTGAGTCGTGTGACCAATTCATTATTGAGACTCAGTTGCTTAAACTTAATCCACTGTTTTATCTTAGACTTAGAGATGCCCTTCATCTTCTCAGAGATGAGCTGCTCAACTGTACTTGACTGAGTTGCCACTATTTTCATGTAAATACCCTAGCAAAGCCAACAAGAAATTAACATTTAAAAAGATATCTTAACGCGGGATTCATAATAAAATATGCTATAAGCAAGTAAACACGAGGTGAACGATGGCTTCAGGACTTATTCAAAAACTCCTTCCCCCCAGCGAAAACAAGTTCTATGAATTTTTTAAAGATGGGGCCCTCACCTGCTCACTCTCTGCAAGGCTCTTCCACGAAATTATCTTTAATGGTCTAACAGAGTCTCGTCTTGTAGAAGCGAGAACTCTTAAAGGGAAAAGTGTCTTCATTGCTAAAAACACCCTCAATGAATTAAATAAAACGTTTATTACTCCTATCGATCGTGAGGATATTCTTCACCTCTCAACTCTTATTAATAAAATCGCCAAACGTATTATCAGAAGCTGCATCAATTTGAAGGTGTATCGTTTAGATAAATACCCCGAAACGATGCGCCATCAAGCAGAAACACTGCTACTGGCCACTCAGGAACTTCAAAGCGTTGTGGACCTTTTAGAAAAGCATGCCTCGTTAAAAGAAATTTCTGATTCTAATAATAAGATGATGGAAATTGAAAACCATGGGGATGATATTCTTTTTATGGCCATGGATGAAATTTTCTCCGGAAAACATGAAGCCTTAGAGGTCATCAAACTCAGAGATATTTATAAAACAATCGAAAGCGCTTTGGATAAATGCTATAGCGTTTCTGATACCATCCTAAACATCTCTATCAAGCACGACTAACGATGACACTTACCTTACTTATCATTGTCATTGTGGCGGCTTTAATATTCGAGTATATCAATGGCTTTCATGACTCGGCTAACGCTATTGCTACTGTTGTTTCAACAAAAGTCTTAACTCCACGCCAAGCAATAGTCATGAGTGGTGTCTTAAACTTTGTTGGGGCCTTCACCGGAACTCATGTAGCAAAAATGATTGGAGGTGGCTTAGTAGACACGAACGTTATTACCCAAGAAGTCATCTTAGCAGCTCTTCTTTCTGCTATTATTTGGAATCTCTTTACTTGGTATTTCGGCATTCCCTCAAGCTCTTCTCATGCCCTCATTGGTGGACTTGTCGGAGCAACAATCTCTAAAGCAGGCACGGAAGCCGTTCACATAAATGGTCTTCTAGATAAAGTGATCATCCCGATGTTCACTTCGCCGGTTATTGGTCTCATAGTTGGCTTTCTTATTATGCTTGGACTTCTTTGGATTTTTTACCGAAGCTCCCCACAAAAGATGAATTTCTATTTTAGAAAAGCTCAACTTGTTTCTTCTGCTTTTATGGCCTTCTCGCATGGATCAAACGACGCTCAAAAAACTATGGGGATTATCACTCTGGCCTTACTTAGCTATGGAAGTATTCCTGCAATGGAAATTCCCTTCTGGGTTATCTTCGTTTGTGCTTTTTGTATGGCCTTAGGGACAATGGGCGGTGGTTGGAAAATTATTAAGACGATGGGAAGCAAAGTGATAAAGCTTAAGCCTGTCCATGGCTTTGCTGCTGAAACATCTGCGGCCCTTGTTATTTTTACAGCTTCTCACTTAGGTATCCCTTTGAGTACAACCCACGTGATTTCAACTTCGATCATTGGTGTCGGTTTAACTCAAAGGGCATCGGCCATGAAATGGGGACTTGTTGGTCGAATTATTCAAACTTGGATTTTCACTATCCCAGCTTGTGGGGCATTGGCATGGGCCATTTTTAAATTATTTACCTAAAGCCTTAAGAGCTTCTTCATAATTAGGCTCATTCACAATCTCAGAAACCTGCTCAGAATAAAGCACTTTATCGTTTTCATCCAAAATGATGACTACGCGTGAACAAAGCCCTTTAAGAGGTCCATCAACAATCTCAAGCTGATAATCTTTTGAAAAACTTGAACGGAAGGCAGAAAGAGTTTCAGCATTGTTAATTCCTTCTACACCGCAAAAACGGGCCTGAGCAAAAGGAAGGTCCACTGAAATATTTAATACGGCAGTGTTATTAAGCTCTGCTGCTTTCTTATTGAAAGCTCTCACACTGGCCGCACAAGTTCCTGTATCAATACTAGGAAAAATGTTAAGAACCTTTTTCTTGCCTTTATAATTTTCTAGACTCACCTCAGAAAGATCATTTCTTACAAGAATAAAATCTTTCACTTTCTCACCCTTAGAAGGTAAGTTGCCAGAAGTATTAAATGCATTTCCTTGAAGAGTAATTTTTGCCATAGTTTGCTCCTATTATGGTTTTCTATTTAGTGAGCAAATGCACTGGGCCATTACAGTTTTTTTACATTTTCGTCTGGCCTGCTCACTATAAGAGGTTTAGTTTGCCACCATGCCTTCTCATAGCTGGAAAAAAACACTTTATGCCGTCCTCATAGGAGAAATCATTGCTATTGCAGGTTTCTCAACAACAATGCCCATCCTACCTTTTTTCCTTGAAGATTTAGGAATCAAAGATCATCAACAACTTACCTTTTATGCAGGCATGCTTCAGTCGTTTCCTTCTATTTGTTTGGCCATCATGGCGCCCATTTGGGGAAATCTTGCCGACCAATACGGAAGGAAAAAAATGCTCCTGCGTGCTCTTTACGGTGGGGCCATCATCATGGTGCTTCAGGGCTTCAGCCAAACTCCCCTACAACTTTTAGGCTTAAGAACCTTTCAAGGGGCCATCACAGGAACGGTAGCCGCTGCCACAGTCTTGGTTGCCTCTATTGCTCCAGTGAAAGAAGCTGGCTATGCTCTTGGACTTTTGCAAATGGGAATTTTTGTTGGCGGGGCCATAGGCCCGATGATAGGAGGAATTCTTTCTGATTGTTTTGGCCATAGAGCAAACTTTATGGTGACTGCTATTCTTCTGACCATAGCAGGAATGATCGTTACTTATTTTGCTGAAGATAATTTTACCCCTAAAGAAACACGAAAACCGATTCTCAAAAGTATCATTCCTGACTTCAGTCCACTTTTCACAACCCCCATCTTACTCGTTTTGATTGGAATCGTGGCCATTGATCAAATTGCTGGCTCTATTGTTTCCCCCTTCCTCCCTCTCTTTATAAAAAGTATCTCAGGAACGAGTGCCATGGTTTCCTCAAATGCGGGTGTCATTATAGGATTCGGTGCTCTCTCCAGTGCCGTTGCTGCTGTCCTCATTGGGAAGATTAGTTATCGTGTTGGTTACGAAAGAATTCTTGTCATCTGCTTAGGGGGAGCTGCTCTTTTTACTATTCCGCAAGCCTTTGTGACTTCTGTTTCTCAACTTCTCACTTTGCGTATGCTTAGCTGCTTCTTTATCGGGGGTACTATGCCTGCAGTCAATGCCCTTATTTCTCTTAAGACTCAATCTGGGAAACAGGGAGGCATCTATGGTCTAAGAAGTTCTATTGCCTCGGCCAGTGGGGCCATTGGTCCGGCCCTAGGTGCTAGCATTGCTGCTGTTGGGGGATTCCACTCTGTATTTTTGGTCACAGGAAGTATTCTCATGATTGCCGGTATCGCTTTTTACTATTACCAGGCTAAACAACCCAAGATTGATGACGCCCTTGAAGAAAATGAGTTGAACTCATAAAAAAACTCCGCGACTTTCATCACGGAGCCTTTTAAACAAGAGATTCACCACGGCGATCTTTAGTAAAGCTATCTTCTAATTTGAATTATTATTTTTCTTTTCTTCAAGGTGGTCAAAATCGAGAGAAGATCCCAAAAGGGCCATAATATAATCATAAACCATAACAACCTCCTTTGTGTTTCAAACATGGTCAGTATCGGGTCTTTTGCGCCTAGACTCAATACCATTTTTCAAGGTACTATAATGCAGTACCTT
>JACCEE010908730.1_pt1 | contig 13630 bp, 11 predicted proteins | sample 7449931 | NCBI WGS metagenome assembly JACCEE01 (sample SAMN15323457, study PRJNA562643) | freshwater metagenome | isolation source: river surface water | place: USA:Blue River Watershed | collected 2017-08-19 | reverse complement strand
GCGTGGACGCCGAGAGCATGGAAGTGCGCTGGCAGGTCCTCATCGACGGCAACTGCGACCTGACCGCCACCTCTTACGATGGCAAGCTGGCGGCCACCAACCAGTACAACATCGAGAACGGCGTTCACTACGAAGACATGATGTCCTCCGAGCGGGACGCCTGCCTGTTCTTCAACATTGCCCGCATTGAAGAGGCGGTGAAGGCTGGTAAGTTCACGACCGTTGGTACCTCCAAGGTGCCCGTGGTCGATGGCACACGTGATAGCAACAAGGACCCCAAGACCGCCCTGACCGCCTACGTGAGCGTTCCCAAGAACCCGCACGGCGTGAACGCCAGCCCCGACGCCAAGTACTTCATTTGCGCCGGCAAGCTCTCGCCCACCGCCACCGTGATCGAGTTGAGCAAGGTGCTCGACTGGTTCGACGGCAAGATGGAAGACCTCGACAAGGCCATCGTCGCCGAAGTGGAAATTGGCCTGGGCCCCCTGCACACGGCCTTCGACGGTCGCGGCAACGCCTACACCACGCTCTTCCTGGACAGCCAGGTGGTCAAGTGGAATGTGGACGCGGCCATCAAGTTCCACGCCGGTGACAAGACGGCCAAGTACGTGGTCGATCGCCTGGACGTGCACTACCAGCCGGGTCACATCAACGCCTCGCAGTCTGAAACCCGCATGGCCGATGGCAAGTACCTGGCCGTGGGTTGCAAGTTCTCCAAGGACCGCTTCCTGCCCGTCGGCCCGTTGCACCCCGAGAACGAGCAGATCATCGACATCTCTGGCGACAAGATGGTGCTGCTGGCCGACCACCCCGTGCGCGGCGAGCCTCACGACTTCATCATCTTCAAGCGTGACCTGCTCAAGCCCAAGCAGGTGTACGACATTGATGACTTCCCGCTGGCGATCAAGGACCCCAAGGAGTCCGGTGTCACCCGCAACGGCAAGAAGGTCACGGTCAAGATCACGTCGCAAGCACCGGCTTTCAGCCTGCGAGAGTTCACCGTCAAGAAGGGCGATGAAGTCACCCTGATCCTGACCAACCTGGACAAGATCGAAGACCTGACGCACGGCTTCGCCATTCCGAAGTACAACGTCAACTTCATCGTCAACCCGCTGGAGACCAAGTCGGTGACCTTCATCGCCGACCAGCCGGGTGTTTTCTGGTGCTACTGCACCCACTTCTGTCATGCCCTGCACCTTGAGATGCGCACGCGCATGATCGTCGAGGCCTGATAGGCGGACCCATGCAGGTGTCGCCGGCGCTGCCGGTGGCACCTGCGCAACTGGAACGAGCCATGCTTCAATTTGGCCAGCAGATCAAAGCCTTCTGGGCTGTTTTACTTCTCACCTTGTCTCTGTTTGCGCCGCGCGTCATGGCGAGCGCTTACGAAGCAGAGCTGCCTGCCAACCTGAGCACCGCCAAGGACATGTGCGCCTTGCTGCCCTGTGCCGAGGTGTTCCCGGGCGCCAAGCATTTTTCTGAACGCAAGGGCCAGCCGCCCTACGTCGAGGCCTACGACCGCAACGCCCCCGACAAGAAGCTGCTGGGCTATGTGATGCTGTCCACCGACATCACCGACACGCCGGCCTATTCAGGCAAACCGGTGGTGACGCTGATCGGCATGGACCTGACCGGTCGTTTCGTGGGCGTGAAGGTGCTCAAGCACTCCGAGCCCATCTTGCTGCTGGGCATCCCGGAATCGGCCCTCATCAATTTCAACAATCAGTATCTGGGCCAGTCTGTGGCCGACAAGCTTGAAGTCGGCCCCTCTCGCCCCGAAGAAGACGTGATCGGTCTGGACGCCATTTCCGGCGCCACGGTCACGGTGATCGCGCAGAACCAGGTGGTGATGATGTCGGGGGCCGCCGTGGCCCGTCAGACGGGCATCATCCAGCCCACCGTGCGGGACCCGGCGCGCTTCGCCGTCACGGGCAAGCGCTACGACTGGGCACAGCTCATGCAGATGGGGGCGGTCCAGCGCCTGGTCGTGACGCCCGAGCAGGTGGGGTTGCCACGCGGCCCCGAGCCATTTATCGAACTGTGGTTTGGCGACCTCAATCATCCCGACCTGGGTCGCAGCCTGTTGGGCGACAACGGCTACGACAGCCTGCGCTCGCGCTTGCAGGACACCGAGAGTGCCTTCTTCCTGATCCGCAGTGCGGGTGCCGAATCCTTCAAGGGCTCGGGCTTCGTGCGCGGTGGCATCTATGACCGTGTGCAGGTCAAGCAAGGCGCTGACGCCTTCACCTTCCGTGATCTCGACTCGTACAACCTCTACGGTCTCGAAGCAGCAGGCGCGCCGCGCTACACCGAGTCGGCGATCTTCGTGATCCGCTCGAAGTCCTTCTCGGCCGCCCACCCCTGGAAGCTCGCCTTCCTGGGCAACCGCGTGGATCGGGCCACCGGTCACCGCAGTTTTGCCGTGTTCGAGTCCAAGTACTGGCTGCCCGACAACGTGCTCGAAGGCGGCCGCCCCAAGGTCGTCGAGCCCGATGCACCCTGGGTGCGCGTCTGGAAGAATCAGTCCTGGCAGATTGCCCTGTTTGCCCTGGTGCTGGTGGCGGTCACCGTGGTCTACGCGTTCCGCGAAAAGCTCACCCGTCTGTCCACGCACAAGAACAAGTGGCCGGTCAACGCCTTCAAGTACAGCTTCTGGGCGATCAGCATGGCCTGGGTTGGCTTCGGCCTGATGGCTCAGCCCTCCATCACCCAGGTGCTGACCTGGTTCCACGCGCTGCTGTTCCAGTGGACCTGGTCGCTGTTCCTGTCCGATCCGTTCATCTTCCTGTTCTGGATCTTCATCATCGTCACGGTGTTCCTGTTTGGTCGGGGCCTGTTCTGCGGCTGGATGTGTCCCTTCGGTTCGCTGCAGGAAACCATCTTCAAGATCGCCAAGGCGTTGGGCCTCAAGCGCTTCCAGACCCAGGTGCCGCAGAAGTGGCATGACCGCCTGAAGTGGCTCAAGTACGCCGTCTTTTTCTTCCTGCTCACGGTGTCCATGTTCTCCATGGGCCTGGCAGAGAAGCTGTCTGAGGTCGAGCCGTTCAAGACCACCTTCCTGGTGGGCGTCATGAACCGCTCCTGGCCTTACGGCTTGTTCGTGGCGGCCATTCTGGGCGTGTCGATCTTCATCGAACGGCCTTACTGCAAGTACATCTGCCCGCTGGGTGCCTCCCTGGCCATGCCCAGCACCTTCCGCTGGTTCGGTCTCAAGCGCAAGCAAGACTGCAACAGCTGCAAAGCCTGCGCCGTGGGCTGCGGGGCTCAGGCCATCGATGCCGATGGTCGCATCGACCACCGCGAGTGCCTGCACTGCCTGGACTGCATGATTCTCTACACCGACACCAAGGGCTGCCCGCCCCTGGCCAAGGAGCGCAAGCGCCGCGAGAAGGACGGCCTGGAGATCACCCCCATTGGCGTCAACGGCTACTTCATTCCCATCCACCCGGCGACCAGCCACGCTGACCAGATCAGCGCCAAGGCTGCCAAGGGGCCGGACCCCCGCATGCCCACCGATCCGACCTTGCCCGCGCACAAGCGTGGGGTGGGCTTCGTGGCCTGGTTCTTCCTGGAACTGCGCGACCACATCTGGCCCTGGAGCACCGAAGGCTGGCGCAGCCAGCGGGCGCTGCAGGTGGCGGGTCTGTCGCTTGCGGTGGCCGCCACGGTGGCCTGGGGCATGGCCGCCGTGGGCAGCTTGTCGTCGAGCGCCATCATCGCCTGGTGGTTCGGCTGGAGCCTGTACGAAGTCCTCATCCGCCTCTCGGGCCGCCGTTACGTGAAAGATGGCCCTTGGTGGCGCGACCACTACCGCGTGGCCGGCGTCATGGACATGCTCAGCTACGTGGGCTTCAAGAACCTGCTGATCGGGGCCGCCTTGTTCCTCGCACTCAAGTCCATGGGCGTGTCTTTGTGATGGGTCGTGCCTGGTTCCAGTTTGCGGCTCGCTGCGTGTCGGGGTTGGCGTTGTGGGGCGGGCTGATGCTCGCTGCACAGGCCGCCACCCTCACCGTCCAACCCGGGGGAGACCTGGCCGAAGCCGTGCGCCAGGCCTCGCCGGGGGATGTGGTGGAGGTCAAGCGCGGCATGTACCGCGTCAACCTGCTGATCGACAAGCCGCTCACGCTGCGCGGTCTCGATCGTCCCACCCTGAGTGGGGGCAACGAGGGCGACACCATCCGTGTCACGTCACCCGATGTGGTGATCGAGGGCCTGATCGTGCGCGATTCGGGCGACAGCCTCAAGAACCAGAACGCCGGGATCTACGTCTACCCCGGTGCCCACCGTGCCATCGTGCGCCGCTGCGATCTCACCTACAACCTGTTCGGGCTGTGGATCGAGAAGGCGAACGACGTCCTCATCGAGCACAACACCATCACCGGCAAGCGCGAGTACGGGTCGTCGCAGCGCGGCAATGGCATCCAGCTCTACAACACCAAGGGCGCGCGCATCTTCCACAACAACATCAGTTTTGTGCGCGACGCCCTGTATGTCGACGTGTCGCACCACGCGGTCTTTCGTGGCAACCGGCTGCACCACAGCCGCTATGGCACGCACTACATGAACTCGTACCACAACCTGTGGGAGGACAACGACTCCTACTACAACCGCGGTGGTCTGGCCCTCATGGAAGTGCGCGATCAGGTCGTGCGCGGCAACCGTGCCTGGGGCAACTCCGACCACGGCATCATGTTGCGCACGCTGCAAGACTCGGTCATCGAGGACAACATCGTGGCCGGCAACAGCCGCGGGTTCTTCATCTACGACGTGGAGTACATCAAGCTCAACCGCAATCTGGTGGTCGACAACGTGGTCGGCGTGCACCTGGCGGCCGGCTCCACCCGCAACGAGGTCGAGGGCAACGACTTCATCTCCAACCGGGAGCAGGTTCGCTACGTGGGTGCCCGCGATGAACGCTGGGGCACGCAAGGCGGCAACCACTGGAGCAACTATGTGGGCTGGGACCGCGATGGCGATGGCCGGGGCGATGTCCCGTATGAGGCCAACGACATGGTGGACCGCCTGACCTGGCGTTACCCTGCGATCAAGTTGCTGCTGGCCAGTCCGGCCGTCCAGGCCCTCAGGCTGGTGGGGCAGCAATTTCCGGTGCTGCGCGTGCCCTCTGTGGTGGATCCCCACCCGCGCATGCAGCCTGGCAACCCAAAATGGAGTGAATGGCGTGGCAAGCATTTCCCCGGCCAGTGACAACATGGCCATCTCGCTGCGTGGCGTCAGCAAGCACTACGGTGCCTTGCACGCGGTCGATGGCGTGGACCTGGCGATCCCGCGCGGTGAGATTTTCGGCATCATCGGGCACAACGGCGCGGGCAAGAGCACGCTGTTCAAGATGATGCTGGGCCTCGTGCCCGCCACGCAGGGCGAGATCCTGGTCGGTGGCGCCTCCGTCACCGGTCGCCATTTCCGCGCGGCGCGCCGTCACCTCGGCTACCTCCCCGAGAACGTGGTGCTCTACGACAACCTCGACGGTCTGGAGACCTTGCAGTTCTTCGCCAAGCTCAAGCACGCGCCCATGGCACAGTGCGCCACCATCCTGGATCGGGTGGGGCTGACACACGCAGGCAAGCGACCGGTTCGGGAGTATTCCAAGGGCATGCGCCAGCGCCTGGGTTTTGCGCAGGCCTTGCTGGGCACCCCTCAGGTGCTCTTTCTCGACGAGCCCACCAACGGCCTGGACCCGCAAGCCATTCGCGACTTCTACGCCACCTTGCGTGATCTGCAATCCGAGGGCGTGACGGTGATCATCACCTCGCACATCCTGGCCGAGTTGCAGCAACGCGTCGATCGCCTGGCCATTCTGGCTGCGGGCCGGGTGCAGGCTGTGGGCAGTGTCGAGGCCTTGCGCCAGCAAACCCGGATGCCCCTGACATTCGAGATCGAGATGATCGCCAGTGATGTGCCGGCCGCATTGCAGGCCCTGGCGCCGCTCGCCACCCTGGCGCCTGAGTCCACCCCCACCGGCCTGCGCCTGCAATGTCCGCGTGAGCAGAAGATGGCGGTCTTGAGCGCACTGGCGACCCTGGGTGATCGCGTGCGCGACATCAAATTGCTCGAACCTTCGCTGGAAGACGTGTTCTTCGGCTTTTCTGCCTGATCACCCGGAACCGACTCCCCATGGAATTTGCCCCGATCTTCACCATTGCCACCAAAGAGTTTCACGACCGCATGCGCAACCGCTGGGTGCTGGCCGTTGCGCTGGTGTTCACCGTGTTCTCGCTGGTGATTGCCTACTTTGGTGGCGCACAACAAGGCACGGTGGGGTTCCGCTCCATCGAGTTCACCATTGCCAGCCTCGTCAGCCTGGTGATCTACCTCATTCCCTTGATCGCATTGCTGCTCGGCTTTGACGCCATCGTGGGCGAGCGCGAGCGTGGCTCCCTCGACCTGCTGCTGGCCTTGCCCATCACGCGGCTGGAGTTGCTGCTGGGCAAGTACCTGGGTCTGGCGGTGGCACTCACCGTGTCCACGGTGGCCGGCTTCGGCCTGGTCGCCGTGCTCTTGTTCAAGCACATGAGCGGAGCAGGGCTTTACCACTACGCGGGCTTCATGCTCAGCTCGGTGCTGCTGGGGCTGGCCTTCCTCAGCCTGGCCGTGCTGCTGTCGGTGCTCGCACGCGACCGCACGCGCGCGACGGGCCTGGCCATCGCCACCTGGTTCTTCTTTGTGCTGGTGTTCGATTTGCTGGTGCTGGGCCTGCTGGTGGCCACCGGGGGGCAGTTTGCCGGCGACGCCTTTGCCTGGCTGCTGCTGCTCAATCCGGCCGATGTGTTCCGGATCCTGAATGTGTTCTCGCTCGAAGACGTGCGCACCCTCTACGGCTTGGCCAGTGTCGTCCCGACATCGCTCGGCAGTCCCGCCATCATGGGCGGCGTGATGCTGCTGTGGATCGCCGTCCCCCTCATTCTGGCCAATTGGAGATTCAAACCATGATGTACCGCTGTTCCTGCCGCGGCCGTGCCCGCGACGCGGCCCTGTCCCACGCCTGCCCGGATCGCCGGCGGGTGCTGGGCCTGGCTGCCCTGGCGGCCCTGGGCGCCGTGGGCGGGCTGACCGGCTGCGGGGATCAGGCTGCTGAAACCCAGTCGCTGGCACCCGTCGAGATCGACCGTGCCACCAGCTGCGAGCTCGACGGCATGTTGCTGGCCGACTACCCCGGACCCAAGGCGCAGGTCCACTTTGCCGGGCAGGCCCAGCCCAGTTTCTTCTGCGACACCGTCGAGCTGTTCAACACCCTGCTGGCCGGTGAGCAGGTGCGTGCCGTGCGCGCCGTTTACGTGCAGGACATGGGCGCCACCGACTGGGACAAGCCGCAAGGGCACTGGATCGATGCCAAGACCGCCCTCTATGTGCTGGGCAGCAAACGCCACGGCTCCATGGGCCCCACCATCGCCAGCTTTGCCAAGGAGGCCGACGCCAGCCGCTTTGCCACCGAGTACGGCGGCAAGGTTCTGCGCTTCACCGACATCAAGGCGGACATGGTGGACCTCAGCGGTGGTGCCCTGCACGACACCCGCATGTAAGCCTGGCACGCCTGCCCCTGTCTCCCGCTGTACCCCCTCATGCCGACCACCCCGTCACACGACAGCCGCCGCAACAGGTGGCGCACACGCCTGTGGCTGGGCGGCGGCCTGGTGCTTGGGCTCGGACTGGCCATCGCCGTGCTCTGGCGCCTGGGGGTGTGGAGCCCCTTTGCGCCACCCCAGGACGTTGCCCTGGAGGCCGACCTCTGCCTGGTCGCCCCGGCCACGCCTTATGACCCCGCCTCGGGCCTGGCGCCCACGGAGGCTCGCACCGTGCCACGCGAGGCGCGCTGCCCGGTGTGTGGCATGTTCCCGGCGCGCGCGCCTGATTGGGCTGCGCAGATCATCTTTGACGATGGCGATGCCCACTTCTTTGATTCGCCGCTGAGCCTGTTCATGTACCTGCACGACATGGCGCGCTACGGCGCCGGTCGCCAGGCGCAGCAGATCGTGGCGCAGTACGTCACCGACGCCGGCAGGCCGCCGGTTGGCCCGGACGGCATGGCGCCGAAGTCGCGGTGGATCGACGCCCGCACGGCTTTCTATGTGCACGGATCGTCCGCCAAAGGCCCGATGCGTGCCGGCAACCTGCCAGCCTTCGCCTCGCGCGAGGCCGCGCAGGCCTTTGCGGCCAGTCGCGGCGGTGTCGTGCTCGCCTTCGATGGCGTCGATGCACCCCTGATTGCACGCTTGGGCGGCCGCAGCACGCACGATCACGACTGAGGCGACCCCGGGATGGGGCGCTGGCATGATGCGTTCGTTTACCATCCTGTGAATTACACTCGCCACAGCGGTCTCTGGGGTGTCATCAGACATCCTCCTCAGACCAGATCCCTCCTACGACCTCAGGATCTGCCACTCATGTTTGATGCCCTCAAGCGTTTGATCGATCCCGATCACGTCGAATCGGAAGATGCCCGTGTGCTCCTGGCATGGGCCAAAGCCGAGGGGCATGCCTTCAAGCACGTCAAGGGCAAGACCGGTGGTGGGCATGTCGTCGAGGCGGCAGCAGGTTGGCGGGTCGAATGGGGCAGCTCCCAGCGCCCCTACATCATCGGCAAGGAACTGCGCTTTCGTGCCGAGACCGGCATCCCCGGTGACGTGCAGATGATCCTGGTCTCCAAGGTGCTGGCCCACACGCTGGAGTCCGACGTCTTCAGCCGGTTCACCAACGCCATGCAGACACAGATCGACAACACGCTGCCCGATGAAATGCGCTGGCTGGCCATGCACCCCCCTGTGCGCCTGCCTGACGAGTCGGTCTTGTCGCGGCGATTTGCCCTGTTTGCCAACGCCGAACCCGTGATGACGCACTGGTTGGACGCCGACACCGTGCAGGCCCTCGAAGAAGCCGCCACCTCCTGGTGGTCGGACTCGCTCGTTCTGGTGCTCACCCTCAATCGCGGCATCTTGACGGCGCGCATGGGCGGGCAGCCTCTTGAAAACGCGCAGTTGAGGCTGGTCAGCGCCTTGTTCGCCAAGCTGGCGGCACGCCTGCAGGTGGTGGCGCGCCTGGTGGGCTGAGCAGCGCCTCAGTCCTTGCGCTGACGACCACTCAGAAACGCTTCCATGGCCTGACCGGCCGCAGGCTTGCTGAGGTTGATCAGGAAATGGTGCTTTTCCTGGTCGAGGTGCGGGCGCAAAGGCTGTGACGCGTCGTTCACCAACTCCTTGATGCTGGCCAGCACGTCGGGTGCCAATTCGCCCAGCCGGTCGGCCAGTTTCAGCGCCTCATCCAGCACCGTGCCGGCCGGCGCGATCTGGTGTACCAGACCGTACTGCGCCCATTGTTGTGCCGTTTGCGCGTCACCCAGCCACAGCAGGGCCAGGGCACGGCTGCGGCCCAGGGCGCGCGCCAGGTGCCAGCTCGCGCCCCCGTCCGGTGACAGCGCCACTTTGCTGTACGCCGTCAGAAAGCGGCTGTTCTCGCCCGCCACAATCAGGTCACAGGCCAGCGCCACCGACACCCCTCCGCCGGCGGCCACGCCCTCCACGGCAGCGATCACCGGCTTGGGGAAGGCACGCAGCGCCTCGATCCACTGGTGAAATGCGTCCATGTTGCCGGCCTGCGCAGCCAGATCGTGCGCCCGGTTGTGCGCCAGGCGCTGCAGATCCCCGCCACCACAGAAGTGACCGCCCGCGCCGGTGATCACCACCGCGCGCACCTCCGGGCTGGACTCGGCCATGCTGAGGATCTCAACCCCGGCGGCATACACCTGGGGAGACAAGGCGTTGCGCGTGGCCGGCCCTGACAAGGTCATCACCAGGGTGTTGCCGTGGCGCTCGGTTTGCAGTTCAGTGCTCATGGGATTCTTTGAGAAGGGCGGTCATCGGGGTAAATACCCCGCAGGTTTCGGGTGTGGGGGGCACCCCACTAAAGGGCTTCCCGTGATGAGTGTCACAGGATGTTCATGCTAGAGTGAATTCTTAGGCCTCATGATGCACCGAGATGAACAACTTTAAGCGGGTATCGGCCGCAGCACTTGCCGGTGCGACGCTCGTCTTGGCGTCTGGGACTTCCCACGGCATGGGCTTCGGACGTCCAGTCAGTCGCGCGATCCTTGGCGAACCGCTGCGGGTCAGTGTCCCTCTGCGTCTTGAAGCCGGCGAAACGATCGATGCCGAGTGCGTCCAGGTCGAGGTGCACTTCGGCGAAAGCAAGCTCTCGTCTTCCCAGGTTCAGGTGTCTCTGGTGGGCGGCAACGGCCGCGAGGCCACGGTGCAGGTGCGCACCACGCCCCCCATCAACGAGCCCATCGTCACCTATGAGCTGACGGCGGGCTGTCAGGCCAAGATCAGCCGTCAGTTCGTGGCCCTGGCTGATCCGCCGGGCATGACACGGCCTGTGAGCCCTGTCACCCCCCCCGTTGTCACCCCCCTGATCGGCAACTCGCCCACCTCCATGCCGGAAGGCGGTGAGCGCGCGGCGGCCGATCCATCCTCACAAGAGGGCGCCGCAGCGACTTCGAGCCGTTCCAGCCGCGAGCCTGCCAAGCGCACGTCCCGCTCGTCTCGCACGGCCCGTTCGACTCAGACCCCGCGGAGCGTCGCGCAGGCGCCTGTGGTGCGCCAGGTTGCCCCGGCCGACGCGGCGGCGTCGCCTCGCACCAGCCTCTCCCTGACCCCGAAGGCGGCCGCAGCCGTTGTGCCGGCAGCCGAGCGCCTGGTGCTGGACCCGGTTGAGACCGACGCGGCCGCACACCCCGATTTGCGCATGTCTGGCTCGCTGGGCACCCTGGGCGCCATCGACGAGACAGGCTCGCCGGAAGTGCAAGCGCGTCGCGCGGCGGCGGCTGCACTGTGGCAGGCCATGAACCTCTCGCCCGAGGACATCGCGCGTGACCGTCAAAAGCTGCTCGCGCAGGAGCAGATGCTCGCGCAACTGCAGCAGCAGGCTTCCCAGCCTCGCGGCACCGATCCCGCCTCGCCCGCACAGCGTGCCGATGCGGGCGCGCAAGGTGAGGGCTCGGGCTTGCTGTACCTTGTGGGGGCACTGGCCCTGCTGGGCCTGGGTCTGTGCGTGGCGCTGTTCATGAAGCTGCGCCGCCGTCAGCAGGAAGAAGCGGCCTGGTGGCAATCGCAGATGCAAGAGCCTCAAGGCGAAGCCGCTGACGTGGTGGCGCCGCCTGCGGCCCCTACTGCCACACCAACAGCCACACCTACAGCCACACCTACAGCCACACCCACAGCCGCACCCCCAGTGGCCCCGGTCGCTGCGGTGCCTGTTCCGCCCCAGCAGACGCAACCCGAATCCCCGAAGTCGGACATCGAGCGTGCATCGACGCGTGTGGCAACGCCCGGTCCCGCCGCTGCGGTGTCTTCGCGCCAAGCCAAGGCGGCCGTGACCCCGGCGGCTGCGCCCGTGATCCCGGCGCGTCAAGCTGCGCATGAAGCGACGCGAGAAGTCTCGGTGGAAGAGCTGATCGACCTGGAGCAGCAGGCTGACTTCTTCGTGGTGCTCGGCCAGGACGACGCGGCGCTGGACCTGCTGGAGTCTCACGTTCACTCGGTGTCGGCCAGCCCCTTGCCTTTTCTGAAACTGCTCGAGATCTACCAGCGCCTGGGCAAGCGGGCGGATTACGAGCGCGTTCAAGCGGTCTTCAACCAGCGTTTCAACGCCCACGCGCCCGCCTGGGATGCTGACCTGCAGCATGGGCATGAACTGGTTGACTACCCCGGGGTGGTCGAGCGTTTGCAGACCCTGTGGCCGGTGCCTGCCAAGGCGATGGACGTTCTGGAAAAGTCACTGACCCACCCGGAAAACGAAGCCGATACCTTCGAGCTGCCGGCCTACCGTGAACTGCTGTTCCTCTACGCTGTGGCCCGCGATCTGTCTGAGCGTGAGCTGGGTGAGCGGCCGCGTGTCGATCTGCTGGCCAGCGAACCGCGCAGCCACACCGACACCGTTCCCTTCGATCTGTCGGCGCACGAGGACGCCGTGGAGCCTTTGATGGCCACGCGGCCGATCAAGGCCGTCGTCGCCGTGCAGCCCACGCTCAGCCTGGATCTGCAACTCGATGACCTGCCCCCGCCAGACAAACCGCGCTCGTCTTACGGTGACGTGACGGTGTCGGGCAAGGGCGTGGCCGCCAATGAGCAGGATGTCGAGCACATCGACCTGCCCGACCTGTCAGAGCCGGACGTCGATCTGCGCGGTATCGCTCACAAACCGTAATCGACGCTGGGGGTCTGGCCGGCTTGCGGCGAGATCGCCTGCATGATCAAGGCGCGGGTCAGCCGGTCCGAAATCAGCTCGGCAAAGGCCAGCACGAACTGCCGCATGTAGGCGCCGCGCTTGAACGCCAGGCGCGCCACATTGGGCCCGAACAGATGACCCACCGGGCGTGAAACCAGCTCGCTGCCTGGTGCGTTCATGGCCGGGTCGTCTTTCACCGCCATCTCGGCCACCAGGCCAATGCCCAGGCCCAGACGGGTGTAGGTCTTGATCACGTCCGCGTCGATGGCGTCCAGCACCACATTGGGCTTGAGCCCACGCTGGGCAAAGGCCAGGTCGATGCGACGGCGTCCGGTGAAGGACGGGTGATACGAAATCAGCGGCTCGGCCGCCAGGTGCTCCAGCGTCAGGCGGGGCACCGAGGCCAGCGGGTGGCTGGCCGGCATCACGGCCACGTGCTGCCACTCGTAGCAGGGCAGGGTGACCAGCTCGGAGAAATCATTGAGCGACTCGGTGGCCAGCCCGATGTCGGCCACCTCGTCGAGCACCATCTGCGCCACCTGCTCGGGCGTGCCCTGGTGCAGGCTCACCGACACCTTGGGGTACTTCTTGCGCAGGGCGGCCACCGGTTCGGGCAGCACGTAGCGCGCTTGCGTGTGCGTGGTCGCAATCGACAAGGTGCCTGCGTCCTGCATGGCGTACTCCTCGCCGATGCGCTTGAGGTTGCCCAGCTCGCGCAGGATCACGTCGATCGACTTGAGCACCTGCAGGCCTGGCTCGGTCACCCGCTTGAGGCGCTTGCCGTGCCGCACGAAGATGTCCACGCCCAGCTCTTCTTCCAGCTCCAAAATGGCCTTGGAGATGCCCGGTTGCGAGGTGTGCAGCGCCTTGGCGGTTTCCGTCAGGTTGAGGTTGCGGCGCGCTGCCTCGTGGACGAACTTGAACTGGTGCAGGTTCATGGTGACTCAGGCGGGGTGGGCCAGGGACCAGGCAGCCTCGGACAGGGCCTGGATCAGGATGTCGGTTTCGCCCACGGCGGCACTCAGGCGCCATTGGACCTGAGGGTGCTGTTCCGCCATCTCGGCCATCAGACGCGGCAAATCCTTGCGGACATGTCCGCCCGCACCCAGGAAGAGCGGCACCACCGTCACCTGCGTGCAGCCCTGGGCCGCCAGTTGCGCACCGGCCTCCAGCAGGGTGGGGCTCATGAACTCCAGAAAGGCCAGCGCCACGTCGGCGCCTTGCGCTTGCGCACGGGCGCGCAAGGCACGCTCGGTCGCCTCGAAGGGTTGGGCCCAGGCAGGGTCACGGGCGCCATGGGCAAACAACAAGATGCCATCTTTGGTCATAGGGATCACCGGTAGCGAACGAGCCACGCAAAGGCGCTCATGGACAGCAGGAGGTAGAGCACACTGGG
>JACCEE012827197.1_pt1 | contig 13631 bp, 10 predicted proteins | sample 7449931 | NCBI WGS metagenome assembly JACCEE01 (sample SAMN15323457, study PRJNA562643) | freshwater metagenome | isolation source: river surface water | place: USA:Blue River Watershed | collected 2017-08-19 | reverse complement strand
GTCCTCGCGGTGGACGACGTCCATCATGGTCTGGCGACCCACGTCCTCCAGCAGCATGAAGCCCTGCGGCTCGTCCCAGGCCAGGATGGCCGGCACGTACAGGCCCGCCTGCGCCAGCAGCCCGGCGACCTTCACGAAGGGCCGGCAGTCTTCCTTGTCGGGGGGCGCATCCATCACGATCCGGCTGTGGCCGTCCGCGCCGTCGATGCGCAGGTAGCGGCGGAAGCTCGCGTCCGCGGAGGCGGGCCGCAGCGTCGGGGCCATCAGGCCGTGCGCGGCGGCCACCGGCCCCAGCCAGCGCTCGAAAGCCGCCTGCCGCGCAGGATCCGTCCAGGTTCCCGCGGCTGCGGAAGGGGGGGTGGGCGCGTGGTCGCTCATGGATAATCGATTCTACAAATCCACCCACGCGTGCCGGCCCCGCGGCAGCCCGTTTGCCTCCCTTGATGCCTCTGCATTCCATCCCGGCCCGGCGCCCCCGCTTTGCCCTCACCCCGCTGGCGCTGTGCGTGGCCGGGGCCTGGCATGCGGGTCTTGCCAGCGCCCAGGAAGCGGCGGCCCCCTCGCCCCCCCGCCTGGCGACCACGCCCCTGCTGCGTGAATCCGTGCCCGAGCCCCTGCGCCGGCAGCTGCCCACGTTTGTCCAAGGGAACCGCATCGGCGGGCGCACCGAGCTGGACACCACCCTCGAGGGCGACGCCATGCTGCGCCGGGGCGATACGGTGATCCGCGCCGACCGCATCGATTACTACCAGCCCGCCGACCAGGCCCGTGCCAGCGGCCAGGTGCGCATCAACCGCAATGGCGACCGCTACGAAGGCTCGTTGCTCGAGTTGAAGGTCGATGCCTTCGAAGGCTTTTTCACCGAGCCGCGTTATCGCTTTCTCAAGAACGATGCCCACGGTCAGGCCTCGCGCATCGATTTCCTGGGCGAGCGGCATGCCGTGATCCATGACGCCACCTACACCACCTGCCAGCGCGAGCCCGGCCCTGGCTGGTTGCCCGAGTGGATCCTGACCGCGGAATCCATCCGCATCGACCAGGACGAGGAAACCGGCTACGCCACCGGCGCCATGCTGCGTTTCTACGGCGTGCCCGTGCTGCCGGTGCCGGCCCTGAGCTTTCCCCTGTCCAGCAAGCGCAAGTCGGGATTCCTGCCGCCGACCGTGGCCGTGGACAACGTCAGCGGGGTGATGGTCACCACGCCCTATTACTGGAACATCGCTCCGAACCGCGACATGACGGTCTCGCCCACCCTCATGAGCAAGCGCGGCCTGGACCTGGCCACGGAATTCCGCTACCTCGAGCCCACTTACCGGGGTACCTTGCGCGCCAGCTACCTGCCGGGAGACGACCTGCGTGACCGCGACCGCTGGTCCTTCGGCCTCAAGCACACCGACCGCCTGCTGCGCTCGCAACTGCCGGGCGGCGTCGGCCTGAACCTGGACCTGAACCGGGTGAGCGACAACGACTTCTGGCGCGACTTCACCAACCGCGAGAACAGCGCGGTGCTGACCCAGCGCCTGCTGGCCAATGACGGTTCGCTCACCTGGGGCCAGGGGCCGCTCTCGCTGCAGGTGCGCGCGCTGAAGTGGCAGACCCTGCAGGACGCGTCATCGCAGATCACGCCGCCCTACGACCGCATGCCCCAGGTCGTGGCCCGCTACACCGAGAACCGCCTGCCCGCCGGCCTGCGCGCCAGCGTCGAAGCGGACTTCACGCATTTCCAGGCGGGCAACCTGCTGGCGGGGCAGACCATGCGCTGGCCCGACGCCCAGCGCACCTACGTGCTGGCCCAGGTGACACGCCCCTGGCGCACCCCGGGCGTGTTCCTGGTGCCGCGGGTGCAATTGCACACCACCCACTACCAATTCAGCGCACCGCTGTCCACCGGTGAGCGCTCGGCCCAGGTCACGGTCCCGACCTTCAGCCTGGACAGCGGCCTGGTCTTCGAGCGCGACCTCGGCCTTTTCGGCCGCGACCTGATCCAGACCCTGGAGCCGCGCGCGTTCTATGTCTACACGCCCTACCGGGCACAAAACCACCTGCCCAATTACGACTCGGGCGGCAACGACTTCAACTTCGCCTCCATCTTCAGCGACAGCACCTTCGGGGGCCACGACCGCATCGCCGACAACAACCTGCTCACGCTGGGCCTGACCAGCCGGCTGCAGGATGCGGACAACGGCGCCGAGCTGGCCCGCGTCGGCATCGCCCAGCGCCTGCGTTTCACCGACCAGCGGGTCACGCTGCCCGATGCGGCGCCGGTCAGCGAGCGCCTGTCCGACATCCTGGTCGGTGGCGCCATCAACTGGACGCCGCAGTGGACCACGGATGCCACCGCCCAATACAACCCCAAGACCGGCCGGTCCGAGCGCTCGACCCTGGGCGGGCGCTACAGCCCCTCGGCCTACCGGGTGGTGACGGGCGCCTACCGTCTGCAGCGCGGTCAGAGCGAACAGCTGGACATCGGTTGGCAGTGGCCGATCAACGACCTCTGGGGCGATCGCGGCCGCGACCTCGGCCCGGGCCGCGGCCAGGGCGGGGGACGCTGGTACAGCGTGGGCCGCATCAACACCAGCCTCAAGGAGCGGCGGGTCGTCGATGCGATCGTGGGCGTCGAGTACGACGGCTGCTGCTGGATCGGCCGCGCGGTCGTCGAGCGGCTCAAGACCGGCACCGGCACGGCCAACATCCGGCTGCTTTTCCAGATCGAGTTCGTGGGCTTCGCCCGTCTGGGCACCAACGCCCTGAGTCCTCTCAAGGACAATATCCCCCGCTACCAGTTCCTGCGTGACCAGGCTGCGGCGCCGAGCCGTTTCACCCAATACGACTGACCGACTGACGAGCCCCCATGACTCCACGCCCTCTCTCCCGTTCCCTCCGCGGAGCCGCCTGGCTTGCCCTGCTGGTGGCGATGGGACCGCTTCCCCTCGCGGCGCAGGCCCCGGCGGCGCAAGCCTCCCGGCCCGCGGACTTCATCGTTGCCGTGGTGAACTCCGAGCCCATCACCAACAACGAGGTGCGAGCCCGTGTGGCGCGTGTCCAGCAGCAGCTGGCCCAGGCCCGCAGCCCCGTGCCCCCGCGCGAGGAGTTGGTCCGCCAGGTGCTCGAGCGCCTCATCAGCGAACGCGCGCAGATGCAGCTGGCCCGTCAGAACGGCATGAAGGTGGACGAGGCGGCGGTGGATGACGCCGAACAAAGCGTCGCCCGCCAGAACGGCGTTGATGTGGCCGAGCTGCGCCGCCGCCTGACGGCGGACGGCATCTCGCTCGCCGCCTTCCGTGAAGACCTGCGCGGCCAGCTCTTGCTCTCGCGCGTGAAGGATCGCGAGTCCGATGCGCGCGCCCGCGTGACAGAGGCGGAGATCGACCAGTTCCTGCGCGAACAGCAGGCGGCGTCGCCCGGCGAGATGGAGTTGAACCTGGCCCAGATCCTCGTGGCGGTACCGGAAAACGTGACGGCCGCCCAGCTCGAAGCCCTCGCGGCCCGAGCCAGGCGACTGCAGGAACAGGCGCGCGCCGGCCAGGACTTCGCGGCCCTGGCGCGCCAGTCCTCGGATGTGCCGGGGGCCACCGCGGGCGGCGCGGGCAATGGCGGTGCCTTCGGCCTGCGTGCGGCAGACCGTTACCCGACCCTGTTCGTGGAGGCCACCGCGTCCCTGCCCGTGGGCGGCGTCAGCGAGGTCGTGCGTTCCGGTGCCGGTTTCCACGTCCTGAAGGTGCTCGAGAAGCGCCAGACGGGGGGACTGAGCATCGTGCAGAACCGTGCGCGGCACATCCTGCTGCGCACGGGGCCGCAGCTGACGGAAGCGGCTGCCCGCCAGCGCCTGGCCGAATTCCGCCAGCGCATCGTCGCCGGCCAGGCCGACTTCGCCGCCCTGGCCCGGGAGCATTCGCAGGACGGCAGCGCCCCGGCAGGTGGCGACCTGGGCTGGGCCAACCCGGGCATGTTCGTGCCCGAGTTCGAGCAGGTGATGAACGCCCTGGCGCCTGGGCAGATCGCCGAGCCCTTTGTCTCGCGCTTTGGCGTCCATCTGGTGCAGCTGGTCGAGCGCCGCCGCGAGACGCTCTCCCAACGTGAGCAGCGCGAGGTCGCGCGCAACCAGCTTCGCCAGAAGAAGGGCGAGGAAGCCTTCGCGCTGTGGGAGCAGGAAGTGCGCAGCCGCGCCTTCGTCGACCTGCGCGAGCCGCCGCAGTGAGGCGGGTGCGACGCGTGCGGGCTGCAGGGCGCACCGCGTGAAGCACGTCGCCCGCAAGCGTTTCGGCCAGCATTTCCTGGCGGACACCGCCATCATCGACGCCATCGTGCGCGCCATCGCGCCGCAGCCGGGCGATGCGATGATCGAGATCGGCCCGGGCCTGGCCGCCCTCACCCAGCCGCTGGTCGAACGCGTCGGGCGCCTCGCGGTGATCGAGCTGGACCGCGACCTGGCCGCCCGCCTGCGCGCCCACGCTCAGCTCACCGTCATCGAGTCGGATGTCCTGAAGGTCGACTTCGCGCCGCTGCAGGCCGCCTGTGCGCCTGCCCGCCTGCGGGTCGTGGGCAACCTCCCGTACAACATTTCATCGCCCATCCTCTTTCACCTGCTGCCTTTTGCGGCGATCGTGCAGGACCAGCACTTCATGCTGCAAAAGGAGGTGATCGACCGGATGGTGGCGCAGCCCTCCACGGCCGCCTACGGGCGGCTCTCGGTGATGCTGCAGTGGCGCTACGAGATGGAGGACGTGCTCTTCGTGCCGCCGGCGGCCTTTGATCCGCCGCCGCGGGTGGACAGCGCGGTGGTGCGCATGGTGCCGCGCGCGCAGCCGGCAGCGGTGGACGCGGACCTGCTGTCCGAGCTGGTGCAGGTCGCGTTCAGCCAGCGGCGCAAGCTGCTGCGGCACACCTTGGGGCGGTGGCTGGAGGGGCGGGGGTTCGCGGGGACCTTCGATACGCAGCGCCGGGCGGAAGAGGTGGCGCCGGCAGAGTTCGTCGCGCTGGCGCAGTCACTGGGACCCGCCTGATCCCTGTCGCGGCTTGGGCGGCGACCAAGAAAAAAGCCCGGCACGCCGGGCTTTTTCATTCAGGCGGGTGCCGTTTCCGGCCCTGGCCGCTTCACGCGGCCGCGAGCCAGTACCCCGCGTTGAAGGGGCTGCTCATACGCAGCGCCAGGGGGGAGACGTCCACCAGTTTGTCGGTGGGCATCTTCTCGCCGTTGTCGGTGACGGGGGCGGCCACTGCCGCGGTCTCGCCGCTAGCCTCTTTCGCCCGTTCTGCTTGGCTGGTGTGTGCAGAACGGGCTACAGAAAAGAATAGAAACATCGGAAGGGGACCTTCCGATCAGACCAGTAATCCGCCGTGTCCCGGAAGATGTCCAGCAGCTGCTCGCGCGCTTCCTTGTCGAACTTGGCATGGGCCGGAACCTGCTCGAGCACGACCACGAAGCCGGGCTGCGGGCCCGACTTGTGGACCGGGTCGGTCATGCAGTCGTACAGCGCGTCGAAGTTCTTGCCGAAATGCGTGGGCAGCATGAACTGCTGGGCAATCATGTCCAGCACGTCGGGCTTGCTCTGTGCGTTCGCCAGGTTGGCGTACAGGAAGTGGTGACCCAGCGCGCTGGCAGCATCCTGCAGGTCCTGCACGCGGTGCGCGCGGATCGACTGCACGATGTTGGTGCGAACGCCCTTCAGGGGCGTCTCGCCAATGTCGGGGCGAAGGACTTTCTCCATCTCCGCGTCTCTTTCCGTGGTCAAAAACAGGTCCCGCTTCATGGGGGGCTTACTCCATCAGGCTGTCGTGTCAGCTGCGACGATCAGGGCGGGTTGACACTTGACTCGGCAATCGGGCTGCGCGAGTAAGCGCAAACTTGAAAGCGGCGGTGGCCGGAGTCCGGGTTAACCCGAAATTTCAAGGCGAGAGTGTGACCGATCCCGGCTCAAAAGGCAAGTCAATGCCCAAAATTTGAGCAAGGCGTAGGGCCTGCGCCGTGTCGGAACCGCCCGTGATTTGTAAGCGCCCGCTTACGGGCGAGGGCCCGGCTACGCTTGCGATCTCAACGGGCAGCGTTCGCGTCTGCCACGGTGAGGGCCGTCATGTTGACGATCCGTCGAACTGTCGCGCTGGCGGTCAGGATATGCAGCGGCTTGGCAGCACCGAGCAGGACGGGCCCGATGGCGATGTTGCCGCCCGCCGCCGTCTTGAGCAGGTTGTAGGCGATGTTGGCCGCATCGATGTTGGGCAGCACCAGCAGGTTGGCATCCCCCGAGAGGGTGCTGTGCGGCATGAGCTGCATGCGCGCCGCGCCGTCCAGGGCCACGTCGCCGTGCATCTCCCCGTCCACGTCCAGCCAGGGCGCCTGCACGCGCAGCAGGTCCAGCACCTGGCGCATCTTGACCGCGCTGGGCTGGTTGCTGGAGCCGAAATTGGAGTGCGACAGCAGCGCCGTCTTGGGTTTGATGCCAAAGCGCACCATTTCCTCGGCGGCCATGACGGTGATCTCGGCCAGCTGTTCGGCGCTGGGGTCGTAGTTGACGTGGGTATCCACCAGGAAGACCTGGCGGCCGGGCAGCAGCAGCCCGTTCATGCAGGCATAGGTGTGTACGCCTGGGCGGCGGCCGATCACCTGGTCGACGTACTGCAGGTGCAGGGAAGTCTGGCCCCAGGTGCCGCAGATCATGCCGTCCACGTGGTCCTTGTGCAGCAGCATGGCGCCGATCAGCGACAGCCGCCGGCGCATCTCGATCTTGGCCACTTGCACCGTGATGCCCTTGCGCTCGGTCATCTGGTGGTAGGTCTGCCAGAAGTCGCGGTAGCGGTCGTCCTGCTCGACGTTGACCACGTCGTAGTCGATCTTTTCGCGCAGGCGCAGGCCGAATTTCTCGATGCGCTGGGCGATCACGGCGGGCCGGCCGATCAGCGTCGGACGCGCGATGCCTTCATCCACCACGATCTGGGCGGCGCGCAGCACGCGCTCTTCCTCGCCCTCGCTGTAGGCGACGCGCTTTTTCGAGGCGCGCTTGGCGGCGGCCATGATGGGCTTCATGGTGGTGCCCGAGGCGTAGACGAAGCTTTGCAGTTTCTCGCGGTAGGCGTCCATGTCGGCGATGGGGCGCAGGGCCACGCCGCTGGCGGCCGCCGCCTGGGCCACCGCCGGGGCGATCTTCATCATCAGCCGCGGGTCGAAGGGCTTGGGAATCAGGTAGTCGGGGCCGAAGGCCAGGTGCTCACCCACGTAGGCGGCGGCCACGACTTCGCTCTGTTCGGCCTGGGCCAGCTCGGCAATGGCGTGCACGGCGGCGATTTCCATCGCGTCGGTGATGGTCGTCGCCCCCGAATCCAGCGCGCCCCGGAAGATGTAAGGGAAGCACAGGACGTTGTTGACCTGGTTGGGAAAATCACTGCGGCCAGTGGCCAGGATGGCGTCGGGGCGTACGGCCCGGGCCTCGGCCGGCTGGATCTCGGGGTTGGGGTTGGCCAGCGCCAGGATCAGCGGATGGGGCGCCATGGACTTGACCATGTCCGGCTTGAGCACGCCGCCGGCGGACAGGCCCAGGAAGATGTCGGCGCCCTGGATCACCTCGGCCAGGGTGCGTGCCGAGGTCTTCTGGGCGAACTGGATCTTGTCCTCGTCCATCAGCTCGGTGCGGCCCTCGTAGACCACGCCGGCCAGGTCGGTGGCAAAGATGTTCTCGCGCGGCAGGCCGATCTTCACCAGCAACTGCAGGCAAGCCAGCGCCGCAGCGCCCGCGCCGGAGGTGACCAGCTTGACCTTCTTGAGGTCCTTGCCCACCACCTTCAGGCCGTTGAGGATGGCCGCCCCCACCACGATGGCTGTGCCGTGCTGGTCGTCGTGGAAGACCGGGATCTTCATCCGCTCGCGCAGCTTGCGCTCGACATAGAAGCAGTCGGGCGCCTTGATGTCCTCGAGATTGATGCCGCCGAAAGTGGGCTCCAGTGCCGCAATGATGTCGACCAGCTTGTCGAGGTTGTCTTTTTCGTTGATCTCGATGTCAAACACATCGATCCCCGCGAATTTCTTGAACAGGACGCCCTTGCCCTCCATCACCGGCTTGGCTGCCAACGGGCCGATGTCGCCCAGGCCCAGCACCGCGGTGCCGTTGGTGATCACCGCCACCAGGTTGCCGCGGCTGGTGTACTTGAAGGCGTTGGCCGGGTCCTTGACGATCTCTTCGCACGGGGCGGCCACGCCCGGGGAGTAGGCCAGGGCCAGGTCGTGCTGGTTGGACAGCTGCTTGGTGGGCTGGATCGCAATCTTGCCGGGGGTCGGAAACTCGTGGTATTCGAGGGCGGCCTGGCGCAACAGGGCGCGCTTGTCTTCGGGTTTCGCCGGCTGGTCGGAGGACATGGGTGAGTCTCGATCGGGCGGCGCATGGAGCTACTGCCGCGCTGTTTTTGGGTGTGGGATTGTAGTCGCCGACAGTTGCCCGTCAATTGGAAGGGGAACGGTCAGAAGGCCGTGGCGACTAAGCGCACCCCTCTACTGTGATCACGCAGAAAGAAACACACCATGAGCGCCTCGTCCGCCGCTGCCAAATCCTATTCCTCGTACATACCGCTCCTGCCGCTGGGCGCTGACTCGGATCACCATGTGATCGACATCCGCGAGACCCAGGAGCGCCAGACCCAGCACACAGAACCACGCGTTGCCTGGGGCCGTGTGGTGTCCGTTGCATCCTCTGCGGTGATGCCGAGCCGACATGGGGGGGCTGTCGGGGTGCCACAAGCCCCAGACCAAGCTGGGCAAGCTGTGCCAGGACCGGCTGCGCCAGCGCAAGACGGCGTCTTGCAGGGGCTCCTGCGCCAGGAGGCCCAGTTGCAGAACGACCTTCGCGGTGCGAATCAAAACCTGGCGGCTCGGTCACAGGCCTTCCACCGGGCCGTGGATTGTCAATCGATTTCAGATTGCAACAGGCTTGCGTTGGCGATGTTTAGCGCTGCGGGACTGGTCGCAATGCTGGCGGCCAACGAAAACATGTTGACACACCCGGCCACCTTGACCGTGGGTGGTGGCTTTGTGGCCACAGGCTGCTCGCTGCTGGCAAGAAACTGCGTCGTGGCGGTCCAGAATGGCTTTCGCCGCATTGCACCGCAAGAAGTGGACGCGCGCGGGGAGGCGCTCAACCGCGCTGCGGATGACAAAAGACATGTGGAAGTCCAACTCGACCAAATAGCCCGAGCGGGTCGAGGCCTGCTGCTGAGTTCCACCCTGAATCTGGGTCCGCAGGGTCCGATCCAGATCATCCAAGACTACTTGGATGAGCCCGAATCTCTGCCGCCTTCCGAGGCGGGCGCTTTGCTTGCCGACGGGCACCCTGCGGACGGCGTGGGCGCAGGGGCCGGCGAAGTCGAGGCACTAGAACGCGGTGCAGCAGAGCACGGGCCCGCGTAAGTTCCTTTGTCCCGCCTTTCCTTTCAATTGACCATGTCTGCCTTACGCGCCTCCTTTTCCTCGGCGGCAGTCTCCCGCGGCTACAGCCCGCTGGACATGCTCGCCCGAAGTGAATCGGTGGATTCACTTCGGGACAGCGCAGAGCCGTTGCCGCGCGATGTCAAAAGTTCAGGCGGTGCGAGGCGAGAGCCTGAGGCCGAACCGCTGACCCGCCTGCAGCGGTCGGTTCAAATCGTCAACGATCGCATCGCATTCAGGCAGGAATGGCTGGAAAACGGCGGACGGGTTGCACAGGCGAGTTCTCTGCCTCAGCTTTTGAAGCTGGGAGGTTTGGCCTTGGCGGGTGGGGTTTGTGCTTCTGCGGCCGTTGCACTCGAGGGATCGGATCCAGGGGCCGTCATCAGCCCCTTGCTTCTGGGGTGCGGCGTGGCCCTTGCCTTCGCCGGTTGTGCCATCACGTCCAGAGTCTGTGTGGCGATGGCGCGGACGGGTTGTCAGTCTGTCGATGAGTCGGATCTTGAGTCACAGCGCGAAGCGCTGCAACAGGATCAGCGAATCGCCGCAGATCTGAACCGCTCCATCTCTCTGTGCCAGACCCTGCACTTGCCGGAAGTCGGTCCACTTTCCATCATCAATGAGTACCTTGACGACGGCTCGGAGTCCGATGAACCCCCGCGCTTGGAGATGTCCGTGGCAGACGCAGTCGCGCAGGAGGATTCCGACCTCGAGGCAGCCGCTGGAATTGGCGCCAGCTAGGGTTCAGCCCCGCATCAGTTCTTCGATCTCGTCCGCCTTCACCGGCACGCCGCGAGTGATCAACTCGCAGCCGGCGTCGGTGACGATGGCGTCGTCCTCGATCCGGATGCCGATGTCGTGGAACTGCTCCGGCACGCCGGGCGCCGGGCGGACATAGATCCCGGGCTCGAGCGTCAGCACCATGCCCGGGCGCAGGATGCGGCTGGGGCGGTTCTTGATCACCTCGCCTGAGAGCGGGTCCTTGCGTTCGCTGACCTGGCCCGCCTCGCCGGGTTCCACATAGCTGCCGCAGTCGTGCACGTCCATCCCCAGCCAGTGGCCGGTGCGGTGCATGTAGAACTGGAAATAGGCGCGCTGTTCGATCACGTCGTCGACGCTGCCCACCTTCTTGCGATCGAGCAGGCCCACATCGAGCATGCCCTGGGCGAGGACCTTCACCGCCGCTTCGTGCGGGTCGGTGAAGCGGGCGCCGGCGCGCGTGGCCTGGACGGAGGCCTGCTGCGAGGCCAGCACCAGATCGTAGAGGGTGCGCTGCGGCCCCGTGAATTTTCCGTTGGCCGGAAAAGTGCGGGTGATGTCGCTGGCATAGCCATCGAGCTCGCAGCCGGCGTCGATCAGCACCAGATCGCCCGATTTCACGGGCGCGGCGTCGGCGCGGTAATGCAGCACGCAGGCATTGGCGCCTGCCGCCACGATGGAGCCGTAGGCCGGGTACTGCGAGCCGCCCTTGCGAAATTCGTGCAGCAGCTCGGCGTCCAGGTGGTATTCGCGCACGTCATGCCCTTCACGCAGCATGCGTGCGCTGGTCTGCATCGCGCGGATGTGGGCGCGTGCGCTGATCGCCGCGGCGCGGCGCATGATGTCCTGCTCGTGGATGTCCTTGACCAGGCGCATCTCGTCGAGGATGGCGCACAGGTCCAACTGCCGCTCGGGACACAGCGCGCCATAGCGCACGCGCGCACGCACCTTGGAGAGCCAGCCGCCGACACGCGCTTCCAGGCCCTCGTGCATGGCGAAGGGGAACCAGACCGCATCGCGGTTCTCCATCAGGCGTGGCAGCTGCGTTTCCAGTTCGTTGATCGACATCGCTGCATCCACACCCAGGGCTCCAGGCGCAGCGTCGGGGCCCAGGCGGTAGCCGTCCCAGATCTCGCGCTCGAGGTCCTTGGGCGCGCAGAACAGCGTGCTGCGTCCATCGCCGGTGATCACCAGGCAGGCATTGGGCTCGGTGAAGCCGGTCAGGTAGTAGAAGTAGCTGTCATGCCGGTACAGGTAATCGCTGTCCCGGTTGCGAGCACGCTCGGGGGCGGTGGGAATGAGCGCGATGCCCTGGGCCCCGAGGGCTTGGGCGACACGGGCGCGGCGGGCGGCGTAAGGGGTGGGGGTCATGCTGCGTGAATCTCAAGCCATGTTCAATTGGGCCAGCCGCTCGGGCGTGCCCACATCGGTCCAGGAGCCCTGCCAGAGTTCGGCGGTGATGCGTCCATTGTCCATCGCCGCCCGCAACAACGGTGCGAGCGGGGCCTTCAGGCCTTGCGGGTTGCCCGCAGGCAGGCCGTCGAAAAAAGTGCGACGGTACAGGCCCACCGTCGAATAGGTGAAGCGCTCGCCAGCGCCGTCCTTCGGCAGGTTCAAGGCCTGGCCCTGGGCCGACAGGCCGAAGTCGCCGCGCGGGTTGTGGGGCGGGTTGGGGACCAGGTAGAGATGGGCCAGCGCGTCGCTTCCGGCGAAGCGCTCCATCGCGGCCTGCTCGAAGCTGAAACCGGGCATGTAGACATCACCCGCTGCCACCCAGAACACGTCCGCCAGCCGGGGCAGCGCGCGCACGATGCCGCCGGCCGTCTCCAGCGCGCCGCCGAAGTCGCGTCCCTCGTGGGAGTACGCGATCCGTGGACCCCAGGCCGGCGCGGTGCCGAAGGCCTGCTCGATCTGCTCCCCGAGCCAGGCGGTATTGACCACCGCCTGCGTGCAGCGTGCCCGTGCCAGCGCCTCCAGGTGCCATTGCATCAAGGGCTTGCCTTTCACGGGCAGGAGGGGCTTGGGGCAGGTGTCGGTCAGGGGCCGCATGCGTTCGCCGCGGCCGGCGGCCAGCACGATGGCCGTGGCGAGAGGTTCTCCTTGCATGGCGGCACTGTAGTCGATGGTTCGCGCGCACCGGGCATCGGGGCTGCCACCGGCGCGGCCGCTAAAATCCGGGGTTACCCTGAGACGCCTGCCGGCGCCACGTGTCCCCCGCCCCTTTTTCCCGGAGTTCTCCCCGATGGCCAACCCCCAGATGATGGCAAGCGCGATCCGCGCCTTGTCCATGGATGCCGTGCAACAAGCCAATTCGGGACACCCGGGCGCCCCCATGGGCATGGCCGATATCGCCGTGGCCCTGTGGGCCCGCCACCTCAAGCACAACCCCACCGATCCGCACTGGGCCGACCGTGACCGCTTCGTGCTGTCCAACGGCCACGGGTCCATGCTGATTTATTCGCTGCTGCACCTCACGGGCTATGACCTGCCGTTGCAGGAGCTTCGCAATTTCCGCCAGTTGCATAGCAAGACCGCTGGCCACCCTGAAGTGGGCATGACCCCCGGTGTCGAGACCACCACCGGCCCCCTGGGCCAGGGCATCACCAACGCGGTGGGCATGGCGCTGGCCGAAAAGCTGCTGGCGGCCGAATTCAACCGCGAAGGCCACGCCATCGTCGACCACCGCACCTACGCCTTCCTGGGCGACGGCTGCCTCATGGAAGGCATCAGCCATGAGGCCTGCGCCCTCGCCGGCGCCTGGAAGTTGAACAAGCTGATCGCGATCTACGACGACAACGGCATCTCCATCGACGGCCAGGTCGCGCCCTGGTTCGTGGACGACACGCCCGCGCGTTTCAAGGCCTACGGCTGGAACGTGGTCGGCCCGGTGGATGGCCACGATGTCGACGCCGTCGACGCCGCGATCACCCAGGCCCGCCGCAGCACCGACAAGCCGACGTTGATCGTGGCCAAGACCCACATCGGCAAGGGCAGCCCCAACCGCGGCAACACCGCCAAGGCCCACGGCGAGCCCTTGGGCGCCGACGAGATCAAGCTCACGCGCGAGGCGCTGGGATGGTCGCACGAGCCCTTCGCGATCCCGCGTGAGGTCTACGCCGACTGGGACGCCAAGGCGTCCGGCAAGAAGGCCCAGGCCGAGTGGACCGAGCGCTTCGCCGCCTACAAGCAGGCCTTCCCCGCGCAGGCCGCCGAGTTCACCCGCCGCATGAAGGGCGAGCTGCCCAAGCACTTCGCGCAGGTGGCGGTGGATGCCGCCATCGCGGCCCAGGCCAAGGCCGAGACCGTGGCCTCGCGCAAGGCCTCGCAGATCGCGCTGGAGGCCTTCACCGCCGCCCTGCCCGAGCTGCTCGGGGGCTCGGCCGACCTCACCGGCTCCAACCTCACCAACACCAAGAGCACGCCGGCTCTGCGCCTGAACGCCGATGGCACCCTCAAGCGCGACGAAACC
>JACCEE012762295.1_pt1 | contig 13631 bp, 10 predicted proteins | sample 7449931 | NCBI WGS metagenome assembly JACCEE01 (sample SAMN15323457, study PRJNA562643) | freshwater metagenome | isolation source: river surface water | place: USA:Blue River Watershed | collected 2017-08-19 | reverse complement strand
TTGAAGAGCATGGCTTTACCAATATGAAGATTTCTGTGAAACATCATGATCCCGTAACTATGGTTAAGGCATATCGACTTCTTGCATCAAAGTGTGATTACCCGCTGCATCTTGGAGTTACTGAAGCTGGTCCGGCATTCCAAGGAACAATCAAATCTGCAACTGCCTTCGGCATTCTTCTCTCTGAAGGTATTGGTGACACGATTAGAGTCTCACTATCAGCGCCACCTGTAGAAGAGGTAAAGGTTGGAATCTCCATACTTGAGTCGCTAAATCTTCGCCAACGCCGACTTGAAATAGTTTCATGCCCTTCTTGCGGAAGAGCACAAGTCGATGTCTATTCATTAGCCGAGAAAGTCCAAGCTGGACTTGAGGGAATGACAGTTCCACTCCGCGTCGCAGTTATGGGCTGTGTTGTTAATGGCCCAGGCGAAGCGCGCGAAGCTGATCTTGGAGTCGCATCAGGAAATGGAAAAGGCCAGATATTTGTAAAAGGTCAAGTAATCAAGACCGTTCCAGAAGCACAGATTGTTGAAACGCTGATTGAAGAGGCGATGAAAATCGCAGAAGAGATGGAAGCTGCCGGTGTCGCATCCGGTGAACCCTCAGTAAGCGTTAAGTAATTCGCTAGGCTACGCACCATGTTGCGGATGTCCTCTCTATTTTTGCGCACGCTCCGCGATGATCCATCTGATGCATCCGTTCCTAGCCACAAACTCTTGGTAAGAGCGGGATACATTCGCCCAATCGCTGCTGGCATCTTCTCGTGGCTACCACTTGGCGTAATTGTCCTTAGGAATGTCGAGCGAGTAATAAGAGAAGAGATGGATAGAGCTGGCTTCCAGGAAGTTCACTTCCCAGCCCTCTTACCTAAGGATCCCTACGAAAAAACCGCACGTTGGGATGAATATGGTCCAGCGCTCTTTCGCCTAAAGGATCGTAAGGGAAGTGATTACCTATTAGGTCCTACGCACGAAGAGATGTTCACCCTTATGGTGAAAGGCGAGTACTCCTCCTACAAAGATTTACCACTTAGCATCTATCAGATCCAAACGAAATATCGAGATGAAGCAAGACCTCGAAGTGGAATTATCCGGGGTCGGGAATTCGTTATGAAGGACTCTTACTCCTTCGATCTTGATGATGCTGGACTTGAAGTTTCCTATAACAAACATCGCGGTGCTTATATCGCTACCTTTGATCGACTTGGACTGGCTTACAACATCGTTTCCGCTATGTCCGGCGCCATGGGTGGATCAAAGTCGGAAGAGTTCTTAGCGCCATGTCCCACAGGTGAGGACACCTATGTCCTCTGCAAGAGCTGTGGTTATGCTGCAAACGTTGAAGCGATGGTCACTAAAATTGAGAAAAAGGCAATTGATACTCCTCCCGCAATAGAAGTCTTAGACACCCCAAATACCCCGACTATCGAAACCCTTGTTGAGGTAATGAATAGGAAATACAACGCGGGAATTACTGCTGCTGACACACTAAAAAATGTTCTGCTCGTAGCCGATGGCGAACCAATTTGTGTTCTGGTTCCTGGTGATCGAGAAGTTGACCTCAAGCGGCTGGAAGCTAACCTTCAAGGTGTCAAAGAGCTTCGTCTCTTTGATGATGAAGAATTTGCAAAACGTAAAGAGTTTGTAAAGGGATACGTCGGGCCGCAAGATGCAAAACGATTTGGAATTAAGTTATATGCAGATCCACGGATTACGGTTGGTTCACATTGGATAACTGGAGCAAACACTCCTAATAGGCATGCCCGCTATGTAACGCATGGAAGAGATTTTCAAGTTGATGGATTTGTTGAGGCGGCTGAAGTTCGCGCGGGGGATTCATGTCCAAAGTGTGATACCCCAGTCGTCATTGACCGTGCGATCGAGATCGGACATATATTCCAATTGGGAAGAAAATATGCGGAAGCCCTTGAGTTAACGGTGCTAGATGGTGAAGGCAAATCGCGAGTTGTAACGATGGGTTCTTACGGTATTGGCGTTTCACGGGCGGTTGCCGCTATCGCAGAACAAACCCACGATGAGATTGGACTTGTTTGGCCTAAAGAGATTGCACCGGCGATGGTTCACATCGTTGCAACAGGTAAAGAAGATTTACCCTTCACTACCGCTGAGAAGATTGCGCTTGATTTAGAGTCAAAGGGCGTAACTGTCATGCTCGATGACCGTAAAGAAGCGAGCCCAGGGGTTAAATTTAAAGATGCTGAGTTAATAGGTAATCCCGTAATAGTTATTGTTGGTAAGGCTCTGGCTGAAGGAAAGGTGGAGCTGCGTATAAGAAGTGTCGGAACAAAGAGCGAAGTTCCTCTAGCCAATGTAACTAGCGAAGTTCTAGCCGCGCTCAAGTAGTGGAGATTTCGATAGAGGTAATCCTCTTTCTCTTTTTGGCTTCAACCCTAGCTGGGCTAGTTGATGCCGTCGCAGGTGGAGGGGGTTTGATACAACTCCCGGCGCTCTTGGTTGCGATGCCTAAAACTCCACCCGCAGAATTACTTGGTACAAACAAGCTGCCATCATTTCTTGGAACTGCTAGCGCCACTGCCTCATACCTAAGAAAGATGAGGCCCGATTTTCGAATCGCATTTTCGATGGCAGTTCCAGCCTTTATTGGTTCGGCGCTCGGTGCGACTGTTGCAACGCTAATCCCAAAAGATGCTTTTCGGCCAATAATTCTCTTTGCCCTTGTCGCAGTCTTCATCTACACCCTTCGGAAGAAAGAATTGGGATTGACTGATAACAAGAAGGCAAAGACTCTCAAGACCTATTTAATTGCAATCTTCTTTGGCCTAAGCATTGGTTTCTACGATGGAATCTTTGGACCAGGCACAGGGTCTTTCTTAATGTTGGTCCTAGTCGCACTTCTTGGCTTTGCTTTCTTTGAAGCATCAGTTACGGCGAAAATTGTTAACTTGGCAACCAACTTAGGAGCGATTGTTGTCTTTGGCGCCAACGGCAAGATTATTTGGACCTTGGGACTTGCGATGGCGATTGGAAATGTGATTGGCGGCTTGCTTGGAGCGCGTATGGCGATTCGGGGTGGCTCGCGCTTGATACGTAACGTCTTTCTCATCGTCACCTCTTTGCTGATTCTCAGGCTTACTATCGACACTTTCTTTTAATTCTCATTCCGGCTATCCTTTCGCCCCACAACTTCACAACAAATAAATAAGTAGGTCGGTGATTATGTCTCTTGTCAATAACCTTACTGAGCTACTTAGCCCTGCGATCAAGAACGCCGGATTTATTCTCGAAGAGGTAAAAGTCACTCCTGCTGGTAAACGAAGAATTGTCGCTGTAATTATTGATGGCCAAGAGCGGAACCCATCTCTTGATGAAGTCACCGTTGTATCGCGCAAGGACTCAGATATCTTGGAAAATTACTCTCAACTTGGCGACCTGCCGTTTACGTTAGAAGTTACGACGCCCGGAGTTGATCGACCTCTGACCCTGCCACGCCATTGGCGTAAGAATGTAGGGCGGCTAGTGAAAATCACTCCAAATGAAGGTGAACCCTTTATCTCTCGAATCACGTCGGCGACGGATGAGTCAGCAACCCTTGAATCAAGAGAGATTAGATTTTCTGATGTTAAGCGCGCCGTTATTGAGATTGAATTTAATCGCAAGGATCCGCGATGAATGTCGATATGAAGGTCTTGGAAGCGCTCACAATCGAACGCGACATTCCACTTGAGCGTTTGATTAGCGCAATCGAAGTTGCTGTGAAGATTGCTTATAGCGAGATGGAAGGTGCGAAGCCTTATGCCTATGCAAAACTTGATCGCGAAAGTGGCGAGATTAAAATAATCGTTCCTGAATTTGGTCCAGATGGAGAACGAGTCGGTGAATTTGTCGATGAGCTGCCCGGCTTCTCACGAATCGCATCAAGCACTGCGCGCAAAATAATCAAGGAAAAAATGCGTGCATCTCGTGATGCTGAGATTGTCGGAGAGTTCAGCGCATCAGTGGGGGATATCGTCTCCGGAGTCATTCAACAAGGGCGAGATCACCGAATGGTTTATGTAGATCTTGGTCGAGTTGAAGGAAGAATTCCGCCTCACGAACAAGTTCCTGGAGAGGTTTATACCCATGGCGAACGAATCAAATGTTTTGTAGTCGAAGTAAAGCAGGGCACAAAGGGCCCGGAAGTTATGCTTTCGCGTAGCCATCCAGCCCTCGTCAAACAACTATTTGCTCTTGAAGTCCCAGAAATACGCGATCAGGTTGTTGAAATTATGGGAGTTGCTAGGGAAGCGGGACATAGAAGCAAGATTGCAGTCCGTTCACTTCGCTCTGGAGTTAGCGCAAAAGGTGCGTTGATTGGTCCAATGGGTGCGCGTGCAAGAGCTGTGATGGATGAGTTACATGGCGAGAAGATAGATATTGTCGATTGGTCTGAGGATCCTGCTGCATACGTTGGTAGCGCATTGGCTCCAGCCCGCGTCTCAAAGGTCGAAGTTGTTAACGCTGAGACGAGATCTGCGAAGGTCGTGGTGCCGGATTACCAACTCTCCCTTGCGATTGGTAAAGATGGCCAGAACGCTAGGTTGGCTGCTCGCCTTACCGGCTGGCGCATTGATATCCATTCTGATGCCGCTCCGAGCGAATAACCCGGACCTTTTTCGCGATTTCGCAGCCCAAGGAGTATGGTTCGCATCTGAGGTTTCCGCCTCATATTTACTGGAACGAAAGCTGGTATGAAGGTAATGGCACTCTAATGAGCACCGCTAGATCATGAGCAGGTCAATTTAGGCGTCGCGTTCCCAAAAAACGCGGGGCCACAGAAGGAGAAAAGTGGCAAAGGTCCGCGTTTACGAATTAGCAAAAGATGTAGGGATGGATAGCAAGGATGTCCTTGCAAAACTCCAAGAGATGGGCGAGTTCGTCCGTTCTGCATCATCAACAGTTGAGCCTCCGGTTGTAAGAAAGTTCCTCGAGAAATTTCCACCTGTTGCAAAACCAGCTGCTGAAGCAAAGCCTGCAAAGAAGGCGCCAGCAAAGAAAGCTGCTGTTAAAAAAGCCGCTCCCAAAGTTGAAGAAGCATCTGAAGAGAGCGTTGCAACTCCACCCGTAACTCCAATCGCTAATGTTCCCGTAGTACCTCCTGTTACTCCAGTCGCACCATCAACTCCCGCTGCAACTGCGATTCCACCAAGGCCACCTGCTGCTCGCGGTGGAAATAATCCATTCGGAACTTCCGCAGCTCCAAGACCATCAGCTCCCAGACCTTCACAGCAAAGACCTTCACAGCAACAACCCGGACAACGTCCACCGCAACGACCAGGAAATAATCCATTCGGAACTTCTGGTGGTCCAAGACCACCACGGCCAGCCGGACAACAAGGTGGACAACATGGTGGACAGAGAGGACCAATGTCTGGACCACGTCCAGGTTCGGTTCGTCCCGGTTTTGCTGCGCGACCACCACGACCTGATCAGAGAACTGATCAACGAGGTGGAGGTCGCCCCGGACAATTTTCTCCAGGACAAGGTGCGCCAGGTTCACGTCCGCAAGGCTCCGGTCCTTATAGATCTCAACCAGGTGGCGCGCCACGTCCAGGTGGTTTTGGTGGACCCGGTCGCCCCGGACAACGTCCTGGCGCTGGTGGCGCATTTGGAAAAGGTGGCGGAAAGAAAAAGAGTTATAAGAGTAAGAAGGCCTTGCGCGAAGAGATCGACAATATGGAAGCGCCAACAATTGGTGGTGCAATTGTTCCGAGAGGCGATGGAAATACTCCGGTGCGTCTACGTCGAGGAGCCTCGCTAGCTGACTTCGCCGAAAAAATCGGTGCAGATCCAGCTGCACTTGTTTCGGTCCTCTTCCATCTAGGCGAGATGGTCACCGCAACTCAAACAGTTGATGAGAGCACTCTTGAGATGCTTGGAAATGAGTTTGGCTACAAAGTCACCATTGTTTCTCCCGAAGATGAAGACCGAGAGATTCTCGAGCAATTTGATATCAATCTCGAACAAGAGTTAGCTGATGTAAATCCAGAAGATCTCGAGATTAGGCCACCAGTTGTAACAGTGATGGGCCATGTCGATCATGGAAAGACTCGACTATTGGATGCAATTCGCCAGACTGAAGTCGTAAAGGGCGAAGCAGGCGGAATTACCCAGCATATTGGCGCCTACCAGATTCACCACGATCACAATGGCATAAACCGTGCAATCACCTTTATCGATACACCAGGCCATGAGGCCTTTACGGCTATGCGCGCTCGTGGTGCGAAAGTTACTGATATCGCAGTGCTAGTTGTAGCTGCCGATGATGGAGTTATGCCACAGACAATTGAAGCGCTTAATCACGCCCAAGCCGCAAGCGTTCCGGTCGTAGTAGCAGTAAATAAGGTTGATAAAGAAGGCGCGAACCCTGCAAAGGTGCGTCAACAGCTCACCGAATACAACCTCGTTGCCGAAGAATATGGCGGTGACACTTTATTCGTTGATGTATCTGCGATCAGCGGTAAAGGAATTGGAGAGCTAATCGATGCAATCCTTCTCACAGCAGATGCAGCTATTGATCTTCGTGCGATTCATGAAGATGACGCGCGAGGAGTAGCAATTGAAGCCCATCTTGATCGTGGTCGTGGACCTGTCGCAACGGTCCTCGTACAACGCGGAACTTTAAAGATGGGTGACTCAATCGTCGCAGGATCTGCATTCGGACGTGTTCGTGCGATGATGGATGAGTTCGGCCATGAAATAAAGGAAGCCGGCCCATCTCGTCCGGTCCAGGTTCTTGGCTTCACATCTGTTCCGAGCGCTGGCGATGGCTTCATAGTTGCACCGGAAGATCGTACGGCTCGCCAAATCGCCGAGAAGCGTCAAGCCGGTGAACGTCATGCAGCACTTGCAAAGGCGCGGAAGAAAGTTTCGCTGGAAGACTTCTTGGAGAAGAGCAAAGTCACAACTTTGAATTTGATTTTGAAGGGCGATGTGAGCGGTTCGGTAGAAGCGCTAGAAGATGCACTCGTCCAACTCGATGTCGGAAGTGAAGTTGATCTTCGGGTTATTCACCGCGGCGTTGGCGCGATTACTAAGAGCGATATCACTCTTGCATCTGCATCTGGCGCCGTAGTCGTTGGCTTTAACGTCAAGCCTGAACCACAGACTGCAACTTTTGCCGATGAAGAAGGAGTTGAAGTTCGTTTCTACTCAGTCATCTACAAGGCAATTGAAGAGATCGAAGCTGCACTTAAAGGCCTTCTCAAGCCTGAGTACGAAGAGGCAACTATTGGATCTGCTGAAGTTCGCGAAATCTTTAAGTCGAGTAAATTCGGAACTATCTCCGGATCACTTGTCTTGTCCGGAGTTATCCGTCGAAATGCTAAAGCTCGAGTTCTTCGAGATGGCGTCGTAATCGGCGATAACCTAACTATCGACTCTCTACGCCGCTTCAAAGATGATGCAACTGAGGTCCGAGAAGGATTCGAGTGCGGTATCGGACTTGGTTCTTACAAAGATATCCAAGTCGGAGATGTCGTTGAAGTCTTCGAGATGCGCGAGAAAAAGCGTGCGTAATGGGGAAATCACACCGCGTAGCTAAAGTCGCCGATCGAATCAAAGTCGTCGTAGCTCAAGCTTTGGAAAACCGCATAAAGGATCCACGTCTTGGTTTTGTGACGATTACCGATGTTCGAGTTACCGGCGACCTCCAGCAAGCCTCCATCTTCTACACCGTCCTAGGCGATGATGAAGCGCGCGCGAATACCGCAAAGGCACTTGAGAGCGCCAAAGGAGTTCTTAGAACCGAAGTTGGGAGAGAGTTAGGGACCCGAGTTGTTCCTACACTGACCTTCTTTGTTGATGCGCTTTCTGAGACAGCAAAGAATTTTGAGGATCTCTTAGATCAAGTAAAGAAACATGATGAAGAGATTGCTCATCTCCGTGATGTTGCAAAGCCGATTGGCGGAAGTGATCCATACAAGACCCCGCGAGTTCGCGACGCAGAATGAGCAAGGAGCACGGCTTTCTAGTAATTGATAAGCCTGCGGGGATGACTAGCCATGATGTGGTCGCCCAAGTACGAAAACGTCTCGGCACAAAACAAGTTGGTCATGCTGGAACTTTAGATCCTATGGCTACCGGCGTTTTGGTAGTTGGAATCAATAATGCGACGAAATTTCTTCAATACATCGTTACGGGTAGGAAGCGCTACAACGCAGTTATTCGACTGGGGATCTCAACGGTCACAGATGATAAAGAAGGCGATGTAATAGCGGAAAGAGATTGGCGAGCTGTAACAGATTCAGATATTGAAAACGCTATAGATAAATTTCGTGGAACTTTTATGCAGTTGCCTAGCCCAGTATCGGCTAAGAAAATTGCTGGAGAGCGAGCATATGATTTAGTGCGAGAAGGTAAGGAAGTCGAGTTGGCCGCTAACGAGGTAACAATTCATGAGTTGAAAATCCTCGCTATTCGTAGAGGCGAACACCTAGATATTGATGTTGACGTAACCTGCTCAGCCGGGACCTACACCCGTGCCATTGCTCGAGATTTAGGCACAGCGCTTGGAGTTGGGGGACACTTGATTGAACTTCGCCGGACTGAAGTTGCACCTTTTAATCTTGCTCAAGCTGGAGAGATAGCAAGCGCACAAGTACTGCCGCTTGCTGATGCCATCACCAAAGTTCTACCAAAGCGCGAACTGGGATTTGATGAGGTAGTTGAACTTCGGTTTGGTCGAAGGATTGATAAATCAGATGTAGATGGCTCCGTGGTTGGGATTGCTCCCGATGGCGAGGTTGCTGCGATTTTAGAAAATCGTGAGGGACGTGCACAGCCAGTCAGTGTTTTCAACTCATGAAAGAATTAGCCCGATGAGTACGAGGTTGAATATTGAGTGGCATGGTGCTCCTATTTCAGGAGCGACTGTGATCATCGGAATCTTTGATGGAGTTCATAAAGGCCACCAAGCAATAATCAAACGAGCACTTGCACTAAACGCCCCAGTTGTCGCCCTAACTTTCCATCCTCATCCAGCTGCGATAGTTGCAAGAGATAAAGCTCCGACTGAGTTACTAACTCTCAAAGAGCGGATTAACCAACTACTTAATCACGGGGTATCAAGCGTTGCCGTAATTGAATTCACAGAAGCGTTCTCCAGATTGACTCCTGATCAATTCATTGAGGACGTTCTGAAGAAGGAGTTGAGCGCAACGGCGCTAGTTATTGGCTCAAATTTCCGATTTGGGGCAAAGGCGAGCGGCGATGCAAGTTACCTGAAGCAGCACTCTGGCGTTGAAGTTTCAGCGCTAAATCTCGAGAGCGAACTAGGCAATTCGGTTTCATCTACACGAATTCGTGAGGCGATTATTGGTGGAAATATTGAAATCGCTCGCGAGTTGTTGACTCGACCTCACCAACTTGTCGGTCCGGTAATCCATGGCGAGAAGCGTGGCCGACAGATTGGTTATCCAACTGCGAATGTTCAAGTTGGAGCAAATGCCACTATCCCATCTGATGGGGTGTACGCAGGTTGGTTAACTGTCGGTGCCCATCGTTGGCCCGCTGCAATTTCAATCGGCACCAATCCAACCTTTGATGGAGTTCGAGGCAGGCAAGTAGAGGCATACGCACTTGATGAAAGAGATTTAGATTTGTATGACCAAGTTGCAAAAGTAGAGTTTGGTTGGAGATTGCGTGACACGATCAAATTTGCCGGCCTTGATCCACTCCTTGCCCAGATGAAGATAGATTGCGATAAAGCTCGAGAATTGACCCGATATCACGCGTAATTCGTACTCAATTTCTCACATTATGAGCGCGCTGGTAGATTTCACCCCGCAAGCGAGAAATCGTGCGCTCGTGAATAAGACCGAGGGCCCTCGTGAAAGATGTAAAGGAAGTTAGACAATGGCATTAACAGCTGCCGAAAAGAAAGAACTCATTAGCAAATTTGGCGCCTCTGCATCAGACACAGGAAGCCCTGAGGCACAAGTAGCGCTACTTTCAAAGCGCATCGAGCAAGTAACTGAGCACCTACAAACAAATAAGAACGATCACCACAACCGTCGTGGTCTACTTCTTCTCGTAGGTCGCCGCCGCAGAATTCTGCAATACCTTGCAAAGACCGATATCGCTCGTTATCGCGCGATCATCGACAAGCTCGGCATCCGCCGCTAGTTTGAAAATAATTTAATAAATCTCGCCACGGGCCGGATGACTGGTCCTCGGTGGTGGCTTACGGATGATTGCCGTGAGCTTCGATCGAAGATCCATTCTCTGGTGGCCGTGGTGGGAATAGAGAATAGGAGAGACCCATGGAGGGTCAAGACGTTAGTTATGCCGTTGCAAAGATAGACAATGGCAAATTTGGGAAACGAGAAATTCGTTTCGAGACCGGACGCTTAGCGCGTCAAGCTGCAGGAACTGCAGTCGTATATCTAGATGATGAGTCAATGTTGCTCTCTGCAACAACTGCATCAAAGAACCCGAAGGATCAATTCGATTTCTTCCCACTCACTGTAGATGTGGAAGAGCGAATGTATTCAGTTGGAAGAATCCCAGGTTCATTCTTCCGCCGCGAAGGACGTCCATCTGAGGATGCAATCCTTACTTGTCGCTTGATTGATCGCCCACTTCGCCCATCGTTCATTAAGGGACTTCGTAATGAAGTCCAGATCGTTGTAACGGTTATGGCGTTAAATCCCGATCACATGTATGACGTGATCGCGATTAATGCTGCTTCGATGTCCACACAACTCGCGGGACTTCCATTCTCCGGTCCAATTGGTGGCGTTCGCGTTGCGCTGATTGATGGCCAATGGGTGGCATTCCCAAATCACAGCGATCTAGAGCGCGCCGTATTCGACATGGTCGTAGCTGGTCGGATTGCTGGCGACGATGTTGCCATCATGATGGTTGAAGCGGAAGCGACCACAAAGACAATCTCACTAGTTGCTGGAGGCGCTGGCGCCCCAACCGAAGAGATTGTTGGCGCAGGCCTGGAAGCCTCAAAGCCATTTATTCGAATTCTCTGCGAAGCGCAATTGGAATTAGCAAAGGTGGCCGCAAAGCCAACTGCAGAATTCCCAGTCTTCTTGGATTATCAAGAAGATGCATTTGCTGCTGTTGAAAAAGCTGCAAAGGATCGCCTAGCGAAAGCGCTAACTATCGCCGGAAAGCAAGAGCGCGAAAGCGAACTCGATGCGATTTCCGAAGATATAAAGGCGAGCCTTGCTGAACAGTTTGAAGGACGCGAGAAAGAGATTTCTGCATCACTTCGTTCACTCACAAAGAAGTTAGTACGTCAGCGCGTGCTGCGCGAGAAGATTCGTATCGATGGCCGTGGCTTGAAGGACATTCGTCCATTGACCGCGGAAGTCGAAGTGATTCCTCGCGTTCACGGTTCAGCAATTTTCGAACGTGGCGAGACCCAGATTCTTGGCGTCACAACTTTGAATATGCTCAAGATGGAACAACAGCTTGATACTTTAAATCCAGAAGATCACAAGCGCTATATGCATAACTACAACTTCCCGCCTTACTCAACAGGTGAGACCGGTCGAGTTGGTTCCCCGAAGCGCCGCGAAATCGGCCACGGCGCCCTTGCAGAACGCGCTCTACTTCCAGTTCTTCCAACTCGTGAAGAGTTCCCTTACGCGCTTCGCCAAGTTTCCGAAGCCTTGGGATCAAATGGTTCGACCTCGATGGGATCTGTCTGCGCTTCAACGCTCTCACTTCTAAATGCTGGCGTTCCGCTAAAGGCGCCAGTCGCTGGTATCGCTATGGGTCTTATCTCTGATGAGGTAGATGGAAAGACCGAATATGTAGCTTTAACTGACATTCTCGGCGCTGAAGATGCTTTCGGCGATATGGATTTCAAAGTTGCCGGTACAGAAGAGTTTGTCACCGCGCTACAACTCGACACCAAGCTCGATGGAATCCCCGCAAGCGTTCTTGCTGGTGCGCTGCTGCAAGCAAAGGAAGCTCGTCTTGCGATTCTTAATGTCATGAATGAGGCAATCGATCGCCCAGATGATATGAATCCACTTGCACCACGCATCATGAGCATCAAGATTCCAGTCGATCAAATCGGCGCTGTTATCGGTCCTAAGGGCAAGGTCATCAACCAGATTCAAGATGAAACTGGCGCTGAGATCACTATTGAAGATGATGGAACTATCTACATCGGCGCCACAAATGGCACTGCCGCTGATGCTGCTAAGGCCCAGATCATTGCGATTGCTGATCCGAAACTCCCTGAAGTTGGCGAACGCTACAACGGTACCGTTGTGAAACTTGCCGCCTTCGGCGCATTCGTAAATCTTCTTCCAGGCAAAGACGGATTGCTCCATGTTTCACAGATCCGCAAAATGCATGGCGGAAAGCGAATTGAGAACCTAGAAGATGTTATGAAGGTCGGAGATAAGGTCCATGTTGAGATCGGGGAAATCGATCCAAAAGGCAAGCTATCTCTAGTACCCGTTCTTGAAGAGACCGCAAGCGAGTAGTTCGAAGTTATGACGCTGCGCAAGACCGTTCATCCGAGCGGCTTGCGCATTGTCACTGAAGAAATCCCGAGCGTTAGAAGCGCCGCCTTTGGAATCTGGGTCAATGTAGGTTCGCGCGATGAATCCCCGAAAGTTGCTGGGGCATCACACTTTCTAGAACACTTACTCTTCAAAGGTACTAAAACTCGCACTGCCCTAGAGATTTCATCTGCAATCGAAGCGGTTGGCGGCGAAATGAACGCATTCACCTCTAAGGAATACACCTGTTTTTATGCCAGAGTTATCGATACAGATCTACCTCTTGCGATTGAAGTAATCGCGGACTTGATCACTTCATCTCTAGGTCGCCCAGAAGACGTCGAATCAGAACGTAAAGTAGTTCTAGAAGAGATTGCCATGCGCGATGATGATCCATCTGACTTGGTTCATGACTTGTTCTCTGAGACCTTCTTTGGCGATACCCCAGTTGGAAGACCGATTCTTGGCACAGTTGAATCAATAAATGAAATGTCTAGAAGTTCCGTCTTTAATTACTATAAGAAGAAGTACTTGCCACAAGACATCGTGGTTTCGGTAGCGGGCAATATCAAGCATCAGAAAGTCATAGATCAAGTGATAAAGGCGATGTCCCAAGATGACTTCTTGAGTAGTGGAAAGAATCATCCAAATATGCGCCCCTCAACTTCGGTAAGGAGGAAGGGGGAACGGGTCGGCCTTATTTATCGTAAGACTGAACAAGCACATCTCTTCCTTGGAGTCGATGGAGTACCTCGTGACGATGAGCGACGTTTTGCGATGAGCGTTCTCTCAGCTGCACTCGGTGGTGGAATGTCATCAAGACTATTTCAAGAAGTTCGTGAGAAACGAGGCCTTGCATATTCGGTTTACTCATATGCACAACAATTCGCCGGCACCGGAATGCTTGGGTTTTATGCGGGTTGCACTCCCCAAAAGGCAACTGAGGTAATAAGAATTATCCGCGAGATACTAAATGACGTTGCAGTTAATGGCCTGACGCATGAAGAGTTGTTACGCGCGCAAGGCGCTGTTAAGGGAACTCTCGTTCTAAGCCAAGAAGATACGGGCTCTAGAATGAGCAGGATTGGCAAGAGCGAACTCGTCCATGGTGAAGTTCTGGGCTTCGATGAGATTCTTA
>JACCEE010150688.1_pt1 | contig 13631 bp, 15 predicted proteins | sample 7449931 | NCBI WGS metagenome assembly JACCEE01 (sample SAMN15323457, study PRJNA562643) | freshwater metagenome | isolation source: river surface water | place: USA:Blue River Watershed | collected 2017-08-19 | reverse complement strand
GAAATCCTACATTTCGCGAATTGAGAACGGCTCAATTACACCAAGTGTGGGTGTTTTTTACCGTATGATTTCAACACTGGGAATGAAGATTGAAATAGTTAAGCCAATTGGTTAGCAGATAATTGCCGAATCTGATAAAGTGCTAAACAGATTGCTCAACAAAATAAGACTATGGCAAAGATTACAAACGAACTAGAACACGAAGTGGCTTCAGCACGTATTGAAGAACTTCTAAATAAGGTGAATGAAAACACACCTGACAATAATAAATACTTGATTGAACTTAATATGTTGTCAGACTTGGTGGCTGAATTTGAAGAAGAGTATTTTCCTATTAAGACTCCTTCATTAATTGATGTAATGAAACTCCGTATGTACGAAATGAAACTGAATCAGATTAAACTTTCAGAAATACTGGGTGTAAGTCCTTCGCGCGTTAGTGAATACCTGACAGGTAAGAGTGAACCGACATTGGAAGTGGCTCGCGAAATAAGTAAAAAACTGAATATTGATGCTAGTATCGTATTGGGAGTTTAATCCTGACAAATACATTTGCAATATAAAGCGCGAATCGGATTGAGTCCGGTTCGCGCTTTTTTGTATAGCTTATTTTGAGTTTAGTACTTCAATACATTTTATCAAACTTTCCTCCCAGTGCGGAATCTGAATGTTGTAGGTCGATTTTATTTTTGACTTGTTCAGTACGCTGTAATGGGGGCGTGGAGTCCGTGTAGGATAATCTTTGCTCTCGATGGGTTGCACATTGCAAGTGATGCTACTGAGGCGGTGAATTGTTTTTGTAAAGTCGTACCAGCTGCACACGCTTTCGTCGGAGAAGTGATAAATGCCCGGCACAAATGATTCGGCGCTTACAATTTTTAGTATGGCGTCAGCTAAGTCAGCAGCATAAGTGGGCGTTCCCACCTGATCGAAAATTACGTTCAACGCATCTCGCTCTGTTCCGAGTTTGATCATCGTTTTCACAAAGTTGTTTCCAAACGATGAATAAAGCCATGAGGTACGGATAATAACAGCGTTTTTGAGGTTGGCAGTCAGCGCTTCTTCGCCGGCGAGTTTCGATTTTCCATAAACACTGGCAGGGCAAACAGCCTGGTCTTCGGTGTATGGCATGTAGTTGGTACCATCAAAAACATAATCAGTCGATACATGGATCACTTTCAATCCATTGGCTGAAGCAACGAGCGCTATGTTTTCCACAGCATCACGGTTGATTTTGTAACACAAATCTACATCATCCTCAGCTTTGTCGACAGCCGTATAGGCCGCGCAGTTCACAATTACATCCACAGCATTTGCTTTTACAAAAGCTTCGAGAGCGGCTTTGTCGCAAATATCAAGTTCGTCGATATCAGTAAAAATATAACCGAACTGTGGATATCGAACAGCCGCCAGCTGCATTTCGTTTCCGAGTTGTCCTTTGCTTCCTGTTATTAGAATATTCATTATTTCAGAAGTTTTTTTCGGCATGAATAAATAAGGGATGTTTAGTATCTTTCTCCGAAATAAGGGCTTTGTCAGCCGGAATTTTCCAATCGATATTCAACGCGGGATCGTTGTACATAATACCTCTTTCCAGAGCCGGATTGTAGAAATCATCACATTTGTACGAGAAAATGGCTGTTTCGCTCAGAACAGAAAATCCGTGTGCAAAACCTTGTGGGACGAGAAACTGCAAGTGATTTTCTTCGGTGAGTTCAACTCCGTACCATTGTCCGAAAGTGGGAGAGGAGGCTCTCAAATCTACGGCCACATCCCAGACTGCTCCTTTGATGACCGACACAAGCTTCGATTGGCTGTGCGGTTGGAGTTGGTAATGCAGACCACGTATCACTCCGTAACCCGATTTTGATTGATTGTCCTGGCAGAATTTAATATTAATGCCGGCTTCGTTGAATTTTAATTCGCTGTACGATTCAAAAAAGAAACCACGCGCATCCTCGAATACGCGGGGTTTTATAATGATTAAATCCTCAATCGGAGTTTTTATAATTTCCATTCAATACTAATTTACTTCGTTGGCAATTTTTATAAGATATTCGCCGTAATGATTTTTCTTCAGCGGTTCGGCTAATTTCAGCAGTTGTTCTTTATTGATATATCCGTTGCGGAAAGCAATTTCTTCCAGACAGGCAATTTTCAATCCCTGGCGGTTTTCGATGGTGGCAATAAAGTTTGAAGCTTCAAGCAAACTGTCGTGTGTGCCAGTATCGAGCCATGCCATGCCGCGTCCCATCATTTTCAGACTTAAACGTTCTTCTTCAAGGTACAAACGGTTAAGGTCTGTGATTTCAAGCTCACCACGTTTCGATGGCTTCAGGCCTTTCGATTTTTTTACCACATCGTTGCTGTAAAAATACAAACCTGTTACAGCGTAATTTGATTTTGGTTGAAGTGGCTTTTCTTCGAGGCTGAGTACTTTGCCGTTCGCATCAAATTCGGCAACGCCGTAACGTTCGGGATCGTTTACATAATACCCGAAAACAGTTGCGCCATCTTTGAGTTGGGCTGCTTCGCGTAGCGTGCGTGTAAAATCAAATCCGTAGAAAATATTGTCGCCAAGTACCATACAAACACTATCGTCGCCGATAAATTCTTCGCCAATGATAAAAGCCTGAGCCAGTCCATCGGGCGAGGGTTGTATGGCGTAAACGAGTTTGATGCCTAAATCATCGCCATTTCCAAGCAGATTTTCATACAAATGTATGTCCTGTGGCGTAGAAATGATCAGGATTTCTTTAATGCCGGCAAGCATTAAAACGGATAAAGGGTAATATATCATCGGTTTATCGTAAACCGGAATGATTTGTTTTGAGATACTTTTAGTGACAGGATATAAACGAGTACCGGATCCCCCGGCGAGAACAATACCTTTCATTTTTATATAGTTTTTAGGATGAATGTTTCATGTAAAACAACGCTTCAAAAATACGCTTTTTTTCTGAAACTTAAAAATATAAAAACTTCAGTCTCCGGAAATCTACGATTCAAGGTCAAGCTCACCGTTTTTGTTCAGCTGATAATTGCGGGCAAGCAGTACCAGAAATTTACTTATCTCGGTTTGTGTTTGAAGCGTCTCGGGAGAAATTTCAGCTTTTTTCAGCCGAAGTGCCATGATGCCATACATGAAATTGAAGCAAAGTTCAAGGTCGCTCAGTCCGGCCTCACCCTTGGTGCGAAGTTGACTTATAAAAGGGAGTACATGGAAAAATTTGGCATTATAAGCCGGAGCTTTTCCCGATTTAATGAGTAGTTCATGGAAGTCATTCAGATCAATGATAATGTTTTTATTGAGTTGCAAATGACCTTTTTCCTGAATGTTTTCAAGTCGCATCATTTCAATCAAACTTTCGTACCATTCGTAAAGCGATTTTCGTTCAGCCTCATCTTTTACCGGGTAATTTGAAATACTACGCTCGTTAATGGTGTCGATGTTTAAATTAGATGCGCGGATTAAATCTTCTATCTGCCACATATACAACAGGTATTCGCAGATATTTTCTTTTCTAAGTTTGTGGGCGATAAACATAAATTCTTACTTTTGTTTTGAAAACGGAACGGTTATGGTTTGTAGTATGATGCTACAAAAAAAGAATGAAAAACGAGATGTTGAATGTCTGTTTTTATGAATCCGCGGAGTCAAAATCCCAGTCACCTTCATCGTCCATGAATATCGGTTCGGTGAATTCTTCAATGTCGCGACGTTCCTTTTTGGTTGGTCGGCCTGTGCCCCGGTCGCGTCCTGATTGTCCGGCAAGTTTAGCCATTTCAATAAGTTCGAGCTGATCGGCTGTGGTTACGTTTTCCATAAATCCTGCAACCAGCTTGGCATTCATCCTGTTTTCGGCCAAAGCAATTACTTTGAACGAAAAAAGAATAGGGTTTCGCTTGATGCATACCACGTCGCCAACCTTCACATTGCGCGAAGGTTTCACCTGAACGTTTTGTATGATTACTTTTCCCTTTTTACAGGCTTCGGCAGCCAGGGTGCGCGTTTTAAATAAACGAACTGCCCACAACCATTTATCTATGCGTACTTCTGTTTTCATAAATTTAATATGCTAATATGCCAACAAGTTAATGTGCCAATATGCCAATGTGATAATATGCCAATAAGTCAATTTGCCAATGTGCTAATAAATCAATGTGATATTATAGACAGATCACTGATTTTAAACTGTTAATTATCAATTGTCAATAGATCTTACTTGCCGTTAAACTGAGTCATTGTGAGCTGCATACCGGCCAGGCAAAAGCTCTGAATTATTTCGATGCAGCGGTCGGCACGTTCAGGTAGAGCTGCAGTTTGTTCTTCGGTCCATTTGCCAAGCACATATTCCACCTGTCGGCCTTTGGCAAAATCATTGCCAATGCCAAATCGCAATCGGGCATAATTATTATGTCCAAGTATTTCCTGAATGTTTTTCAGTCCGTTATGTCCGGCATCCGATCCTTGTGGCTTGAGCCGCAAAGTGCCAAATGGCAGGGCTATGTCGTCTACAATCACCAAAACGTTTTCGATTTCGATTTTTTCTTTTTGCATCCAATAGCGAAGCGCGTTGCCGCTCAGGTTCATAAAAGTTGAAGGTTTCAGCAAAATAAGCGTACGACCTTTCAGTTTTACTTCGCAGGTAGCTCCGTAACGGTTCTCGCTAAAAAAAACATTGGACGCTTTAGCAAAAGCGTCCAATATTGTGAATCCTATGTTGTGGCGGGTATTGTGGTATTCGTTACCAATATTACCCAATCCTACAATTAAGTATTTCATTCGAAAAATTATTTTTTGCCTGCAGCAGCGGCTGAAGCAGCAGCACCACGGGCAGCTCTTGTTAATTTAACTTGTGCAACAACGGCGTTTTTAGCATTCAGAATTTCAAGATTTTCAGCAGTTACATTGCCTACCTGAATAGATTTTCCTAAACCTAAGCTTGTAACATCGATAACGATGCGTTCAGGAATTTGATTGTATAAACCTTTCACTTTCAGTTTACGCATTTCTAACGCTAATTTACCCCCGGCTTTTACACCTTCTGCCAATCCTTCGAGTTTAACAGGAATTTCAACAACAACAGGTTTGTCTTCTGTAACCTGTAAGAAGTCGATATGTAAAACCTTGTCGGTAACAGGGTGGAACTGAAGCGCTTTCATGATAGAGTTGCATTTCTGTCCGTCGATGTCCAACTGTACAACAAATACGTCTGGAGAATAGATCAATTTACGTAAATCGCTGGCTGTTGCAGTGAAGTGAACGTTGTTGGCGCCACCGTACAGTACACATGGTACATTTTCTGATACGCGCTCTGCTTTCGAAGCTTTTTTACCAAGGTCAGCTCTTACTGAACCTTTTAATTCAAATGTTTTCATTTGTTTAAAATAATTTGTGTTACTCAAAATTTAAGCGTTTGTTATTAAGTGATCAGTCGCTTAATTTCCCATCACACTTTCTTTTTCAAAAAAGTGCAGCAAAAGTACTCTTTTTTTTACACAAAAGCAAGAGTTTTTGATGATTAAAAATATTTTGCTTCAATTTTTATAATAATTTGAGTGACAGTATGTGTAATCCAAAAAAATGTATTATATTTGCGCGCTCAAAAATGCAAAACAGCTTTTAATTCACAATTTAATTTAGGGAGGAAACAAACAATAGCTAAGCAATTAACCATCAGGCCTCAGAGGGGTAGAGAGAAAGAACAACCCAACAGAATAAACGAAAAAATAAAGGGGCTTAAAGAAGTACGTTTGGTAGGAGACAACGTTGAACAGGGCATTTTTACATTTGAAGAAGCCATGCGAATTGCTGATCAACTCGAATTGGATTTGGTGGAAATTTCGCCAAATGCGGTGCCGCCTGTTTGTAAAATTGTTGATTATCAGAAATTTTTGTATAATCAAAAGAAACGAGAAAAAGAAGCCAAGGCGAAATCGACAAAGGTAATTTTAAAAGAAATCAGGTTCGGACCTCAAACCGATGAACATGATTACAACTTTAAGTTGAAACATGCACAGGAGTTTTTAAAAGAAGGTTGCAAAGTGAAGGCTTACGTTTTCTTTAAAGGTCGTTCCATTCTTTTTAAAGATCAGGGTGAAGTGCTTTTAGCACGTTTTGCCAACGATTTGGAGGATTATGCAAAGGTAGATCAGCTGCCTCAGCTTGAAGGCAAGAGAATGATAATTATGTTCTCGCCTAAAAAGACAAAATAACAAAGGATTTTTTATATAAATTAAATATAGTAACAATGCCAAAAATGAAAACTAACTCCGGTGCCAAAAAAAGGTTTACCCTTACCGGATCAGGAAAGATTAAAAGAAAACATGCTTTTAAAAGTCACATTCTGACTAAAAAAACAACAAAGCAAAAACGTAACCTTACTCATTCTGCACTTGTATGCAAGACAGACTTGACTAATGTTAAAGAAATGCTTTGCTTGAAATAATAGTTGAAGTTATACATTTAAACAAGTTTTTCTTAGTCAAAAAATCAGAGTGTTTTAGCTTCAAGTTCGTACATAAAGTATGGCGCTAACATTCACAAATCATTTTAATTATGCCAAGATCAGTAAATCACGTTGCTTCACGTAAAAGAAGAAAAAGAATTTTAAGTCTCACCAGAGGTTATTATGGCGGTCGCCGTAATGTGTGGACTGTAGCCAAGAATACTTGGGAAAAAGGGTTGCAATATGCTTATCGCGACCGTAAAAGCAAAAAACGCAGCTTCCGTGCTTTATGGATTCAGCGTATCAATGCTGCTGCACGTTTGGAAGGAATGTCGTATTCAAAATTGATGGGAGCTTTACACAAAGCTGGTATCGAAATGAACCGCAAAGTATTGGCCGATTTAGCAATGAATCATCCGGAAGCTTTCAAAGCTATCGTGCTTAAAGCAAAAAATGCTTAAGGTTCAATCGGATTTTTTTACGGTTTGAAACGGTAGAAACATACATTTGATAAAAAAACCACTCACCCTTTGGGGATTGAGTGGTTTTTTTGTGAGGTTTGCAAATGATTATCATATTCATTATGCTTGCAAAAAAAGAATGCCGGATTCAGCTTTTGAATCCGGCATTCTTTTTAGTTGTTTTTTATTGACTTATTACAAGGTCTTTTTTACTTCTGTTTCTTCAAAACTTTCAATCATATCGCCTACGCGTATGTCGTTATAGCCTTTGATATTTAAACCACATTCGTAGTTTGTTCCTACTTCTTTTACGTCATCCTTGAAGCGTTTCAGAGAATCCAGTTCGCCGGTGTACACCACAATTCCATCGCGTATGATACGGATTTTATTGCTTCGTTTGATCTTTCCTTCGCGAACCAAACATCCGGCAACGGTACCCACTTTTGTGATTTTAAATACTTCACGTATTTCTACCGTTGCAGTAATTTCTTCTTTGATTTCAGGAGAAAGCATACCTTCCATGGCCGATTTGATTTCTTCAATTGCATCGTAAATGATGGAGTAAAGACGAACATCAATTTCTTCCTTGTCGGCCATTTTGCGTGCCGAAGTTGTAGGACGTACCTGGAATCCGCAGATAATTGCATTGGATGCAGCTGCCAACAGAATGTCCGAATCGGAAATTGCACCTACCGCTTTGTGAATTACATTTATCTGAATATTCTCTGTCGATAGTTTGAGTAACGAGTCCGAAAGCGCTTCAACTGATCCATCCACATCACCTTTCACGATAATGTTGAGTTCTTTAAAGTCGCCTAAAGCAATACGACGTCCTAATTCGTCGAGCGTAAAGTGTTTCTTTGTACGTATGCTTTGTTCTCGTTGTAACTGCTCACGTTTGTTGGCAATTTCCCGTGCTTCGTGTTCGCTGTTCATTACGTTGAAATTGTCGCCTGCCTGAGGAGCTCCGTTTAATCCGAGAATTAATGCAGGCTCGCCTGGTTTTACTTCTGTAATACGTTGATTACGTTCGTTAAACATAGCTTTAACTTTACCAAAGCTAATACCTGCTAATACTACATCACCTACTCTTAATGTTCCGTTTTGTACCAGAATAGTTGAAACATAACCTCTTCCCTTGTCGAGCGAAGATTCGATAACCGAACCGACTGCACGTTTGTTAGGATTTGCTTTTAAATCAAGCATTTCAGCTTCCAGCAGTACCTTTTCGAGTAGTTCGCCGATACCTAAACCTTGTTTTGCTGATACATCCTGCGATTGGTATTTTCCACCCCAATCTTCCACCAGATAGTTCATCTGTGCAAGTGTTTCCTTGATTTTTTCAGGATTAGCGCCTGGTTTATCTACTTTGTTAATTGCAAAAATCATTGGTACGTTAGCAGCCGAGGCATGATTAATAGCTTCGGTGGTTTGAGGCATTACGTTATCGTCCGCAGCTACTATGATAATAGCAATGTCTGTTACTTTCGCTCCACGTGCACGCATGGCCGTAAATGCTTCGTGTCCCGGAGTGTCAAGGAAAGTGATACGTTGTCCGTTCTCCAGTTTAACGTTATAAGCACCGATGTGCTGTGTAATACCACCAGCTTCGCCGGCGATTACATTCGTTTTGCGTATGTAGTCGAGCAGAGAAGTTTTACCATGATCGACGTGACCCATAACGGTTACGATCGGAGCTCTCGGTACCAAATCTTCTTCTGCATCAGGTTCTTCTTCGCCAATAGCTTCGATAACATCGGCACTTACAAATTCGGTAGAAAAACCAAATTCTTCAGCTACAATGTTGATGGTTTCTGCATCGAGTCGTTGGTTGATAGATACCATCATGCCAATACTCATACAGGTTGCAATAACCTGATTTACTGTAACGTCCATCATTACTGCCAACTCGCTTGCAGTTACAAATTCGGTAAGTTTCAGTACGCTTTCTTCATCGCGTTCGCGCTGAGCCTGTTCGTGTTGACGTGCGTTTACACTTTCGCGTTTGTCGCGTCGGTATTTAGCTCCTTTACCTTTTTTGTTTCCACTTGCCAATCTGGCCAATGTTTCTTTTATCTGTTTCTGTACTTCCTCTTCGTTGACAACAGTTTTCAACGGTTTTTTCAGCCTGTCTTTATTCGGACGTGCTGCGTTCGTTGTGTTGGTAGTGTTGGTCACTTTTTTAGGGTGAGCCAATCCACTCGCACCTGTAGTTGCTTGTTCTACGCGGTTAATATCAACTTTCTGATTTGTAAATCTTTCTCTTTTTTTCTTTTTAGCAGCAATGCTTTCGGGGCTTCCCGAAAGTGTTGCTTTCTTGTCACCTGGCATTACAAGTTTTTTTGTTTCACCGCCGGGTCGGTTCTTTTCTTCTCTTTCTTTTCGCTTTTGTTCCTTGGTTTTAGGTTTTGGGCGAGTGCTTTGATTGAGTAATTCCAAATCAATGGTTCCGATGACAACAGGTGCTTTATCAATAGACGCAAATCCTATTTTAAAGATTTCTTCTTCAGTATTGTCATCAGTTGTTGCAGTTACAACTTCTTCTGGTTTTGTCTCTTCTGTTATTGTTTCAACTATTTTATTTTCAGCAGTTTTCTGTTCCTGATTTTGTTTTACAGCTTCATTTTTTGTAAGCACCAAGCGAGGCTTTTCTATCTGTGGCTCTTCTGCTTTGATAGTTTCTTTTTCAGCCAGTATTGGTTCTATCGGATTTTTATCAATTTCAACAACTTCAATAGTTTCCTTAACTTCGCTAACCTCTTTAACTTCTTTAACTTCCTTTTCTTCCTTAAGCTCCTCTTTGAGGATAGGCGCGGCAGCTTCAATTTTGGCCTCAGCTTTAACTTCAACAGTTTTTTCTGCTTCGGGCTCAGGTTTTACAGTTTCTTCTTTTTTGGGCTCTTCCTTTGGTTGAACAGCTTTTGATTCGGCTGGCTTGTTTAAAGCATCCAGATCGATATGACCAACAGATTTGATGTGAGGAATTTGATCTTTCGATAGTGTTGTATGCAGAACTTCAACAGGTTTAATAACCGGTTTCTCCGCAGGTTTTTCTACAGGTTTAATGTTGATGTAGCCTTCCAAAGCCACAGTTTCTGCCTTTTCTTTCAAATGACGTTCCTGACTCAATCGCTCTGATTCCATTTTCAGAGCCATATCTTTGTTAAATTCTTTTGCAAGTAAAAGATGTAAATCGTCCGACAACTTTAAATTAGGGTCGACGGAAAGTTTATGACCTTTTTTTGCCAAAAACTCAATGGCGGTAGTCATTCCGACATTTAAATCTTTGCAGGCTTTGCTTAATCTTATGGACATATATTTATATAAAAATTTTAGATATTTTGTGGGTAATATTTCATTACCACTCAATTAAACCGGAACGTGATTTGATAGTTGGTTATACATCTAACATGTAACCAATTGTTTTATTTCTCATCTTCGGGTTCTTCAGTTTTGTCTTCGGTTTTGTCGAAAACTTCCTCATTTTCTTCTTCGAATTCTGCTTTTAGAATTGCAAGCAATTCGTCAATAGTTTCTTCTTCGAGGTCAGTACGTCTTATCAAATCCTGACGTGGGATAGCAAGTACGCTTTTAGCAGTGTCGCAACCAATTGCTTTTAAGGCATCTATCACCCATTGGTCAATTTCATCGCTGAATTCATCAATGTAAATGTCTTCGGTTTCTTCGGTTTCATCAATGTCGCGGAATACATCAAGTGTGTAGCCAGTGAGCATGCTTGCAAGTTTGATATTTAAACCTCCCTTGCCGATGGCCTGAGAAACTTCTTCGGGTTTCAGGTAGATCTCAGCTTTTTTGTCAACTTCGTTCAACCGGATTGATGATATCTTAGCGGGGCTTAATGCACGCGAAATAAACAGGCTTATATTGCTTGTGTAATTGATAACATCGATGTTTTCATTCCGCAATTCGCGAACAATTCCGTGTATACGTGATCCTTTTACTCCTACGCATGCACCTACCGGATCTATACGGTCGTCGTACGATTCAACAGCTACTTTGGCTCTTTCGCCAGGCATGCGGGCTATCTTTTTTACTAAAATCAAACCTTCATTGATTTCGGGTACTTCAAGTTCGAAAAGCCTTTCGAGAAATACGGGTGAAATGCGGGAAAGAATAATTTTAGGATTGTTGTTTTTGTTTTCGACCATGGCCACAACTGCACGTACTGTATCTCCTTTGCGGTAAAAATCAGTAGGGATTTGTTCTGACTTAGGCAAGTATAGTTCATTTCCTTCATCGTCGATAAGCAACATTTCTTTTTTCCAGATCTGATAAAGTTCGGCGCTTACAATCTGACCTACTTTTTCGCTGTATTTGCTGAAAACGTTGTCTTTTTGCAACTCCATGATTTTGGAAGAGAGCGTTTGACGAAGTGTCAGGATGGCCCGGCGTCCGAAACCCAAGAAATCAACTGTATCTGTAACCTCTTCACCAACTTCGTATTCTGCATCGATCTTTTTAGCTTCCGAAAGCGAAATTTCCATGTTAGGGTCTTCAAGTTCATCGTCCTCTACTACAGTACGGTTACGATAAATTTCGAAGTCACCTTTGTCGGGATTGATAATCACATCATAGTTTTCATCTGTTCCGAACATTTTGGTAATCACATTACGGAATGATTCTTCCATAACACTGATCAAAGTGCTTCTGTCTATACTTTTCAGATCCTTGAATTCCGAAAAAGTGTCGATTAAGTTTATGGTTTCTTTTTTGCTCATGGCTTATTTGAATCTGATAAGATATTTGGTGTATTTTATATCTGAATAATTAAAAGTTATATCTTCCTGAATTGTCACTTTTCGTTTTGAACCTTCAGGTTTTTCTGTTTTTTCTATTTGAATTACAAAATTATCCTCATTGGCTTCGGTGAGTATTCCCGATAGTTTTTTGCCTGCTTTAGTCAATACTTCTACTTCGTTGCCGAGGTTTTTTTCATATTGTTTCAGTACTTTGAAGGGTTCGGTCAGTCCGGCCGATCCTACTTGTAGTTCGAAGTCTTCCACTTCTCTGTCGAGCGTCGATTCTACGTATCGGCTTAATTCGGCACAAAAGTCAATTTCAACGCCATCGAAAGCATCTATTTCAATCATTATCCGGTTGTCGGCACTGATAATAGTGTCTACCAAATAGTAGTCTGTGTTACTTAAAAAAGTTTCAATTGATTGATTTATAGTGTCTTTTTGTATCATGGCAGATTGGGATTTAACAAAGAAGGGGACTCCAGTCCCCTCCATCATATTCATTTTCGAATGCAAAAGTACAAATAATTCTTTAAAGTACAAATAATTATAGCAAATTTTTTGTATTGCAGCAATTTGCTTAGTTATTTACATTGCTTAAATTGAACTTTTCGGGGTAACGGGCATTTACATTTTTATAATAACTTTGAATTTTTTCAAGATCAGCAATTTCATTTCCTGTTGGGTAAAAAATTTCCTTAACAGCGACTTCCTTTTTTTTGTAATCGAGATAAGCCAACTGAATAGGTACATTGGCTGTGACGGCGATATGATAAAAGCCCATTTTCCACTTAGGAGCCAGGCTGCGTGTACCTTCGGGAGTTACAGCCAAATGGAACGAATCTCTTTTTGAAAATTCGTCAGCCATTTGCAAAGTGACCGAATTTTTCTTTGTTCTGTCCACCGGAACACCACCCAGGGCCGTAAATAAATATCCCATTGGGAAGAAAAACCAGCTATCTTTTATCAGAAAAGAAGCTTTGCGTCCCAAAGATACATAGGCCAGTTTACCAATAGGGAAATCCCAGTTGCTGGTGTGTGGCGCTACGCAGATTACACTTTTTTGAGGTTCGGCAACGGTGGCATATACTTTCCAGCCAGCCATTTTTAATATGAGCTTACTTAATTTTTGCATTACAGTGTTTTTGTTGTTGTCGTTGCATTTTCAATACTTGTGAATAACAGGCTATTGTTTACGCGCTTACTTCAGTTTTTCTCTTGTTTGTTCGTTTACAAAGATACTTCTTTTTTTATTCATGTGCCGATTGTTGAAAACTAATTTAGTGTAGTATGGTTCAATTTACTAACTTTGTATCTTTGAAAAACATGCGCGAAAACATTGTTTTTGCAGGTTTTTTTAGCCAATAACAAACACTCAAAAACATTCTGATACAGTTTTTGAGATGACGAATAGAGAGAATGGACTTTTTAGATGAATTAAATGAAAATCAGCGTCGTGCAGTGGAATATACTGACGGTGCATCGTTGGTAATTGCCGGGGCAGGTTCGGGCAAAACCCGTGTGCTTACTTACAAGATAGCTTATCTGCTCAAAAAAGGATTAGCGCCTTCGAGCATTCTTGCGCTTACTTTTACAAATAAAGCCGCACGGGAGATGAAAGCACGTATTGCAACGATGGTTGGTGAGCGGACAGCACGCTATCTTTGGATGGGTACTTTTCACGCTGTTTTTTCGCGCATACTCAGAAATGAAGCTGACAAAATCGGGTATACTAAGAATTTTACAATTTATGACTCTTCGGATTCGAATAGCTTGATAAAGAGTATTGTAAAAGAACTTAAACTCGACGAAAAACAATACAAGCATGGATTGGTACATTCGCGTATCTCTTTTGCCAAAAATAACCTTATTACTCCCGATGCCTATCTGGGCAATACCGACCTAATGAAAGCGGACATGAATGCCCGTGTGCCGATGCTTTCGGATATTTACAGATT
>JACCEE012574496.1_pt1 | contig 13636 bp, 12 predicted proteins | sample 7449931 | NCBI WGS metagenome assembly JACCEE01 (sample SAMN15323457, study PRJNA562643) | freshwater metagenome | isolation source: river surface water | place: USA:Blue River Watershed | collected 2017-08-19 | reverse complement strand
TGTCCACTCTGCGGTGCAGTTTACAGATGGTTCGGTGAAAGCACAGCTTGGCCTACCCGACATGAAGTTACCGATTATGTATGCTTTTGGATTTCCTCAACGACTTCAATCGCCGTTTCCACGATTCAGTTTTTTTGACTATACTCAATTAACGTTTGAGAAACCTGATTTAGAAAGATTCAGCAATTTAGGATTAGCGTTTCGAGCGATGGAACAAGGTGGCACAATGGCTTGCATAATGAATGCTGCAAACGAAATTGCAGTGCAAGCATTTCTCAATGATAAAATAAGCTTTACAGGTATGACATCTGTCATAGAAAAAACCATGAATAATATCCCACTGATTCAAAAGGCTACGCTTAACGATTATATTGACACAAATAATGAAGCTCGACAATATGCCCAATCATTAATTTAAATGAAGAAATTCGTTTTTAATAAAACAAAAAGGGCTCCGATAAAAAACCGGAGCCCTTTCATTTTATATTATCTATATCCTAGAAATGAAACATTACATACAATCCTCCATAGTTCGCAGGACGGAATGTACTAATATTAACATTATGACCTCCTGGACTCACCAAACGATTATACTCTTCAACAGATGTACCGTTTACTCTTTCAAAAGTGCCATAATATTGTTCAAACCAAGTATAATTTAATGATAAGTTCATTTCAATACCGATACACATTTTAGGAGCGAAATAGAATTCAACACCTGCAAGTGTACCTACGGAAATGGTTTGATTAATATTTCCTTCGTCAGACAACTGTCTTGAGTTATCAGTACCATAAGCAAATTTTGAAGTTGGTTTTTGATTTGCAACGGTCATTGGGTTACCATATTGATAATCGTTTTTTAAGCGATTATATGCATAACCCGCTTGTAAACCGTAGAAACCTTTTAAACGGCCATAACCTCTGTATTTTTGATACGCTAAATCAGCAGCATACGTATTTGATTTCGTAATATGCCAATCTTCAGTTTGAGCTTTCGTTAATGGATCTTTTACAAACTCAGCATCATCTGTTACATAAAATTTAGCTGTATTTGCATTATCAACAACACAAAATTTAGCACGTAAAGCAGTGTTATTGCTTAAAAAATATTTACCATAAAGGGTTGTACTTGCAATATTTAAGGTATTGTTGGCTGTATTATTAAATACATTTCCTAGATATTCCAAATAAGGTAACGCATCTATCCCAAGACCATAATCGCCTTTTGCAGGTAATATTGGCGTACCTTTTTTATTTACAAGCACTTTTGCCGTATCGTTCTGTGAAAAGACAGAAACAGAAATACATGCAAGAACTGCAATTAAAATACTTTTTTTCATTTTCTATTTCTTATATTTATTAATATTCTTGAGATTTACCGTTTCCTAAATGAATGTCGGTTAATGGATTAGTATATGCAGTATAAGTACCAACAGCTACATCATATAAATATTTTTTAGTAACATCAGATGTTGATCCACCTACTTTTCCAAGGTTATTGGTTGTTGTTAATGTTGCACTAATCGCTGTGTTATAAGGAACTAATACAGGTCCGTATGTTCCATCAGAATTAATTGTTACATCGGTACTCCATCCATTTGCATATAAAGTGAAAGTTCCGCCCGAAAGCATATCTTCTCCAGCTGCATTTGAATTTACTTCTGCATATACTTTACCTGAAAGAATAACATATTTATCAGAAGTATTTGGAGTTGTTGCGCCATATGTCCAAGTGTCTGTTTTAATTTCACCAGCAGTTACTGTAATTGTTTTTGCTGCTACAGAAAAATATTTTGAGATTGTTTTTTGTGATTCAATAACTTGTGCATCAAAAGATTGTACTTGATCATAAACAAAATCAATAGGAGCAACTTTTACATTTACACCTTTTGTATTTGTAGGAACTTCTACGGTAAATTCACCGTTTGCATTGGTTGTTACTGTTTTCGACCAGTTTCCTTTTAATGCTGTATTATCTGACAAATAATCAAATTGATCATATGTAATACTTACTACAACAGTTTGATTTGCAACTGGTTCATTTCCCAATTGGGTTAAATTCAAATCTGCAGCTACATAACCGTGAATTGTAGCCTTTTGTGTTGTGTCTAATTTTGCCGGTTCGGCAGTTACGTCTTTTTTACAACTTGATGTGAAGCCAATAGCACCAATCAAAAATGCAAAAGCATAGAAATTGTTTTTCATTTTCATAAGAATTTTGGTTTGAAATTAATTTTGTTGCTTAATTTGTTGATTCGGAATCAGTCTTCCCGATTCACGCCGCGAATATACTGCTTTTTTTTATTCAATCAACATTTTTAAATCAACAGGACAATCAACAATGCTGCATTTTATCAACAAAAACAAAACAAAAATGCACGACACAAAGTGCGTCGTGCATTGATTTTCAAATACTTTAATATTTTTTATTTTTCAGGAATCAGAATAGTAAATGTAGTACCAATTTCTTTTTCGCTTTTAACGCTAATTGAGCCACCATGCAGTTTTATAAAGTCACGACAAAGTATGAGCCCCAATCCGGCACCTTTCGATGACGATTCGTTAACTGCATTTTTTGCAGCTGGTGCATTATTATATATTCCGGCGATTTCCTCTTCGCTCATTCCTACACCAAAGTCTTTTACAACGATTACAACTTTTCCCGAGGCTTTTCCAACAAGGACTTCGATATGACTATTGGCTTTCGAAAACTTCACGGCATTTCCCAATATATTTCGTACCACGAAACTCAAAATATTATAATCGGCAAAAAGCAACATGTTTTGTTCATCGTACAGTTTTACCGAAATATTTTTGGCCTGTAACAAATATGACAACTGATATTCAGACTCTTCGAACAAATCAGCAAAACGAAATTCTGTTTTATCGAGCAAGAATTTATCTTCTTTTATACGAGTCCAGTTAAGCAAATTATGAAGCAACTCGTGAGTTTGTTTGGTAATTTGATTCATTAACCGAATATAATCGAGCTTTTTTGTATCGCTCATCTCATAAAAGCGTTCAATCAGAATTTCGGAAAAACCAAGCAAGTTTCCTAATTGATTTCTCACATCATGCGAAACAGCAGATAATTGTTTATTTCGAAATAATGTTACACTATCAAATTCAACTTGTTGCTCGAACATTTTCTTTTCCAACCGACGTTTGTCGGAAATATCGTTAATCGTTACAAACCACAAATTCCAGGTTTCAAGACTTTCTTGTGGAATAACTGTTTTAATATGCGTTGCGATTAATTCGCCATGGAAAGTTCGTTTTTCTGATTCATATTCATAAGTAGAACCTCCTTCAATAAACGATAAAAGTTCTTCACGAACATGCCCAAACGATTCATTATGTAACAAACTGCGAATGCCTTTTTCGATTTGTGTTTTGCTTTTTACCTGATAAAGAGCCAATGCTTTTTCGTTAACATCAACAACTCTTATCAAATCAATTAATCGGTGTAATTCGGCAGGATTGCGTGTTAAATAAGTACGAAAATTATACACCCCTCTTTTTCTAATAGCTTCTATTTCAGACTTCAACAAGCTTGCATCTTCTATCCATAAAGCAACATTTGCGCTATCAAAAATATTTTTATAGTCAACAGATTTTAATCCGCTGATATTTTTTTCTATTCCAACTTCTCTTATTCGTTCTGATTCTAATATCACCTTATTCTCAATGATTTAAAGTAAATTCGTTTATATCTTATAAACCACACGCAATATAAGGTATGATTCATTGTATTGTGCCGATAAAACAATATGCATTATTAACAAGTTATCCACACTTTTATTGATTGTGTTTTTGTATTAAAGTATTCATAACGGAGTTAAATTGCTTTTTTGTATTTTTGCAAAAAAAAGTATGGCACAAACAGCATTAGCAGAATTAGGAGAGTTTAAACTTATCGAACGATTAACAAACTCATTCTCTTGTAAAAATGAATCAACCATATTAGGTGTTGGAGACGATTGTGCAATTGTTTCTGCATCTCCCGATAAAGATTTTGTTATTACTACCGATTTGCTGGTTGAAGGTATACATTTCGATTTAATGTACTGTCCATTAAAACATTTAGGCTATAAAGCCGTGATGGTGAATCTTTCGGACGTATATGCAATGAATGCAAAACCGAAACAAATTACGGTTTCAATCGCTGTTTCAGCAAAATTTTCGGTTGAAGCTCTTGAACAATTATACGAAGGCATTGCCCTTGCATGCGAAAATCATTCTGTTGACCTTATTGGTGGCGATACAACCAGTTCTGTAACAGGGATGACAATATCGATTACGGCAATAGGTGAAGTTGCAAAAAACAAAGCTGTTAAACGCAGTACTGCCAAATCAACCGACTTAATTTGTGTTTCGGGCGATTTAGGTGGTGCCTATTTAGGACTACAAATACTTGAAAGAGAAAAACTTGTATTTACAAAAACAGGAACTAAATCGCCCAAACTTGATGGTTACGATTACATTCTGGAAAAACAATTAAAACCCGAAGCTCGAAAAGACATCATTGAACGTCTTGCGAAATATAACATACATCCAACGGCGATGATTGACATTTCTGACGGATTATCTTCAGAGTTAATGCATATTTGCAAACAATCGAATACCGGATGTAAGGTTTACACCGATAAAATACCGGTTAACGAACAAACGGCAAAGGTTGCAAATGAATTTAGCATCGACCCTATCACCTGTGCTTTAAATGGTGGCGAAGATTATGAGCTTTTATTTACGGTTGACATCAACGATTTTCACAAGATTTCGATGGTTAGCGATGTCTGTATTATTGGTAATATAGCACCACAAGCTGAAGGTTATATGCTCATAACGCCTCAAGGCTCAAAAATAGAATTAACGGCTCAAGGCTGGAACGGCATTAAGTAATAGAATTATCGACCAATAATCGGATAAAAAGCATTTTCTATTATTTCAACCTCTTCGCGTCCATTTATTACTAAAACAGAAACGACATCAAAGCGTGCATCAAGTTCTATATTTCTTTGAATGAGATATTGATTTGCTGCCTCAATTATCAAGCGCTGTTTTTTCAAAGTAACTGCCTCTGAGGGTGTTTCAAATATGGTATTGCTTCGTGTTTTGACTTCAACAAAAATAATTTTATTATCTTTTTCTGCAATTATATCTATTTCTTTATGCTTAAATCTCCAATTTTTTTCTCTAATTTTGTAGCCGTGAAGTTGGAGTCTCATCGCGGCGATTAATTCTCCTTGCGCACCCAGGGTTTTGCTCTTTTCGGTTGCCATAATTGCAGATTTTTGATGTTAAATCACTTCGTAGGGGTAATTTTTGTAAACTTAATACATTTTGTGTAAGGAATGAAATCATTTTTACTTGCTTTTCTTTTCTGCATCTCATTTTTCACAAGTTCAGCTCAGGACTTCGAGGGTCGCATTTTCCTTATTTCCAACTCATTATATGATACGTTATATTATTCATATACGGTAAAAGGCCATAACATTAAAATTGACGAATTCAATAGATACAAAAAACTCACCAAGAGCTTAATCATCAACACTGAGACACAAAGCATTATAGCAATCAATCCGGCGAAAAAACTGTATACAAAATTACCTCCTATTGAAACGATTGAACAACCCGACGAACAAGGATTTGACGTGGTTAAAACGACAAATTTCAAGGAAATCAATGGATATAAATGTAACTTATGGCGTGTAAGAAACAAGGAACTAAATACCGACGTAACTTATTGGGTTGCAACAGATAAATTCCGTTTTTTCGACGATTTATTACACACACTTCATTCTCATGAAAAATATTTATCGTTTTTCTTAAAATTGCCTGAAGTAGAAGGAGCTTTACCTATGGTAAGTATAGAACGAACTATGCTTCGTGAAGAAAAAAACAGCTTTACGGTTATCGATATCGACAATATTAAAATTAAAGATTCTCAATTTCAAATTCCCCACGATTACAAATATTTCAACGCAAAATATTAGCATTCTTTATTATTTAAAGTTTTGTAGTACCTTGCTGGCATTATAAACCCTTTAAAACAAAAACAATGAAAAAAACTCTTTGGGGATTCGTGTCTTTATTAACAGCACTCCTTTTTTCAAGTTGTACGGTCGAGTCAACTGATCCAGATTACGCTTCTGTAATTACAGGAACCTACAAAATGACATCATATGTCACCAAATCAGGTTCGTCAACTCCAAGTGCAAATGACAATATGGTAATTGAACGAAAAAGCGACAAAAAAGCAATCGTGACGATTGATTACGCTACTGGCGAAGATAATGATGTTGAGGCAGATGATGTTTCAATCGTAAAAACCGGCGACGACTACAATTTAACACAATCCTTTACAAACGCTGAGTTAAAAGCCACCGTTTCAGGAACAATACTAACCTATAGACTCGACTATAATGATGGAAGTTATGTTATAATTTCAGCAACAAAAAAATAATTATAACAATTACTAGATAAAAAATTAAGAAAAGGTTTACAGATCCATGTAACCCTTTTCTTTTTTATAAAATCAAAGAAGATTGCGATTTTTGACAATTTAGTGTGACGGTTTTTCCGAGTATCAGTGCATTATTTTCAAAAATATGACCGGCTTTAAAATCAAAAACAACAGGAATGTCATAATCTTTTACATATTCCTTTATTATTTCATAAGCTGTTTTGCCATAAGGAGTTGTTCCTTCTGTCATGTCAGAAAATCCACCAACAATTAATCCCTTAATTCGCGTAAAGATATTTGACAAATGAAAGTTAACCATCATCCGATCAAGATGATACAATTTTTCTCCAACATCTTCAATAAACAAAATTGTTTCATCGATTGAAAGTTCGAATGGTGTACCTCTTAATGAATAGAGTATCGACAAATTTCCTCCAACCAACTTCCCAGTCACATTTCCATATTGATTAAGCTGATGATGCGGCAAGCTATATACTAATTGTTTACCAAACAGCGCTTCACGAAGCGATTGTAGAGAATGGGTATGAGTCTTTGCAAAACTATTGGGCATAACACCATGTATCGTACAAAGTGAAAGATTATTAAAACCGGCATGCATAACCGTAACATCGCTAAAGCCAATTATCCATTTCGGATTTTTGATCAAGTAATTTGTATCGATAAAAGGCAAAATACGTGCAGCACCATAACCTCCCCGAGAACAAAAAACTGCTTTGATCGAATCATCATGAATCATCGTATTAAAGTCATTGATACGTTCAGCATCGGTACCGGCGAAAATACCATTTACATTAAAAACCGAACGACCAAGAACAACCTTCAGCCCCCAGTTTTCCAATATCGTTACTGCAGCCATTATTGGTTCTCGGTTAACAATTCCCGAAGGCGAGATAATTGCAACTTTGTCGCCCTTCTGTAAAAATTGAGGTAAAACTTCCATCGTCACTTTAAAGCCTAAATTTCTTTTATATCTTTGTATGCTTTTTTGCAAAGTTTACTTTTTTTTCAAATAAAGACTACATTTCGATGAAAGATTTTAAAAGATATCTGATAACAGCAGCATTACCATATGCAAACGGACCTGTACATATTGGACACCTTGCCGGCGTTTATATTCCGGCTGATATTTATGTCAGATATTTGCGTATGCAGGCAAAAGATGTTGTGTTTGTTTGCGGTTCTGACGAACATGGGGTTCCAATTACCATCAAAGCGAAAAAAGAAGGAATCACCCCCAAAGACGTTGTTGACCGATATCACGAGATAATTAAAAAATCATTCTCTGATTTTGGTATCGAATTCGATAATTATTCACGTACATCGTCAGCCCTTCATCATAAAGTATCGTCCGATTTTTTTAAAACACTTTACGAAAAAGGAGAATTTATTGAAAAAACAACTGAGCAATATTTCGATCCCAAAGCCCAACAATTTTTAGCAGATCGTTATATCATGGGTACTTGTCCCAAATGTGGCAATGAAAATGCATATGGCGATCAGTGTGAAAAGTGCGGATCAACACTAAGTCCGACAGAGCTTATCAATCCGCGATCAACCATTTCGGGAGAAAAACCCTTATTAAAAGAAACATCTCACTGGTATTTACCTCTCGACAAACACGAAGCATTCCTTAAACAATGGATTTTGGAAGAAAATAAGCATTGGAAAGTGAATGTTTACGGACAATGCAAATCATGGTTGGATCAAGGTTTACAACCTCGTGCAGTAAGTCGTGACTTAGATTGGGGAGTACCGGTTCCTGTTGCAGGAGCAGAAGGCAAAGTTCTTTATGTTTGGTTTGATGCTCCAATCGGTTATATCTCGGCAACTCAGGAAATCAGACCCGACTGGGAAACATATTGGAAAAACGATGATACCCGAATGCTCCATTTCATCGGCAAGGATAATATTGTATTTCACTGCATTGTATTTCCATCGATGTTAAAAGCACATGGCGATTATATATTACCCGAAAATGTACCGGCAAACGAGTTTTTAAATCTCGAAGGAGATAAGATTTCGACTTCGCGCAACTGGGCTGTTTGGCTTCACGAATATTTGGTTGACTTTAAAGATCAACAAGATGTTTTGCGTTATGTTCTTACGGCAAATGCACCAGAAACAAAAGATAACGATTTTTCATGGAAAGACTTTCAAGCTCGCAATAATAATGAACTGCTGGCTGTATTCGGAAATTTTGTCAATCGAGTATTAGTATTAACATCAAAATACTATGGAGGAGTCATTCCTCAACCAAATGATTTGCAAGATATTGACAAAGCTATACTAGCTGAAATTGGCAATGCAAAAAAATTAATTGAAGAAAATCTGGAAATATTCCGTTTCCGCGATGCACTAAAAGAGGCTATGAATCTGGCTCGTGCAGGAAACAAGTATTTGACAGATACTGAACCTTGGAAACTTCAGAAAGAAAATCCGGAACGTGTTAAAACGATATTAAACTGCTGCTTACAAGTAACAGCAAATCTTGCAATTTTGTTTGAGCCATTCTTACCATACTCAAGCAAGAAAATCCGTTCATTCTTACAACTTGATAGTCAGAAATGGTCCGATGCTGGAAATTGTGAAATCATGAAAGCAGGAAATCACATAAAAGAACCACAACTTCTATTCAGAAAGATTGAAGATGAAGAAATTGCGGCACAAATTGAAAAACTACATAAAACAAAAGCAGAACAAGCGAAAACAACAAATGTAGCACCACAAAAACAGGAAATAGAATTTGATGATTTTGGTAAAATGGACATCAGAGTGGGAACAATTCTTGAAGCTGAAAAAGTACCGAATACCACCAAATTGATGAAACTGAAATTAGATACCGGAATTGATCAACGAACAGTAGTATCGGGCATTGCAGAACATTATAAAGCGGAAGAAATCATTGGTAAACAAGTGTGTATTCTGGTAAATTTAAAACCACGAACATTGAAAGGTATTGAATCGAAAGGCATGATTTTAATGGCTCAAGATGAAAATGGTGTACTTAAATTTGTATCTCCTGAATCTGTCACAAGCAACGGAGCCGACATACGATAAAAAAAATATGGCGTTTCATTTTTTATCAAAATTATTACTATATTGAACCGTTTTTTTAAAAAGATTTTTTTCTAGGGAATCATCCTAATACAATAAGAATATGAAATTGATTTTCAGAGCGTTAGTTATCATCTCGTTAGCGTCGGGACTTTCCACGAAATCTTATGCGCAAGATTTACATTTGTCGCAATTTGATGCCGCACCGCTCTTTTTTAATCCTGCTTTGTCGGGAAACTTTGACGGAGTGCATCGTTTTATCGGAAACTGGAAGTCTCAATGGAGAACCTACAACTCTATTTTAGCATCATACGACAGAATGCTTCCTGACAAATTTGATGTTGCAGGAGGTAAATTTGGTGCCGGTATCATGTTTTCGGGCGATAGAGCTGGGGAAACAAAATATGGCTATACCCAAATCAAACTTTTGCCATCATATCACATCCCTGTTATTCCAAATGACATTTTGTTTTTATCGGCTGGTTTAGACATGACATTAACACAAAACGGTATAGATCAAAGTCTTATACAAATGGGTAGTAATATTGACCCTGAGACAGGGTTAGAAATAAAAGGATATGATGCAAACTCTGGCTTATGGTATTTTGATCTTGCAGCCGGCTTTAACGCATATTCGTTAATTAGAGGTAAATATCCATTAAATGTAGGGTTTACACTGAATCATCTCCTAAAACCAGGACGCTCACTCGTAAGTGGAGGATCAATAAAAAATCCACGTCGGTTATCGATAAACGCAAACACCGTTATTCCTGTTAACGATAAAATTTCATTTTTACCAAGTTTGATATGGTTAAAACAAAAACCGAGCGATGAAGTAAATGTTGGAACGTTCTGTAAATACGCAACCACAAAAACACCATACGCGTTTTATGTCGGATCGTGGTGGCGGATAGGTGATGCAGTTATTGTAGGTGCTGCCATCGATTTCCCTGGAATTCAGCCAAATCATGTAGTAAATTTAGGTATCAGTTATGACATCACCTTATCAAGCTATAAAGATTTATCAAAAAACGATTTATCAAAAATTGGAAATAATAGCTTTGAAATATCACTAAAATATATCATCAAAAAAGGCTTGTTTAAATACGTGCCTCCAGTAAAATTGAACCCTGTTATCTTTTAATTTTGAAGAACATGAAATTGTTAAAATTGTTATCGCGTGTATTATTCTTGTTATTACTTTCATCAAGTATTTCACATGCACAAGACAAGTTCAAGGTATACAATGCTGCCGGCGATACCGCTGCAAATCATGGTAATTTCTACGGAGCACACCAAAGCTATAAATTAGCGCTTGAAATTCGTGAAGATGTAGATGTTGCATGGAAAGCAGCAGAAGTGTGCAGAAAATATCAAAATTACCCCAAAGCAGAAAATTTTTACCGAATTGTACTCGCAAATGACAGTTCAAAATACCCACAAGCATATTATTGGTATGCCGAAATGCTTAAATTCCAAGGTAAATATAAAGCTGCAGCAGGAGCATTTAAAGAATATTACCGAATTCACAAAAACGATAGAGATTATCTCTCGAAAAAAGCGAAAGTTGAACAAAAAATATGCGCAAGCGAAGTTGATAAAGTCGATTCACTTCGTGATGTAAAAATTACACGTCTGAATGACAGTATCAATTCAGAATACGCAGAATTAAGTTCATATGTATTTCGCGATTCTACCATGTTTTTCAGTTCGGTAAAACCAATTCCGGGCGATTCAAACTCATATTTTTCCAAAATATATATTACTCAAAAAGTAAATAAAAAATGGGGTCCTGCAAAAGAACTCGACAAGGTTATAAACGAGCCCTTAGCACATGTAAACAATATCAATTTAACCAAAGATGGCAGAACAGCTTATTTTAGCAAATGCCGATTAACAGATAACTTTATCTGTAATATTTATCAGGCTAGTTATAATAATGGTTCATTTTCAAGTGTCAAAAAACTACCCGATGTAATTAATAAAGCCGGATTTTCAACAACAACGCCACATCTTGCGGTAATGACCAAAGGCGACGTTTTGTTCTTTGCATCGAACAGAACAGGAGGCAAAGGTGGTTTTGATATCTGGTATTCGAAAATAAATAAAGATGGTTCGTTTGCTACTCCAGTCAATTGCGGTCCAAATATCAACACGTTAGGCGACGAGTTTTGTCCATTTTACGATGCCCGAGATTCTGCACTGTTTTTTAGCTCAGAATGGCATAATAGCTTGGGCGGATATGACATTTTCAAATCGAAAGGTGATATCACCGGAATAAAATGGAATAAAGCAACAAACGTTGGTAAACCAATCAACTCAAGCTATAACGATATGTATTTTTCGTATGGTAAAGATAGTGTGACAGCATTCTTTACATCAAACAGACCAGAATCGCATCGTTTTGTTGATCAGGCTTTTGGTAATGACATTTACACATATGAAATGGTTCAAAAGGCAATCGATAAAATCAAAGATTTAGTACCATTAACATTGTACTTTGAAAATGACATGCCCGATCCAAAATCGAAAGATACGACATCAGCGGCAATATACGAAGATCTTGTAAAACAATATCTTGCAAGTAAAGATGAATATCTAAAACAAAACAGTAAGCATGTAAATAACGAAATCGAAAAGTATAACAAAAAAGTTGTAGAGACATTATTTAACGAAAACGTAGACAAAGGCTGGCAGGATTTGTTTTTATTTGCAACGCTACTTGAAGTTATTTTGCGTGATGGTCAGGATATAGTCATAACGTTCAAAGGATATACAAGCCCGCTTGGTGATGTTGGATATAATGAAAAATTAGCGAAACGAAGAATTTCTTGCGTTCAAAACTTTTTTGACACATTCGACGACAATGCATTCTCACAATACCTTCAGAATGAGCCAAAAACTAAAAAAGGTAGTTTAAAATATAACCAAGTCGCGATTGGCGAAACTGTCGCAGAAAACTTATTTACAGTTAACGGGCAAGCAAGTAACCTTGACGAACTTGAAAGCAGAAATAATAAAGCAAAATCGGTGTATAGTCCGGCTGCCGCATTACAGCGTAAGATTGAAATCTTAGCAATTGAAATTGATAAAGAAAAAGAGCAAGAAGAAGAAATCAAACGCGAGATAGAAACAACCAAGAAGAAGGTTGATGAAGAAGTCACAGAGCCCGAAGATAATACAACTGAAGATCAGCAATAAAAACAAGAAAGAGAGGCAGACACAAGGTTTAGCCTCTTTTTTTTAAATAGATACTATGATAAGAGTTGAACATATAAGCAAATCATTTGGAACAGTTCAGATATTGAAAAATATTTCATTGGAGATTAAACAAGGTGAAATAGTTTCAATTGTTGGTAAAAGTGGTGCCGGGAAAACAACTCTTTTGCAAATTATGGGTAGTTTGCTCAATCCTGATAATGGAACTGTAGAGATAAATAATACGAATATCAATACATTAAATGAGCGACAATTAGCAAAATTCAGAAACGAAAATATTGGGTTTGTTTTTCAATTTCACCAACTTCTTCCGGAATTTAACGCGATTGAAAACGTTTGTATTCCTGCTTTTATCGCAAAACAATCGAAAAAACAAGCAGAATCGAAAGCTTTAGAGTTACTTGAATTTTTAAATGTTCATCATCGATCGAGCCATAAACCTAGTGAATTATCGGGAGGAGAGCAACAACGAATTGCTGTTGCCCGCGCATTAATTAATAATCCCAAAGTTGTTTTTGCTGATGAACCGTCGGGGAATTTAGACTCAAAGCATAAAACTGAACTTCACGATTTCTTTTTTAAATTAAGAGACGCATATAATCAAACCTTTGTAATTGTGACACATGATCAGGATTTAGCTGCCATGTCAGACAGAATCATACATCTTGATGACGGAAATATCGTTCAATAATGCATTAAAAACCACTTTATAAAAAATAAGAGCTCCATAATACTTAATTATGGAGCTCTTATTTTTTAATCTTTAATTAGGGTCTACTGAAAAACACGTCAACCCTTGCTATAAAAGGTAATAATGCTAATCTTTGCAGTATTAAGTGCAAAGAAATATGGCAAACCATTCAAAAAGGCTTGCAC
>JACCEE010126409.1_pt1 | contig 13643 bp, 19 predicted proteins | sample 7449931 | NCBI WGS metagenome assembly JACCEE01 (sample SAMN15323457, study PRJNA562643) | freshwater metagenome | isolation source: river surface water | place: USA:Blue River Watershed | collected 2017-08-19 | reverse complement strand
ACGGGGATGAAGCCAATGATTGCCCCGCCCCTATTTTTAATGATTTCAAAGCATGCTTGATCATAGATTAAACTATCTCTTACGATCATTCTTACAAAGCTCTCAAAATCCCATGCCCCGCCAAACTTGTAGCCTTCCCCACAAGTTTCTAACCATGCGCTAAGCGTCTGTATTTCTTTGCGCTCTTCGTCTGTTGGTTCTCTTGTCTTATCTCGTAATCGGATTACATAGCCCGCCTTGAATTGATCCTCTTGGGGGATACAAAACTCAGCGATTTGATTGATTCTAGTTTGAATGATCGATGAAACCACGGGGACGCGTGACATATAAGTCATAATATCGTAATCAAGTTGACTTGTCCCCTCATGCTCTGAACCTCGGTAACTATCTGAACTTGTATAAGCGGAATAGTTTGAGGGGTCAAGATCATATGCAGAAGGTTCAACATTGCCCCCCGCCTCCGCTGTTTTTAGGGCTTTTTGTAACAATTCTTCTGAGATATCGGCAAGCTCCGCCAATTGGTGAATCGTTGATTTAAGTTTTGTCATGATACTCCTTTATCTTTTGTTTCTAGTATAACAAATTAAACGATTTCACATTGAGAAACAAAGATAAAGATAGAAAGTATCAAAGCACTTGAAACTAAAGCAGAAAACAAAACAAGCGCTTTGATACTAGTTTGATACATGCCTAAAAGGTGCTACGCATTACATGGGTCTCGTTCGTTCAACTCTCACAAAAAGAGACATGTATCAAGTAGCAATGTAACACTTTAAACCAATTAAGCAAGTTTTATTTGCGTTTATTTGGTGCTATGCCATGGGAAATGAAGCGCCCCCGTACAGAACTTGCATGCAACCCCAAGAATCGGGCGATCTCTGAATACGACGCCCCCGCATGATACATTTTAACCGCTTCATCTGGCAATGGGGCGCGTGGTTTTGTCGGTGTAAATGGTTTGTCATATAATTCAAGGATTTCTAAGGGCGTCAAGGGTTGAGAGGACTCTATTCTTTGTTCTATGAACTCCAAGCGATCAATCTTCATCGTTCTCATCCCTAGCAAGTGCCAAAATAGAATAACCCGCAATGTCCATATAAGGGCTTTCTCCCATTGGATCGTTGTCCCTTGCAATCCTAGAGAGCTTATCAAGCATACGAACAATCACATGTACATCTTTGTATTGGTTGACGGTGATGCCATTGGGATAAAGAAGCATAAGAATTTGAGTTGTCTTGTCAAAAGCGTTCCCATAGGCTTCATTCTTCATAGATAAAATTGTAGATAGATCACTTGCGATCTTTTCAAACTTGTTCATTTTGTACTCCTGTTGATCAAGCACAAGTCTATAAGTTTCAATGAACATTCTAAAATTTAAGGCATCAATAAAATTGTTTTCGTTGCCCGCCCTTGATACGTGGTTTCAAGCTCTCTTATTTTGTCTATCACCTCTTGATCCAATAGACAATGAACACGCCCCAAGCTCTCACATATATCTAAGAGGCATACTTCACTAATCAACAAGCGAACTAATAAACGACTGCCATACATCTCTATTTTCCTAAGTGTAACAAGGGTTCATGATTTGCTATGCGTTCAAGTGATGCCTTGTAATAGGTTTCATCCTTTTCCATGCAAATAAATCGCCTATTACTATTTAAACACGCAATCGCTGTTGTCCCTGAACCACTGCAATTGTCTAGGATTACTTCCCCTTCGTTTGAATAGGTTCTTATTAAATACTCAAACAACGCAACGGGTTTTTGCGTTGGGTGTTGCCCTCGTTCACAGTCAAAATATAACGTGTTTCGTGGATAGTTTTCATACTCTTTCTTAACATAAGAACTTGTATTTTGATTGCCAAACATACCATATGACAAAGGATTTTTCTTAGGTGTCCTAATATGTTCTTTTTTTACACGATCATCAAAGTTAAATGTATAGGGTAGATGAATTTGCTTTTCTTTCATAGCGTGCAAAGTTTCAAAGTTCAAAAACCCTTCCATCTGGTCAATCTTGAAATGCTCTATCAATTCATCATAAGTTTCTTTTGTGCATAGTGCGAATTGTGAACCATTGACGCCATAAGAATGATGATATCCCATATGCCCCAATATCTTTGCTATCTTCTCCGCCGTCAACCCTATGAACTCATTTACTTGCTTAAAATACGCTCTTAGTTCTTTATTAAATGCTCTTTCTATATCATCTTTTCTAGGTGGTCTAAACACAAGTACATTCTCAAACACTCGTAAAGGTTGTATGCCTACTAAAGCAAAGTTTGAATGTTGGTTCTTTATCCACACATAATCGTGATTAAACCACGTTTCTTTGAATGTCATTAGCTTTGCACAAAACATTCCTTGAGCTGTTAAAACAATGCTCGCATTATCTTTGATCACTCTTGCATACTCAGCCCATAACCTATCTAAAGGAATAATAGAATCCCATGAACACGCTGTTGTACCATAAGGCAAATCGCAAAGGATCATATCTACACTTTTATCTGGTATACTTGGCAACAAGTCTAAACAATCACCATTCAACACTTGATTAGTTTTCATCGCTCCTACTCCGTAGCCTCAAGAGAACCAATGATCAAATTGACAAACATAAAAGTTGCGACCATTCCCGGCATCTGAACGCTTAATAGGTATACAAACCAAATAAGAAACCCCACAAGCACCGATACAGAAGTAATCTGTAGCTTATTGAACTTAATAAATCTTAGATCATACCACGACTTAAGAAGCCAAATAGACAGGTATAAAATAGCGGTAGTAAACACGCAACCATTGAAACTATATAAAAAATCAAACATGCTCCACCCTTTCAAAAACTACATTGACCCCATGATTTAAAAGATATTGAACGCCCTCGTCCCCTGTAAGTTTTGCACCTAAGTACGCCCCTCGAATAATAACAACGGTACTAATCAAAGCGTGATGAAGTATTTTAGCACACATAAGACAGGGTTCACCGTTGACAATCGCCCAAGCGCCTTTAGTGCTTGATCCCATAGATGCCGAATTACAAATAGCGTTCATTTCTGCATGGTGACAACCAACATGCGGACTTGACCCGCTTGGGATACATGCTTGATCTCGTAAGCATACTTCACCCCCACAAAGACGCTCGGCACCTTTAGGCGCACCATTCCACCCGTCACTAATCACACGATTATTCAAGGGGTCAATGATCAAACAACCGAACTTTTTACGGGGGCATCTTGAACTTTCAGCAAGTACTAAGACTTGATTCATTCTTTGTTTTAAGTGATCGGGCTTCATGATACTCCTGTTTATTGGTTATTGCGTTGTGTCAAGATACCAATAATATTATCCATCTTGATACGATGGTAATATTTACCATTAAAATTGAAACCTATTACATGATCATCCAACAGAACAAGCACCTTATCCGTTCTTTGAAGCTGTGTTTCACATGGTGATTTAGTGATCACTTCCGCTAAAGATTTATTATTATCCACTGTTGCAATGAAATCTATGATAACAAACCCCGGCAAGGTTTGGATATGATTAAAAGCGTCTTGGGGGTTCATGTTGTCCTCCTGGTTATATTGTGCTTCTTTGTATACATTCGTTACATTGAACTATGAATTTTAAAATCAAATTGTATCTAAGAAACTAATAAACGCCTGTTGAACTTGTGTATTATCTCTAAGGATTCTAGGCGCTAATGATCTCAGTAATTGCAAGCCTTGTTGACTTAATACTTTTCCTTTAATCCTGGAACCTTGTACTATCAAGGCTTGTTCTTGTGTATGGTGTTTCAAAGCACCAATAAAATCTATGACATCTTTTTGAACTTGTGGATCATCCCTTAGAAGAGGTTCAGCGATTTGGCCAAGTAAATCTAAGCTAGCTATGATCAATTTAGTTTCATCATTCATAAGTTTCTTAATCCTTTAGTAGGTGGTGAACAGTGCCGGAAGTGTAAACCCCGCCCCGCTGTGTCTTGAAGCCTTCATCATTAAGCGCATTGGCAATAGCTTCTAATTTCCACCCTCTATCTCGTAATTCTTTTGCACGGGTTGACGCTGTAATCCCTGCGGGGTTTTCTTTATTGGCATCAAACAAATCTTTGAAGGCATAGGCAACAAGCGCATGAGTCCAAGGCTTGCCCGTGTTGGTGGTCAATCCCTGTTGATTGAGTAATTCAGCCATTTCCCTAAGCGTCTTTTCTTCCCTAATCCACTCAGAAACAAGCGAACGAACGGACTTTTTAGGGCATTTATATGACATATCTTTGAACATGTGACTTAATACTTCTGCTTGTTTTGTGAATATGTCCAAGGCGTCGGGGTTGTCTGCAATTTTGATAATATTACTAAGCAAGATTGATGCACGATCACAAAGATCAGCAATATCTTTTGATGTTGCTAGTTCATTGTTTAGATCGTCATAAAGCGTTCTGTTTCTCATGGTGCTACTTTCGTCTAAATGGTCTTTACAACAAAGAAATTCAAAGATTTCTAGTTTCGTCTGGTTGTAAGCGTTCATCTTTTGCTTTAGTCCTTTGATCGTTGAGTTTGAAAAGCTCATTGAATAAATGGTTTGTTGTGTCCTCGTTGCCATAAGTCTTAAGCATAGCTAGGAATTGGATATCATCTTTATCATTGATCGCTTTGAGTAGTGAACCTAAAGACATGTTAAAGATTGAGATGATCGCTTCTTTCTGTGATACATTGCCCATCATGGCAATCAGCTTTAAAATGGCTGTTTGGGGGCGGTCTAAATGGATAACCTGCTTGATTGATGGCTTGATCTTTCGCATCGTACTTTTTCCTTGTGGTTTGTTATTTGTTAACACTTTTTACAATGTTTATTTGCTTACTTGTTAATTTTAAATAAAGATTTTTTGAATACAATCTAGCTTATGTTTCTCAAGTGCATCAATGGGGGCTTTTTTCATTGAACACGTGGTAAATTCTGGCATATGGTCAAGAGGATAATAACCAAGTGAAACGCCCCTAAAGATCGTTGCGATATGTGTTAACCAATGTTCAATCTCCGCCCTTAGTTGCCACCCGCCCCAAGTTGCCACCATAAAAAGAATCCGCTCGTCAATATGGCACTCACAAGCCCCCTCATCAATACTTGCATCAATAAGTATCTCTGAACAATGGTACAAGCTGGGGGCAAGTATTGCATATTCACTATTTAACCCCGTCCATTTACGAATCGCCCGCTTTTGCTCGTCAATTGGTTGATTCAGGTTTCTTTGAACTATGGATACACAAAACTTTAAGTTTGCCAAGACTTCTGAGGCCTTGATATCTGTCATTCTAGTAGTCTTTAAAATGCTCGGTATATTGGGATCAATCAAAACAATTTTCTTAATGATCGATGGCGCAATTTCCCATTTTTTTGACCATGCTTTAATGATCTCAGCGTTCTCAATGTTCTTAGTAGATAAGAACTCACAAAACTTTGAATAAGGGACGCCAAGATCATCAGCCACCCACCCACGCACCTCACAATCAGCCAATGCCCTGCGTGTTGTGATAAGCGCCCCTTCGCATGTGCTTTTAGGTTTAACAAAGTCCCTTGTATATAGTTTTTTCATAGCTATTTTTCATTCTTAAATGTGTATGTAGGTCAACCCATGCCAAAGGCGATTATGATCGTTTTTAGATAGGTTTTAGATCAAACTAAAGCATCATAGCAATCTAATGCGATCAATTGTTATTTTTTTTCAATCGGCAAGGCGGGAAGCTCTTGATCAAGGGCGATGGCTGTTTGTAGCTTTGCCCAATAATCCCCCTGCTCTTCAATCTGTTTGATACCTAGTTTCTTTTGTGTTGCCTCTATGGCTTCTTGAACGCTTGAGTACATAACCCCCGCTTTGATCTCTTGCTGTACTTTTTGGACGGGTGCACCAAATTCACCACCTACACGACGTTCTAAAAGCCACATGCCCGCACTAGCTTGCTTGCCCCCCGCCTCTACAAATCCAAGCCACCGTTTGTCTCTTTGTGCAATTGCCTTTGATACATAGAAACCAACTATGAACTCAATAGAAAATTCATCAAGTTCATCCTCGCAAAATTGGGCGTAGATACTCTCAACCTGTTTAATCTTTTTAGGCGTGAAATCGGCAAGTACACCCGCTTGTTTCAAAGTAGCACCATTCTGAACTTCTCTTAGAAAAGTATCTAGGTTACTAATTGGCCACCCGCCTTCATTCAATCGATCAAAATATTCACTAGCAATCATTTTATCCTCCAATTATAAGCATGTTTATAAGATACCATTTTTCAAACTTATACACTGTTCTACATTGATCTAGTACAAAGCCCCAATTTTCAAAAGAGCGGGCTATCTGGGTCACTGTTGCCCGATTCTTTTACTCTATGATGCGATATAAAAGTGCAATTAGTGAAGATGGTGATGATTAGTGAAGATCAGTGAAGATCATAAAAAAGATCATCACTAAGAAAAAGAGTATATTTTTCAATATGTTACAGGTTTTTAGTGATGATAGTGATGATCTTTTGATTTTTTTATCATTCCCACTATATAAACACGAAACACATATACAGGAATCATGTAATATAAATTTTTCATAGCATTGATTAAAAAGATCATCACTATCATCACTATCTCCGCAAGTTATTGTTTTCATTGATAAAAATTTAGTGAAGATCATAGTAAAAGATCATCACTAACAAGCAAACATCTTCACTAAAATCCGCATGTTCATAGTTCATATTCAAAAACTAGTCAAATTTGCCTATTTTTCCCCGTCTTGGTCAATTTTATAGGGGATTGGGGTTTCTAATGATCTAAGTATCCCTTCCAACCTGTCAATCTTCGCATTTAGGTTTAGGGGGTCGCTTTTGGTTCTTTGTTCTAGTGTTTCAATTCTCATTCTTAATTGGTTAATTCGTACATCTGTTTGAATAGTAAAGTGGTCAATCTTGCTTGCGGGTTTACTGAGTAACTTAGCAAGCATAGTAAAAATAATCACAATCGCCAAAGGTGCATTTAGAACTAAGAAGTTCATGGGGGTTAATACAGGCAACCCCGCCCCCTGTTCTTTTGGTGCTTGGTACATAATCGCTTGCCCAATCTTGGGCGGGGGGTATTCTATTTCACAAATCTTTAAATGTTCGTTGTACATGGTCAAATCCTTTCTATTTGATCTTAGTTTGAATAGGTGCATATATCAAAGAAAATAGGGGGGCTAGGTTGCCTATAAAAATAGCTTGTATAATTTATTGACAAAGTGAAAACAATAAACTAGCATACTACGAAATTCATTTAACAAGGATAAACAAATGAACGTAGATTTTTTAAAAGATCGTCCCTTAGTTGCCAATGTGAGTGGTGGCAAAGATTCAACAGCAATGATTCTTATGCTTATGGAACTAAATCTTGATTTTGAAGCGGTGTTCTGTGATACGGGGTGGGAACATGAACAGACATACGAATACTTAGATTATCTTGAAAAGGTGGTCTTAAAGAAAGAAATCAAGCGCCTTAGAAACGAAAAGTATTTTAAGACAGAAAACAGGGGGGGGTATGAAGAATTAGTACTTAATAAAATATTTTTCCCCTCAAATGTGATCCGTACCTGTACATTAGAACTCAAGGTAGCCCCCCAACTGGATTATATGGACGAGGTTCGGGCAAAGTATAAAAAGAAACCTATAAGCGCCGTAGGTATTCGTAAAGAAGAAAGCCAAGCAAGAAGCAAGCTAGGCGAATTTGAAGAGAAAGATGAAAGTACAATTTGGCGACCTTTGATTAATTGGACTATGGAGGATGTTGTTGCTATTCATAAGCGTTTCAATGTACTTCCCAACCCTCTTTATACACGAGGTTTTTCACGGGTTGGGTGTTTCCCTTGTATCTTTGCCCGCAAATCAGAAATCAAACACGCATTTCATGAATCCCCCGAGCGCTTTGATCGAATTAGGAAACTAGAAAGCGAAGTAAAAGAATTGGCAAAAGAAAAAGGTCGAAAAGATGCCGTTTACTCTTTTTTCAAGCGTGGAAATGTGGATGATGTGCTTGATTGGGCATTGAAAAACGATGATCAAATGGAATTGTTTGAAGAAGAATATCTTAGTGGGTGCTTGACTTGGGGGCTTTGTGATTCGGGTCTAAATAAGAAAGTAATCAACGAACTAGATTATGAGAAATTAAGTATAGACGAAAAAAATTAAAAATAATTTGTAAAATCTCTTGACAAAGTTAAAACTTTAAGATATTAATAAAAGTACCTTAACCAACCACGTCAAAAAGGATAAAGCAAAATGCGTTTAAACCTAGAACAAATCAAAGAATGTTTCAAAGCTCTCAAGTCCGTTTCAGTTCAAAGAGATGGACAAGATCGTGATGATATGGATCAAGTAACAGTATTCGCAAAAGTAAAAGCGGGCGTTCACGCAACAGTGATTATTGGTGCAAAAGATGATAATCTCAAAGTAACATTGCTAATTGATTCGTTTGTTGATTATATCCTCCAAGACTTTGAAACAAATCATCTTGATCTACAAGACTGCTTAGACATCGTACTTTCAACCATTCAACAAACATCAAAATAAGGAAGCAAAGCAAATGAGTAAAAATAGACGCCCTGAAGAATGTGGACTTTTCCCCATCGTCAAACTAGCGAAGATTGAACAAGCTGATGAACCTAAAGAAGTTCACCCCGTTGTATTTGCATGCAAATATGTCTTAGTGACACTTTTGGAAGCCTTTGTAACAGTCGTTCAATTGGTGCTTATGCAAATTGCCGTATTCCTTTTTTTATTTGCTCCTGTGGCGCTAGGCCTGTTTATCAAATATTTAGGCTTCTTTAATTAAAATGTTATACTATGCTCTCATAAAACAAGAGAGCGTTATAAATGGACGAACAGAATAAATATAGATCAAAGAAAACGGGCGATTACTATGAACGCTTAGTAAATAGACTAAGCGATTACTATTTAAAACATGATCTAGGTATGCTCAAAAAGCGATTTGAACCATATGCAAGAGTGTCTAGGACTCTAAGTAAAAATAGATTTTTGGCGGTGAATACCGGTGCATCTGGTGCGGACTTTGAAATCTTTTTACGTGATGGACGAAGTGGTCTAATTGAGTTAAAGTATAGAACAAGTAAAATGATCACCCTAGACGCCTTGCAAGCTAAGCAAGTCGAGGAGCTAGCACTTTTGAATCGTTGGGGGTTTATTGGCATGGTTTTAGTTTGCTTATCCCCCAAGGGTGAAGAAGATCAATGGTTCTTAGTACCCATTGATGAGTTTACACATAGTACAAAGAAATCTTTGAATATCACTGATCTAAAGCGTTTCTATGTCCCATTGATCGAACAAACTGATTTACCTGATTTAATATCTAAAATAAACGATTTACAACTAAGAAACATAGAATGATTTAAACTTTTGAACTAAGGATAAAAGATGAAAATTGATGTCTTTGATGGCTTTGTGGAATTGGTGGATGTGTTTGGCGATGATCTTTCTATTGTCAATTCTGCCCGTGTATCTTTTGGCGCACAAACTGACGAGTTTACAGAGAGAGATAAGAAACTCATGCGGTATCTATGGCAACATGATCATACATCACCTTTTAGAATGGCAAGCGTGAAATTTAGAGTAAAAGCGCCCGTGTTCGTTCTTAGGCAATGGATGAAGCACGTAATCGGATGCTCTTGGAATGAGGCATCTGCTAGGTATACAGAAATCAAAGAAGAGTTTTTTAAGCCTGTTACTTGGCGACTACAACATAAGACAAGCAAGCAATCAAGTTATGGCCAAGTCAATGAAGAACTAAGTTGCGAGGCTTTTGAACGCCTAGAGGCTAGTTACGCACTAGCTTACACTAATTACAAATGGATGCTTGAACATGGTATTTGTAGGGAGCAAGCACGGGTTTTGTTACCTGTTGGGATGTACTCTAGTTGTATTTGGAAAGCTGATTTACAAGCGATCATGCACTTTTTAGCCTTGAGGCTTGATGAACATGCACAAGAGGAAATTAGAGAATTTGCGCAAGCGGTCAAGCAAATCGTTTGTACATTATTCCCCGAATCTATGCGTTTACTAGATCAATCAATAGAGATTAAAAAAGAACTTGACCCCCTCAAGGCTGAGTTATGGAGTAAATATGCCCCGTAGAGAGATTGAACAGTTTGAAATTGACTTTGTGAATAAGTGTGATCGGCACCAATCCGAAGGCTTGCCAATGGTCTTTAAATCTATGTATTCTTTGATTGAATCGGCTTCACTGGTTGCCGAAGTGACTGATAAGAATACTCAAAGAATCTATGATACTTGGGAGATCAATTACCATCCCGTGGTTTGTGGTAAATTCATAGTAAAAATTCACCCCGCCAATAGTGAGGCAAGTTTCACTATCAAGGGAATCAATAATCATTTTATCCTAGACACTAAGAAAGATGCCAATGAGTAAACCATTAAAACCATTCTTTAGTTACTTCGGTAGCAAATACCGATTATCTAAAAAGTATCCTGTGCCAACAAAAGAAGTACTAATAGAACCTTTTGCGGGTAGCGCGTGTTATTCATTGCATTACCCACATAAGCAAGTAAAATTGTTTGATAAGTACGAAGTGATTTGCTCAATATGGGATTATTTGATCCATGTATCTGAAAAAGAGTTTCTTAGTTTACCTATGATAGATTTTGATAAATCTTTAGATGATTATGATATTTGTCAAGAGGCTAAATATTTAATTGGTTTTTGGCTTATGTCGACAAGTACAAACCCGGGTACGAAACATACGAGTAGATCAAAAAAACTTATACAAGGAGGGTATGAATGTACAAGAACTGTAGATGGCATTAAAAAGACCACTATTGAGGGGCCTACATATCTTTGTTGTTGGACAGAGAAGAATAGACAAAAAATAGCAAGTCAATTACAGTATATAAGACATTGGACGATCGAGCAAAAAAGTTATGAATTGATAGATAATGAAGATGCTACATGGTTTATTGATCCTCCATATCAAAAAGCTGGTAAAGCATACAAGGAATCAAGTAAGAACATTGATTTTACTCATCTGTCTGAATGGTGTAAAGAAAGACAAGGTGAGGTAATTGTATGTGAGAATGAGGGTGCAGACTGGTTGCCTTTTAAAGATTTTTCATCTTTATTAAATAATCGGCAAAAACAAACACATGAAGCAGTCTATTATCAAGGATTCAATGAATCACAATTATATTTGTTTGGGGATGAACAAAAATGACTGCATGGATTGTTAAACAATGGATCAAAGAAACTTACAAAAAGGATAAAAATGACAATCCCAAGACTACCAAACCCCAATGAACCACTTTTAAAGAACGCAAGCGTAGAACTCTTAAATTTGATGGTGTATAGGTTGACACTTGAAAAGGTGTTACTTATGGAAAAAGATGTTTTTAGACAATGGCAAAGTTCTTTGACAACCTTATACATTTTTTTCTTATTGTCGCTTGTGCCTTTGATCTTTGTAGATATGCTTTCTTTGCCTACCTTTTCCCAATTCGCTTTAATACTGGGTTGCATTGGGGCGTTTGTGTATAAGACTTCAAAAGCATCACAAGACTTCAAAGATTTAAAAGATTTGATTGAAACAGAATTGAACGAAGTTAACGAAGAAATCACGGAACTCATAGAGATAGAATTTTCAAAGTAAAAATTGTTTACCTGTGTTTAAAGGTGTAAGATTAAGAACTTTCAACACTTTTACAGGATCATTTTTATGGATATCCAAAGAAGCAATTTAGCCAATTTCACATTCAAACAGACTTACGCAAAATACCTACCAAACAAGCGACGCCGTGAGAATTGGGAAGAGTCTGTAGATCGTTTAATGAACATGCACGCAACCAAGTTCATTGACAACTTAGAAATCTTTGAGGATTTGAATGAAATCGAAGACTCACTAAGAAACAAAGATATCTTAGGTTCTCAACGATCTTTACAATTCGGTGGCAAGGCAATACTTGACAAGCCTTGGCGTATTTTTAATTGTACAACTTCGTTTTGTGACCGCCCCCGCTTCTTTGCTGAGTCCCTATGGTTGCTTTTATGTGGTTGTGGTGTTGGTTACTCTGTACAAAAGCACCATGTTGACAAACTCCCCGGGGTTATCACTTCAGAGCAAATTAACAATGCACAAATGAAGATCATTATGATCAAAGATACGATTGAGGGGTGGGCTGATGCGCTTGACGCCCTAATTCAGTTTTATCTTGGTCAATCTGAAACCATGCCAATTTTTAACTATTCTTTGATTCGTAAGAAAGGATCACCCCTATCACATGGCGGGAAAGCGCCGGGGCCTATTCCTCTCAAGTTTAGTTTACAAATGATTGAAAAGGTGCTTGTTTCAAGGGCTGGGCAAAAACTAAGAAGCATTGACTGTTTAGATATCGTTTGTATTGCATCCGACTGTGTTTTAAGTGGTGGCGTTCGTAGGAGTGCAACCATTGCAATTTTTAGCATGGATGACAAAGATATGTGGACTGCGAAAACGGGCAATTGGTGGGCAACGCACCCATTTAGAGCAAGAGCAAATATTTCTGCGGTCGCTGTTAAAAATAAACTTGACAAATCTGAATTTATGAAACTATTCCTTGACAATGTCCCCCAATGGGGCGAGCCGGGTTTCGTATTTACAGAGTCAACAGAGTTCTGTTTCAATCCGTGCGTGGAAATCTCTATGTGTCCTATGCTAATCAAAGATGCAAATGGGCAAATTGTTGAAGAGTACACATTAGACTTGATCAACCCCGAAAATAGAGCAAAGCATGTATCCAATGGATATACTTTTGAAAGTGGTTGGCAAGCATGCAATTTGACAGAGGTAAACGCATCAAAGTTTAAAGACTTCTCTATTGATTCTATTGATGCTTTTTACATTGCTGTGAAGAACGCTGTTAAACTTGGCACATTGCAAGCAAGTTATACTAAATCGGAATACTTAGGCAAGGTTTCAGAGCAAATTGTTGAGCGTGAAGCGTTGCTAGGTGTATCACTTACAGGGCTTGCCAATTCTGCATTTTTCTTTAAGCACGAAGAAGAACGAGCATCATTTTTACTTAAATCACTTGCTGAATTTGCCATTGTGATCAATAAGCAATTTGCAAAGAAAATAGGGATTAATCAAGCGTCAAGAATTACTTGCGTTAAACCTAGCGGGACGGCTTCCGTAATCCTTGGTTGTGCGTCTGGTATCCACCCCGAACACGCAAGACGCTTTTTAAGACATGTACAAGTTCCCGCCGATTCTGCACTTGTTCAAAAGTTTGAGGAACTAAATCCCCAAGCGGTGAAAACAAGTGTATGGTCTGCCAATGGTACAGATAAATGTTTGATCTTTGCTGTAGAATGTAACCCCGAAAATGTATTTAAAAACGATCTAAAAGCTACTGAGTTTCTTAGCTTGGTTAAAATGGTTTATAACTCATGGGTTAAGCATGGCACCGCTAAACCTTTATCACTAGAGGGGGCTTGTCACAATGTTTCAAATACCTGTAATGTTCGTTCTAATGAATGGGAACAAGCGGGGGAATTTGTCTTTGATAATCAAGCATATTTTTGCGGTGTTTCTTTCCTTGGCATGACAGGGGATTATGATTACCAACAACCCCCATT
>JACCEE010982574.1_pt1 | contig 13655 bp, 15 predicted proteins | sample 7449931 | NCBI WGS metagenome assembly JACCEE01 (sample SAMN15323457, study PRJNA562643) | freshwater metagenome | isolation source: river surface water | place: USA:Blue River Watershed | collected 2017-08-19 | reverse complement strand
GGTGATCGACAATGCGTAAGCCTCGCACAAACTCGGGCATGTCTTTGTCAGCAAAGTTAATGTCTAGCCGATCGACATCAAATCGCTTGCTGCGATAGATGTTCCAAATACTAAAACGGTAACCTTCTATGTAGGTGTAGTCGCGCATACATGCTCCTAATAACTGTGAGGGATATGGGTTACAGATTAATGACCTAGTGGCTCATAGGGCGAGCCTGGTCTAGGGATTTGCTCTAGGCTTGGGATCTTGATCCACCAACCGGCTTGGTAATTGCGTCCTGCTTTACGGCATTTGAAGGAATACCAGGTACTTCCGGTAGTTTTAATTGGACTTTGATAGAGCCACTCGTCAGTAATGCAGATATGGCCGAATGGAAAAAAACCATGATCAGCGTAATGAAAGAGTAAGAGGTTTAAGAGATACTCACGCTTTAAGAATGAATAAGCATGGGTACCGTAGGGACCATACCGCTGTGGCGCACAATGATCCACAATCCACTTGGCATCTTCAATAACTGCTTCATCGTCAATCGGTGCGTCGATGTTGGCAAACCAACTTTTACCATCCCAGGTTTTGCCCCACTCGGTTTGTTTGCGACTTTTATCGCCTGTAAAAAAATTCATGTCATTCTCCTGTTTAGCCAATGTAGCGATCTGCTCGGGTTGGCGAAGTTGGAATAAATCCCCCGTAAAACAAAAAACCCACCAAGAGGTGGGTTATCGCTCAATGTTTGCCCATGGGCCACATCGTTTGACCACCTTACTAGAGCTAGCAGGTTGGTGTTGGCGAGAACCAAACTCCGGATGATGTTGCTATTTTAATAACCTTTCTAATTATTGGCAATTTATTTTTGATTATCCTAAACTAGCTCATATATTGAGCCATAACTGAGGGATGATTATTTTTCCTCTTTTACATTGGAGTCCTTATGAGTGATACAGAACGTTTGCATCGCATTAAGTACCTGCTTCAAAGTCGCGGTTGCGTTCCGAGACAAGATTTTTTGGACGAGTTAGAAATCTCATTAGCCACTTTCAAACGCGATCTGGAGTATTTACGTAGCCGCTCGAGAGCCGAAATTGTCTACGACCGATTTAATGGTGGCTATCGGTTCGCCAATCCCGATAGCGCCAAGAAAATTGAAATGACGGGCCTCTGGTTTTCAGAAAAAGAAGCGCATGCGTTGATTCTCATGCATCATCTTCTATCGTCTTTAGATCAAGCCTCACTCATTGGCCCCCATATTGCACCACTTACCGACATTATTGATGGGATTTTGGGTCAATCAACAATTTCTTCAAAAGAGTTACGTAAGCGTATTAAGGTTTTTGGTATGTCGGCCCGTAAGAATGTCTTAGAGAACTTTGAGGAGGTTGGCGCAGCCCTCCTAAAGAGGCAACGTTTGCACCTTTCTTATTACTCGAAAGGCAAAGACGAATCAACGGAACGCGATGTCTCACCGCAACGTTTGATTTTCTATCGGGATAATTGGTATCTTGATGCGTACTGTCATTTTCGTAAAGATTTACGCAGTTTTGCGATGGATGGCATTCGATCGGCGCACATCTTGGAAGAGAAGGCAACTGAAGTCAGTGAAAAAGAATTGCATGAGAACTTTGCCGAGAGTTATGGCATCTTTTCAGGCAAAGCCACACAGCGTGCCAAGCTTCGCTTCACCCCAGAAAAAGCACGCTGGGTCGCTGCGGAGACCTGGCACGGTCAACAAGTGAGTAGCTTTGATAAAGACGGCAACTATATCTTGGAGTTTGATTACAACCAAGACCCAGAGCTCGTGATGGAGATCATGAAGCATGGATCGGGAGTTGAGGTTCTAGCCCCTGCCGCCTTGAAAATTAGAGTTAAAGAAGAGCTGCAAAAAGCAATAATTAACTATCAATAACATTTATAGGGCGCTACATGCAAATGTATGCACGATCAACTTATTACCATCTTCCAATTCACTGTAGATTATGCGATCAAGTCGTTATTCCACATGAGGAATTATTAGACGAATCTCCAATTAATCCCTGCAAGCACACCCCTCTTTATATATGAATGATTTTGCCGCAATAAGGCTCTTTTATCCTCAACTTTAAAACCTGGAAATATTTTCCATATGCTCCAGGCCCATCTCAGTATTTCTAAGCGATAAATTTTCTATCATCGAAAATCAGGCACCTTCAGTTCTTATTCCATGTGATTTAAATAGCTCAATCAATGACTTTTCAATCGCCTTAGCCTCATTTGTAGATAGTGGATTTAAATGACTAAAGAGGGAAGGGAGGAGAATTCGCATTTGTTGATGGCATCTTGCAGCGTAATTATCTTTTCGGTTGCCTGTGAGATGCTGTGCAAATCGATCTTTTACAGCCTTAGATGTCTGACCGACATAAAGCCCAAATCCTTTTTTTTCATCGTTCAAAAGAATAATGTAAAGGTTATTCGTTCCCTTAGTGGTTTTCTGAAATGTTTCTGTAATACGTCTGGCATCTGATAAAAAAGGTATTGGCTCACAGCCAATTTTCTTCATTTGTCTCATTAAGCTATTGAGATTTTTTTGGCGTTTTCTTGTTGCTAAGTAATCACAAACATAGGTTGCGGTTTCTAGGTCTCCACCTTCAGCAGCTGACATACCAATCTCAACGATATTAGCGCTTAATAGTGGCTGTAATTTTTTAACTAATTTTAGATAGGTGCTCACGACAGAATATTACACCCATCATTACTGATGGGTGCTTTTCTATTTTTTAACTTATTTTATTCCCCAACTGTAGCCTGGTTTTCCTTCAATTATTCGCCTACGGAATGTGCCACCATCACATCCCATTGCCATTGCACCTTCCTTGATAGTTGAAAATGACCCAGCTGGACAAACCACAGAACGTGCTCTTCCATTATCACCAAGTAATCCAATCTTACCTTTTCGTGCCTTGCTAATTGCTAATCGAAGTGCCTCACTCTTAGGCTTACCTTTTTGAGCCCTACTTCTAGCCTCAAAAGAAGTGTGATTTCTACCCTTTTGTGCCAAACTAATCTTCTTCCGAATGCTATCAGGCATTTTCAATCCTTTATTGTATGGAATAAATTTTGTACGCTTGCGTACGAAGAATTTATTTGAGAATTCATAGGGGGATAAATCCAACATTTCTTCGAGTGATAATTTTTTTGTCATTACGCAGCCTCCAAAAAACGACGGGCTTGACGTTGCCAATTACCGGGTTTAGCCTTCATCGTTCTTGCAATATGCTGTGGTAAACGCAGATCAAGGCGACGAGGAATGTCCAGGTTCTCTAATAAAAACTTCAGTAGCTCTACCTTTTGCTCATCAGATAACAAAGTGTCAGAATCACTGCTCAAGTAATCTTTATCAACAATCATATGAAAGATCTGGGCATACTGATCTTCACGACTATCAAGTGCTAAAGAGAAAGGCGCGGATCGACTACGTAGTGCATCCATGTGATTGGCAATACGGCCCCGACCACTAGCCAATCGCACATTGGTACAAATAATGACCGTACCATTAAAGTCAAACTGACTTGGGATGGGTTTTCCAGTAAGTGGATTGCGAATTTCTTGAGTAGATGCCCAGCCAACCTGGCGATAAGTAGGATCCGTTGCTCCCTTTAGCAAGTTAAGGCCAGTTTCATTGGCAATAATTCCATCACAGTCATCAAGAATGACGTACTTACCTGCCTTACGCATGAGATGCAGCAATACATACAGCATGCCCGGTGTAGCATGACTGCGTGCTACAACATAATCCTTATTCTCCTGCAAACCAGTGGACTTAAGCGCCTCCACTACTGCATGCGTCTTTCCCATGCCTGGAGGGCCGTAAATAATAGCTGCACGATGCGCGCCAGCGACTACATCACGTAAAAACTCTTGCGCATCTTCGTTGTATTCACGTACCTCATCAATGCGCTTGCGAAGGCTTGGCTTAAAAATGGGATCTTGAAGAATGGATGACACAGCGGGATTGGTGATCATTTTTACCGCAGTACTAACTGGGTAAGTTGAGTCTAAATTAATAGTGCCTTCTGTTACTGTACTCATGTTAAAACTCCTTCTAAATGAAATAAATGAATTGCAACCTGAGTGATAAACCATCAGGCTGCTCGATAAAAACTAGATTGCTTGAGCTTTTGCAAGGTCTTGAAGATACTTTTTATAGTAATCATCCATCGTTAGTGAATCGAGACGGCTCATATCAACTTGACTGCCAAAGCCATATATCTCCATTAAGCGCTGTTCCCATGCATCCAAATCAACCCTGCCATTACCAAAGTACCACTTACAGTTATGGCCAAGTTCCGGAAGCGACTTTTTTCCTGTTACTTCTTTAAATAAGCTCCAATTACTAGCAGTACTAATTTTGATTAGGTCAGTCACATCTCGACCAATTCGAGTACAAAATTTAATTACTCGTTTAAAGAACTTTTGATCAATAAATGATTTAGCATTTTTTTCATGCTGACTTATTGGAATTCTTAAATCAAAAAATTCTTGTGTTTCGCCATGTTTATCGCAAGTATCAAATGTCAAGATGACATTAACATCGAGATAGTTTCTGGAAACCTTTTGTTTGGCGACTACTGGTTTTATAGCTGTTACAGCTGGATTTGCTAATGTAAGCATATTAATTCTCCTATTAAATTAAAAAGTTAATAAAACGAAAGCAGCTGTGCGCTTTGAAATGGCACGGGCTGTTTACAGACTGAGTTTTTAAAGATCTAACTGTCACGCACATGAGCGCTTAAAAAGCGGCTGCAGCGATGACAAAAACACGTTGTTTTCGCCATACTTTCACTATAAAATAGTGTTGACTGATTTAAAATTGACTGAAATAATTTAAATATATTCAGTCAACATATAACGTCCAAACATGTCTCCAAACCCGTTCTCACTCCAGAGATCAGATTTACAAAAAAATGGGAAATTTGTAGAGGAGCATCGCCTCTATCGCTTTTGGTTTGAGTTTTTAGCCCTCAGTCCAAGCTATGAATTGGCACGGCGCTTTAGGCAAAGCAAGGGGAAATTAACGGCTGCGGACAAAGCCCGAATCCCAAGTGATTTTGCGCAGGTCCTACAGATTTACGATGCGTTTGGCGATGTGCAAACTACGCTATTTAAAACCTGGTGGCAAGAACGTGGGGTGGAGTTATTTGGGATCGCCGGCGAGCCAAGTGCAGTCGCTCCGATATACAAAATAGCTAATAACCTACAGCCTGACCTTAAAAAACTACAGCACTCCCTCAACCGCTATTTGGCAAGTACCTGGCCAGCACAATATAAACCGGGTGCAATTATTCTTGCAATACCACTTAACTCCACACGTCAAAAAGTTTTAAAGACTATTAAGCAGTTACTGGATGACCATATTCAGCCACCGACACCGCAAGCCAACCCTAGGTTTTCATTGGCCACCAAAGATCTACACATTAAAAACGTCATTGATGCAATGAGTGTTTTATGGATACGGTCAGCAAAACCTGAATGGGCACTTTGGAAGATTGGGGTAGAAGCGAATATCAGCAAGCTCTATAGCAAGAAGTTTGATGCTTTTAAAAGTAAACGTACTACTGCTAACTACGATGAATTTCGTACCTTAGAGCAAATGACCTCACGTAAATTTAAAATCGCAGTTAACATTGCTGAAAATGCAGCCCGCGGTATTTTCCCTAGCCAAAAAGCCTGTCCCCACTCAGTGAATTTTGATGCTGCAGAATTTAACCACATTCTCTCGGCCAAAACTGCCTGGATTAAGCAGGAGAAAGCCCGGATCCTAGCAAGCGCTACGCCACTTAAATAAGCTCTACGGCATTACGCAAGATATCAGGACGAGTATCAATATAGCGCTGCGTCGTACTCATCTGACTGTGCCCTGCCAACTGCATCATCACTCTCACGGATACCCCTTTTTCACTAAGTCGTGTCAGAAAGCCACGGCGTCCACTATGGCTAGTAGCGCCATTCAACCCTGCTTGTTTATAAAGGCCATTCACAATGTGTGTGAGGGTATTTGGTGTAAATCCATGGGCCCTCTGGGTGGGAAATAAGGGTTTATGAATATCTTTAGGTGGATGCGCTGCGATGTAATGGCGTAATTCGCTACGCATGCGCTCTGACAGTAAAACCACCCTACTTTTATGACCCTTCGTTTGCGCAGCACTTAAACGGATCTCCGTTAACACCTGCAAATCCGTACTAAAAACGTCGCTATAGCGCACGCTCGCTACCTCACCCACTCGCATACCCGCCCAGTGAGTTAGCAGCAATATCGTGCGATTACGCACTGCTGCCTTCGTGCTTGCAGCGTAGTCCAATACCCGCTGCAACTCCACGTCCGTCAATGTTCTTGCTTGTGCCATGTATTCTCCTAAAACTCTTATATGTACTTATATTTTGTAGTCAAATCTGCCAGATTCCTACCGAAAATGGCCACAAATACACTCGAAATGGCGGGTTTTTCAACCGAAAAAACCTGGTTTTTTTCTTTCCAAGAATCAAGCGGTTACACAAACTCAACAGAAAACACAGAAAAAGTGTTGAGTGCAAAAACCACGGAATTTGAGGGAAGTTCGTGGCATTTTCGCCACGAATATTATTCAGCCAATAAGTGATGTGATTAATTTAATCATTGGCGACCATACCAACAAAGATTATCTCCTTGTTTTAGTTACAACAGTCTTCATTATTTTTTATATACCGCTAATTAGTTTTACATTCTAAGATTCACTTTAAGATCAATAAAAGAGGCTAGGCATAACTTCATTTAAAGATCAAATTAATCAGGAGTAATTTTTTGAATTTTCAAAAATTCCGTTTACTTTATTTCTTAGCAATAAACAGCATAAGGACTTATTTTTCTTGATTGATTTTTATTACTAATAGAATTCTTCATACATCACCATTCTTTTTCATCGTAATTTATTAGAAAGAAAAATAATACCAATCTTCACATTTGCATTAATTAATCCAAATTGTTTAGATCGGCAGGTTCAACTTTAGGAAAAAATACGCTAATTCCTTCGATTGATTCATCATAAGCAATTCTGATAATTTCATAGTTATTATTCAAAGCCTCTAATTCTTCTTCATTAACAGGGTCTCTACCATTCTCAAACTCCCACATTCCATCATCATTCAACTCGCAGTACATCTCTGAGTGGTAATTCAAATCATTAAAGTCAACCAATGCATTACCCAGTGTTTTGAGATCAAAAATAAGTCGCTCAATATAACCGTCGTGATCTAATGCTTTAAAGTTTTGAGCATAGGTAACATCATAATTTCCAGAATTGTGATTATCTAAGAGATCTATCTCAGGCTCATGAATTCCTTGAGAATATCGCTCGGCATCATACTGCATTAGCCTATTTTTTCGTCCAAGACCAACGCATAAAATTTGCTTTACAGCTAGGTTAATAAATAAGAAATCAGGTTTATGTGTACCAAAATCAGCAGTCTCATTAAAAATATAATTAAGCGGCTGATATAAATTCTTGAGATCTTTAATTAATTCAGAATTATAGTGATCTGAATAGACTATCAAAAGATGATTTCTGTAGTCTGTGCCAAATTCCTGATCATGATCTTTATAGGTATCAATACTACCTTCAAAGTTAATCTCGTCATCCTTATTGCGTTGCTCAGCAATTGAAACCCATTCATCCGAATAAGGGTCAATTAAATAACCAGATTTTTTATATTTTTTTATGAAATTTTGAACTTCGATGGATCCGCCAATATAAGCCATTTTTGAGCTCCCACTTAATGTTACTGATTAAACAAATATAACAAAAATTATTAATTAAATAGCGAGCTAAAGCTCACTAGCTCTTCGCTCGCGCTCATCGCACTTTTCTTTCTTTTATTGATTAAGACCACTTAAATCATATTGATTAATTAAATACCCTACTTTTGGGTGAGCGACGGCTATAGCCCTGTCTGAAAACAAGTCTATTACCGTCGCTGCCGCAACCTACTTCCGTATGTCGCGCCTGTAAATGGATTATTAGGTTAGAGGACGGGTGTGATGTAACCTCCAAACCGTTTCGGACATTGGTTTGCCTAGCGGAAAATCCAGCGGCATCCACTCAAATGTTATTGACCTTTACAGCGATCGTTAACGAGTGCGGGGTCATTAGCCGTCATATTACAACCCGCGTTTTTGCCTTTTTAAGGTGTGGCTATACCTGGTCTTGCCTACTTTTGCCTGTTTTGCCTGTGCTGTTTAATTGCCTAAATCTATTTAGGCAGCTCGTAAAGCCTGTACTTTTTTTCGATCTCGATAGATCCTGCGATGGGCTTTTTTGCCTAAATTGAGGATCTGAAAAATCTCCCGATCCGTAGGCCTGTATTTGGACTCTTTAGTTTTTGCCTTAAAAAGCTCCAATAGCTCAATGTGCAGCGCATCCAATAAGTGCCTGTGCCTAGTGAGTAATTCATGGGTGATGATTTTGGCTCGTAAGTAGTTGATTTCTTGCTGCGTAAAGCGGCTAGGATCGATACCCTGGTTTCTAAGCCAAAGATCCGTATAAAAGTCGGTGTTTTTAGTTGGTGTATTCATGCTTTTATTTAGCGTGAACATAAAAACCCTGAAAAAAAGTAGCTTCCTGTTCGCATCCTAAATTTAGACTGAAAACCACCTCTTTTTCGGTTGTCCAAAGCGGTTTTCAGGCCATATTGTTGTGCTTTAAACACCAAATATGGAGTGCATATGGGCAATCTAGATACCTTGAAATTAACCGATGCTACGAGACCCAAAAGTCAACCCCCGGTCGTAGAGCGCAGAAACAAACTGAGTAAAAAGCTCTGGGAACAGATGGAGTTAGCCAAAGCACGTAATACAGGAACTAACTTTACTGTAAAGCGCTTTCGAACTATTAAGGATCTAGAAGGCAATATACGCAGTGTAGAACGAGATAAGCGGATCAAACCCTGGTGGTTTACGAGTAACAGTGGCACGCTGTGTGTGCAGGTGTTTTATGGCAGCAAAGCATTGGAATTAGTCAGCGGCAAAACCGCCATCGAAGCACGGGATTTAGCGCATGTGGTGGAAATCTTAGGCCTCATTAAAAAAGAGGTTGAGCTAGGTACGTTAGATCATGCGATTGAAACAGCTAGCCACTTACTTCGCAGTCGTTTTGAGATGGATATCCCAAAAACCCGTCAAACGAATCAAACGAGCACGATTTTGGGAAATTCCACTACAAAAACGCTCTCTCATAAATAGTGGGATGAGAGGCATAGCAAAAATGAACCTAACAAAATCCCAGCTTTTGAATCATTTGGAGCAATTTATTGGTACCGAGTACTACTACCCCTTATGGCCTAACATTATGCTCACGGATGGTACGCGGTATCTGGCAGACACCGCAGGCTGCTATTGGCTAATGGATGCGATTAGCAATCATCTTCAGCGCCTACCCAAAGAGGAAACGTTCATCAGCAGCAAACTGACAGTAGATAACGGCAAAGCGCGACTCAATATCGAAGATGGTAATAACAAGGTATTAGCCACCCAACAGATCCCCTATACCGACTTTCCGTTAGAGGAGATCATGCTCTTTGCCTGCTGGGATCAGAAACACTGGGTCATTATGCTACCCGGTGAATACTAAATATACGATGCGATTTTATGAATTTAAATCATCTCCAGCTAAACCACTCACCCCTGCGCAGGCAAGAATCAAGGCCCTAAAAGATCAGGCTAAACGAGCGCAAATGGCAGTTAAGGCGGAGCGCGCCAGGCAAAAGATCCAAGCAGCACGCACCACCCTCAATCAATTAGAAGGTAATTCAATGACCAGCAAATCATTTAAGGCACTGCATAAATCCAATAACCCATTCTCAGCCTGGATCGCCATTGGAACCTATGGCTCATTTAACGATGCGCTAGCCGCAGTCCTCAGAAAGAAAAAACAAGGCTCGATTGCAGTACAGATCCAAGATAGCGCTAAGATGGTGGTGTATTCCGCTTAAACATCATTACATGCCAAAAACCATCATATTCGATACTGAAGCTACGGGTATTAAAGAACCCGTATTAATAGAAGCGGCTTGGCTTGAGCTTGAGTCTATAGAGCCCTTCTTGGTTGCTAATCCTTTCGTACAGCGTTACAACCCTGGTAAGCCCATTACTCTTGGTGCACTAGCCACCCATCACATCATGGATGAGGAATTAGTCGATTGCCTGCCCGCCAGTAGCTTTAGGCTACCCAGTGATGTTGAATACCTCATTGGGCATAACGTGGATTTTGATTGGGAAGTGATTGACAAACCTGAAGTTAAGCGTATTTGCACCTTAGCCCTAGCCCGTAAGCTTTGGCCTCACTTAGATAGTCACAGTCAAAGTGCCTTGCTCTACCACTTAGAGCGAGTCACAGCACGTGAACAGTTACGTAATGCCCACTCTGCACTTACTGATGTAGGTATCTGCGCAGTGATACTTAATCATATTTGCCACCAGCTCGGTGTTAAAACGACTGAGGATTTGTATGGTGAGTCTGAAAAAGCCAGGATTCCAACGACCATGCCTTTTGGCAAACATAAAGGCTTGTTGTTAGCAGATCTTCCTAGCGACTATAAACAGTGGCTACTAGGCCAAGGGGGTATTGATTTCTACTTACAGAAGGCTTTAGAGGCATAACGTATATTTCAAGAATGAGCTTAATTTGTAACAGAATATGTGATTAAAGTAATTTTCTATGTGATAAGTTGAGATAACGAAGTGATGTCTTTGAAGACAACTTCCTTTGAAAGCCCAAAGTGACTTCGTCCACAGCTTATCTTTAGGTTCTCACTCTTTCTTCGGTCATCTTCTAGCGTGCTCGATTTAGTTTCTGCGACGAAGTAGACGCGCGAGTCACTCTCAAATACAACTGCCCAGTCTGGGTTATAAGTGCCTAGTGGTGTAGATATTTTAAACTGCCTTGGAAGTTTGAAGAAAAATTTTACTCTCTCATCAACGCTGCAATCATGGGCAAATTGACTTTCAACATCACTGTCAGATAAAACACAAGTAAATGGATCACCTATCACCGAATTATTCTCATCAAGCTGTTGTGCTTGCAATAACGTTTTACTTATCGGAGTTGTCAAATCATTTTGAACAGGAGGGTATATGCTACTAAGATATGTTTCGAGCTCCTCACCAAAGAGACTCATTTCATAACGATGTCCATTAATCTTGTAATATTGAATGCCTTCAACCAATAGCTCTTGCAGAGTATTTTTAATTGCAGCAATGGCTTTATCTAAAAATGACTGTGGGTTAATTGTCAACTCGCCAAGTCGTCCCGAACCATTTATAATCAAAAAAATCGTTGAGCGTGACAGATGTACTCTATTTTGAATATATGCATACACATCCGGGATGGCTATGGTGTAGTCGTCTAATGAGTCCTCAGCGATTCCAGTATGAACGCCGTGCACACCATCTTGTGCCATGACAATTTTAGCTTTGCTTGCTCGAACTTTCGGAGGCACTACCTTGGGGTATTGATTCAGATCACTTAAAGTCTCGATACATTTACTAACCAGCTTTTGCGTATCCAGTTTCACGCTGTAACGCGTTTGATAGCAGATCTTGTCCCAAATTGCCTTAAACATAGCCTGCTCTTCAGCAGTCAATTCTTTTTGTTTAATACGCGCCTTAGCTCTGGCATTCTTAATACGTTTGTCAAAACTTACACCCGTCTCTTCCTCAATCTCCTGCTGCAAGGCTTTAGCAAATTCTTCGTAACTTTCATTTGGAATTACTGTCAACACATTCACACGTTTATCATGAATTCGTTCGCCATACTTATTGACACATAAACGCAATCCACGCCCAATTTCTTGTCGCTTTTTCATTACACTTTGCGTTTCATTCAAAGTGCAAATTTGAAACACATTTGGGTTGTCCCATCCTTCACGCAATGCCGAGTGACTGAAAATGAACTGCAGCGGTACATCTGGGTTTAGTAAACGTTCCTTGTCTTTCATAATTAATTGGTAAGTGCTATCGTCCTTGGCCACCATACCAGAGGTATCAACCCAAATTGTTTTAGCTTTTGCGCCCTTACCCTTTTTATCGCCAGAAAAATAACCGTCGTGGACCTCATTGACTGCATACGGAATTAGACCGCGATACTTGGGCATTCCGGAGTATTTATTAAATGCCTCTTCGAACCATTTTTCAAATTTACCTGCAACTCTATTACCCTCATCATCAAAATCACGATAGTTTGCTACTCTATCAATAAAGAATAAACTGAGTACCTTAACTCCGATGGGCTGGACATTTTTAAGTTTTGCAAAATGAGCGGCAACGGTACGTTCAATTTGAAAGCGCATTACATCTTCAGTTAGACCACCTTGTGACTCGCTAATTCGCAATACACGACCGCCTGAAAATTCAATTTCTTCATCACTCAAAAATTCGTTTAGGATGTAACCATCTTTATAAGCCTCTCGGCCACCAGACTTTGTATACAGGTCATCCCCCAGTTTTAGGATAAATTCTTTACGTATAGGGCCGGTCTTGTTATCCATATCAATCTTGACCTTAGCCTTCATAACTTGTGCGCGCGCATCAATACTCACTAGCTCAACAAACGCCTGGTTGTAGTCCTCATCCGCCTGCACTCCATCTACTTCAATTTGTTTTACTAAACCCAAGTCATACGCCTGCACTGGATTTAATGAGTACAGCAAGTTATATGGGTTCTTGTGAGTAGCCGAGTAGCGTAGGGTACACAACGGATTTAAGTCAAGCAATGCTCTGCGGCGCACATCTGTTTCAAAGTTTTGTGGCTCATCAACAATAACAATTGGATTAACAGACTGGATATATTCGATGGGCGCAAAAGCTCGCTCACCTTTTTGCTTGATCTTATTACTATCTTTTGTAAAGCTGTCGATATTGATAACCAGAACACTTAATGCATCGCTTTGAGCGAAGTGACGAAGTTCATTTGGCTTATCACTGTTATATAAAATCGGAACACATGGAATATTTTCGTAATCTGCAGCAAAATGACTTCGAGTGATTTCCAGATTCTTTATCGCTCCTTCACGGATCGCAACACTTGGAACCACAACTACAAACTTCTTAAACCCATATACTTTGTTCAACTCGTACATGGTCTTGATAAAAGTATATGTTTTACCCGTGCCCGTTTCCATTTCTAAGGAGTAGTGAGGGCAAAAATTTTTAATTTGAGTGTTATTTACTAGGATCTGAAATGAATCGCCCAGCAGCTCTTTACAGAAAATGCTCGGGTCCACCTGCCCTTTAAAATTAGAAAAGTTTTTCACTTGAACTGCTTGCAGATTTTGTAACAACTGTTCGTTAGACAATTTAAGTCTATTTCCTATACTGCCATCTGTTGCATAACTCACACTACCGTTATCAGACATAAGTGCAAAATCACCTTTAGCCAATGGCTGACCATCAAATACCTTGATCACTGCTTCAACGGCTTTAGTTTGATAATCTTGATGAGAAAACTGTAGCTTCATATTTTGACTCATACCAATAATTTCATTAAATAATAGTTAAACTAATATCAAGACCATTAAGCTCTAACTGTAAATTAGAGAGTAATTCATCTGCTTTTTCTCCCACAAAACAGGAGTTAAGCAGAATGATCTGAGCTGGTCT
>JACCEE011093904.1_pt1 | contig 13656 bp, 12 predicted proteins | sample 7449931 | NCBI WGS metagenome assembly JACCEE01 (sample SAMN15323457, study PRJNA562643) | freshwater metagenome | isolation source: river surface water | place: USA:Blue River Watershed | collected 2017-08-19 | reverse complement strand
ATCATCTGAAAGAGTTGGACAAGCAAGTGGATGAGATGGAGGCGCAAATTGTGCAGTGGCACAAGCACAGTCAAGCTAGTTTAACGCTGGCTGCGGTGGCATTCCCCCAATTCAGTAGACAAATATTATTGTCAAAATCTGAATGGGAGAAATGCAAATGCAAAGAGCCAAATACACACCTGAGTTCAAAGAAGAGGCCGTGCGCCAAGTCATCGACAAAGGCCACCCGGTCGTCGATGTTGCCAAGAGGTTGGGCATCGGGGATCAAATTCTGTACAAGTGGGTCAGGAAATTCAAAGACACCAATCAGCCTTTTGCCATTGATGACATGAAGTCAATGCAGGCAGAGCTCAACCGTTTGAAGGCTGAACTCAGGCGCACCACAGAGGTGTGCGATATCCTAAAAAAGGCCGCCGCGTACTTTGCCAAACAGTTCGAGTTAAGTACGCGTTTATCCAAGAGCACCGAGCAGAGTTCACCTTGAGCGGCATGTGCTGGGTGCTGGACGTTCACCGCAGTGGCTACTACGCGTGGTTGCAGGAGCCCTTGTCACCAAGGGCCGTGGAGAACCAGGCATTGACTGTGCAGATCAAAGAGTTCTATGACCACAGCATGGGCATCTATGGCAGCCCCCGAATCTTTTGTGATTTGAGGGAGGCTGGTGTTGCGTGTAGCGAGAACAGGGTGGCCAGGCTGATGAGGATGGCTCAAATCAAGTCTGTGCGGGGCTACAAGCGGCTTCGCTGCAAGGTGGGCCGGCCCACACAAGTCTCTCCCAACCAGTTGCAGCACCAGTTCCAGCAAGACGTGGCGGATCAAGTTTGCGTGACCGATATCACGTAAATTCGCATGTATGAAGGGTGGCTGTACTTGGCGGTGGTGCTGGACTTGCACTCAAGGGCTGTTGTGGGCTGGAGCATGCGAGGCAGCATGGAGACCACTTTGGTTCTTGATGCGTTGACGATGTCGGTTTGGCGTCGCCGGCTTAAGAACTCTGTGATCATCCACTCGGATCAGGGTTCGCAGTTTGGAAGTGACGAGTTCAGCCGCTGGTGCAAGGAAAACCGTTTAAGCCCCAGAATGAGCCGAAGGGGTAACTTCTGGGACAACGCGGTGGCCGAATCGTTCTTCAGTAACTTGAAGAGTGAAAAAATCAAAAAGTAGATTTACAAAACAAGGCAGGAAGCCAGGTCTGAAGTCTTTGAGTACATTGAAGGCTTCTACAATCCAGTTCGACGTCACAAACATCTTGACCAACTCAGCCCTCTTGAGTTCGAGAGACGTCAAATTGCGCTATGAAGAGTGACTACAAAATTGGGGGAATGCCACCCAAGCTGTCTACTGCACCGTGGGAAGTCCAGACAGGGATAAAATTGAGGCATGGCGGGGCTTCTATAACGAGGAGAGCCCTAATGTGGCGCTAGACTGGCAAATACCATAAGAGTTTGCTTATAAGAAAGAGTCAAAATCCTGTCTTCAGAACAACAGGGAGCCGGATTTACAAACTTCTGTGTAGTAAGTAAACTAAGTCAAGACCATTCAGGGGCAACTGGATGATCAAATATTTTGAGTAAAATGAAAAACTATGATAAAGAAATTAAGAAAATGATTAGACTAACAATTGGCTATGATGAAAGAGAAGCAGTTGCATATCACACCTTTTGCCAAAGTGTTTTGGAAAAGTCTTCTTTGCCTGTATCATTCGTTCCTTTGAATTTAACCAGTATAAAAACGTACATTGAGTTACATAAAGACGGTAGTAATTCTTTCATCTACTCTCGTTTTTTAACCCCATATATTTTTAGCTTCAATGGATGGGCTATCTTCGCTGATGGGGATATGATTTGCCGTGATGATATTGCCAATTTATGGGCTATGCGTGATGATTCAAAGGCAGTTCTTTGTGCTAAACACGACTACAAAACCAAATCTCACGGCAAGTATCTAGGCAACAAGAACCAAGACTACCCGCGAAAAAATTGGTCAAGTGTTGTTCTCTGGAACTGTGGTCATCCAGCAAATAAAATATTGACACCAGAGTTTGTCATGAAACAAACTGGAGCATTTCTTCACCGTTTTCAATGGTTGGATGACTCCTTGATCGGGGAGTTCTCAAAGGAGTGGAATTGGCTCACCACTGAGTACGAAGACAACTACAACGCCAAATTACTCCATTACACACTCGGTACCCCATGCTTTAAAGATTATTGGAGTTCAGACATGGCAGACGAATGGCACAGCACACATGCACGAACTCAGCAAGGAATGGGGGTGTAATTGTGCCTGTCGCATTTAAAGGTGATTTGAAAAGGCTTGGAATCGACGTACTTTTAGAAGAGTCTCAAGCCCTCATTGCCAGCTCTCAAAAACTAGACCATCAATTTGTGCAAGCTGTTGAAGCGATGCTCAACTGTAATGGTCGAATTGTTGTATCTGGTGTGGGCAAAAGCGGTCATGTTGGCCGAAAAATTGCCGCGACGCTGGCTTCTACTGGTAGTCCGGCTTTTTTCGTGCACGCAGGAGAGGCCGGTCACGGTGACTTGGGCATGATCACTGGCGATGATGTTTTACTTGCGCTCTCCAACAGTGGAGAGACGGATGAGTTAGTCAATTTTGTGTCTTTTGCCAAACGATTTCATGTGAAAGTTATTGGGATGACAGGAAAGCCCAATAGCTCGATCGCAAAGCTAAGTGATTGGCACATAGATTCTGGTGTAGCACAAGAGGCCTGTCCACTTGGGGTTGCTCCCACTTCCTCAACAACCGTTCAGCTTGCATTGGGCGATGCGCTTGCCATGGCCGTGGTCGCAGCGAGGGGTTTTACAACTGAAGATTTTGCTCGCACACATCCAATGGGCTCATTGGGGCGTAAGTATTACCTAAGAGTCAAGGATGTAATGCAACCAATCAGTGAGATACCTCACCGTCAAGCAAATTCCCTACTTTCAGTTGCAATTCCCGAGATGGCCATAGGAAGGATGGGCGCAATTCTTCTCCTAGATGAAAATGAAAAACTTAGTGGGATATTTACCGACAGCGATCTAAGAAGACTGATCGTTCAGAGTAACGGTAATTTCGATGAGAAATTGGCTCTACCTGTTTCAGAATTTATGACTCGCAGCCCGCTAACAATTGAATCTCACACATTGGCGAGCGACGCCTTGCGTATATTTGAAGTAAAGAGAATCAGCCGAATAGTTTGTGTCGAGAATCAGAAAGTTGTGGGACTTTTGGGTTGGCACAATTTACTTCAGCACAAGATCACATGATTTCATATAGGAGATTATGCTACAATCTCCTATATGAATAAATTTTTGCAATTAAAGTTGGCATTGAATGCAGAGCAATCGCTTCGGTTGCTAGACCTGCAAAAAACTTTCGCCTTGGCCTGTGATGAAACAGCCAAGTTTGTTATCCAGTCCAGAAGTTGGCACCGTGTAACGTTACACCATCTTGCATACAAGAGCATTCGTGAGCAGTTTCCATCCCTAGGCTCTCAGATGGTCTGTAACGCAATCCATACAGTCAGCAGAGCATGCAAAGAAATTTTTCAAGATCCCCAAAGTCGATGGGCTGATTACGCAAAGACTGGTAAGCAATTTCCTCAACTAAAGTTTTCCGAATCACTGCCTGTTTTTTTTGATAAGCACACACTTGCCTTTAAAAAAAATGCGCTTTCTATCTACACACTAGATGGAAGAATGCATATTCAAATCAATCTGAGTGAGGAGATTGAGAAAAAAATAAGAAACGAAAAAATAAAAGAGCTGTCAATGGTGCGGCTCAACGGCACATTTTTTCTAAGGTTCGTCTTTGGTGAGGATTTAGCTGGCCAGTTGACGATCAAGCCTTCGATCAAAGTAATTTCAGAAAACAAAGAAAACGCTCTTCAATGAAAAAAAAATTATCTCAAACTGAGTTGCGTTCTTCTGTCCTAGAAAACTTCTCGTACATACGTAACGCGTTTCTGTTCACCCTTGTTGCTAACATCCTATCGCTAGCACCTGTGGGGTACATGAAAGACATATATGGCCCGGTTTTGAATAGCAGAAGTGAGCATGTTCTATTGGCTGTCACCGTTTTACTTATTGGTTTTTTGATAACTTCGGGCGTATTAGAGTGGATTCGCTTTCGATTGATGCAAGCAGTAGCAGTTGCCTTTAACGAAAAGATGGGGGTCAGAGTTTTTGAAGCAAGCTACAAGAATTATCTAAGGTCAAGATCCTCGAATTCAAGACTAGCACTGCAGGATCTCAAAACAATTCGCACATTCATCTCTTCACCAGCGATGCTGGCTTTGTTGGATGCGCCTGTTAGCCTTTTATTTATTTCACTGGTCTATTTCATACACCCTCGAATGGGGGTCGTAACAATATGTGCCGTCGCAATACTATTCTTGATTGGCTACTTGACAGAATTAAAAGTACGACCGAATGTTAAGCAAGCTCAAAAAGCAAACGCACAGGCACAACTTTACGTGGCAGACAGTGCTGGGAATGCACAAACTATTCAAGCCATGGGCATGATTGAGGCAGTCCAAGAAAAGTGGGAGATTATCCAAAGAGAGCACATTAGTAAGATGGCTGAGGCAACAAGCAGTCAAAGTTTTGGGGCGGCGCTATCAAAATTAATCATGATCGGGCAAGGCTCCGTGGTCATAGGAATTGGTTGCTGGTTAACTCTTATGGGTGACTTACCAGAGGGCGGAGGGGCCATGATCATTGCCTCAATAATTGGTGGAAAAGCAATTCAGCCCTTGGTCAAGCTAATTGCCAGTTATAAAACGATAGTGACTGCAAGTGATGCCTTTACAAGACTTGAAGAGTTCCTTGCAGAAAATCCACCCCCACCATTAAACATGCCGCTGCCTGCTCCAAGTGGCGTACTTCATGTTGACAATTTGAGTGCACGGGCACCAGGTTCAAAGGCTGTCATTCTCAGTAATGTTACTTTTTCTTTGAAGCAAGGCATGTGCTTAGCTGTCATGGGACCATCTGGTTCGGGGAAGTCATCATTGGCCAGGATGCTCGTTGGAGTTTGGCCAAGCCTGTCCGGCTCCATTAGGTTAGATGATGTGGACGTCTACAGTTGGAATAAAGATGAGCTTGGAGCTTACCTTGGATATCTACCTCAAGACATTGAGTTGCTTGAGGGTTCAATTGCTGAAAACATTTGCCGTTTTGGTGATATCGATCAAAGCCTTCTGCAAACAGCCATTGATCGGGTGGGACTGACTGAATTCATTCAAAACTTACCCGACAAATTCGAGACGCAAGTAGGAGAGGATGGTGCAGTATTTTCTGGTGGACAAAGGCAGAGACTGGGACTGGCAAGGGCGATCTATGGAAGTCCCAGATTCGTAGTGCTGGATGAACCAAACGCTAACTTAGATGTCGACGGGAACCATGCGCTATACAAATTATTAGAGCAACTTAAGGCTGATGGCACCACAGTTGTTGTTGTGACGCACAAGAAAGACATCTTGAAATTCTCAGATCGAATCTTGGTCATGAAGGGCGGCAAGCCCAAGATATTTGGTCCACGAGACCTCGTGCTTGATAAGTTGGCCGGCAAGGAAGTGAAAACCATCACTGCCGAGCAGGCTTCAAAAATTGCGGCCAAGTAGTCGATGCATGCAGAAAGATAATACACCTATGAAGCCCAATCACTTGTTCATGCAATTGGCAAAAAAATACAAACAAGAACTAATCTTGGCATTGGTATTTTCTTCGGTTGCCAACGTCATGATGCTAGTTCCAACACTTTACATGCTGCAGGTCTACGATCGAGTGATGATCAGTAAAAGTGAGATCACGCTGATCGTTGTCAGTATTATTTCATTCGGCTTGATGCTCAGCATGGGTTTTGCTGAATGGGCAAGGTCCAAGGTTTTAATTTCTGCGGGTGTTAATTTAGAGCTTGCCTTGAGTCAACGTTTATTCCAAGTCTCATTTCTAAATCGACTCAATCAAACTCGAAACCCTACACTGCAACCATTCAATGATCTGGCTCAGATAAGGCAGACCTTAACAGGGCAAAGTATTTATGCTCTACTAGACGCTCCTTGGACACCTTTTTATATCCTCATCATGTTTGCATTGCACCCGTGGTTAGGATTGCTGGCAATAGTTTTTTGTATCAATTTAACTTTCATTGCCTGGTACTCAGCAAATAAAACCAAGGACATTAAAGATTTGTCACTTGAAGAAGAAACTGAACTCAATCGATTTGTGCACAGCAAACTGCGCAATGCAGAAGTAATAGAAGCTCACGGCATGGCCAGGCACCTTCAAGCCAGGTGGTGGCAGCGACAGCTAGATGTACTCAAATTAGGAACTCAAAATGAGAGCACGGAGTCCAAACTGACTTCTGCCACAAAAGAGCTGACAATCTTGAAGCAGTCTATGGCCTTGGGTGCGGGCGCACTTCTCGTGATGGAGGGCGAGCTTTCAGTCGGTGCCATGATTGCTGCTAATTTATTGATGACTCGTGCTACTGCACCTTTGGATCAGATGGTCAACGGATGGCGAGAGTTTAAACAATCGTTTGATGCAGCGAACCGTTTGCAAAATCTGATGGAAGAGTTTCCCATTGAGTCTGAAAATTTACTTTTCCTTGAGTTAAAAGGAAACCTCGAACTTCAAAAGGTTGGCGCCTCGGTCTCAAAACGTAAGTTACCAATCTTGCGAGAAGTCGATTTAAAGATAAGCAGTGGACAGGCAATTGCATTGGTCGGGCCCTCAGGCTCTGGCAAGTCAACCATGGCCAAAGTAATGCTTGGGGTCTGGCCAAAATATACTGGCGGCGTGTTTTTTGATGGGGTGGAACTATCAGAAATCGATCGTCAGCACATAGGCCCCCAGATCGGCTACCTGGCGCAGGATGTTGAATTATTTGATGGCACCATTGCAGAAAATATCGCTCGCATGTCAGAAGTTGATCACCTAAAGGTCATTGACGCTGCCAAACAAGTTGGCATGCACGAGACCATACTTCATCTACCAGATGGGTACGATAATCAAATAACTGGCAAGGGCGGCGCATTAAGTTCGGGGCAAAAGCAGCGTATTGCCTTGGCCAGGGCTATTTATGGATCGCCCAAAATCTTGGTGCTGGACGAACCTGACTCTAGCCTTGATGAGTCAGGTGTCAAGGCTCTTGAAGAGGTATTGAAAAAACTCAAGGCCCAAGGCACCACCGTACTGCTCATTACTCATCGAGAAAGCTTACTTTCGCATGTCGATCGAATTGTAGAGATGAGAGAAGGCCAAATTCGTCAGATACAAGACAACCGCGTGCAATTACCTCAGTAATTGACTTTCTAAATTCAACAATTGAAAACAACAACTATGTCTAATACCAACTCAGTGTCGAGTCACATCAAGGGCCGTGATAGGGACGCTTTAAGCCCTAACGTTAGCGACGTCACTGATAAGTCTCAGCTGTCGTTTGAGATTGCGAAAGTTAAGCGAATCGGCATGTGGGTTCTGGGTTTCGGCTTGGGTGGTTTCATACTATTTTCTGCTCTCGTACCACTAGATGAGGGTGTGCCTACCCTGGGAATAGTTTCAGTAGATACCAAACGAAAGTCAATACAACACCTGCAAGGCGGCATTGTTAAGGAGGTACTTGTCGGTGAGGGCCAAGAAGTGTCGCAGAACCAGGTCTTGATAAAACTTTCTGATGAGTTGGTCAGGGCCAATTACGAAACAATTCGTCAGCAATACTTCAATCTAAAAATCATGGAGGCAAGACTTCTTGCTGAGCAGCAGGGCTCCAGTGTGATTAACTTTGATCCTGAGTTGTCGCAAATTGCGACGCAGGACAAACAATTGAGCCATCAATTTAAACTACAAAAACAGCTCATGTTGGCTAGACGAAGCAGCCTAGAGTCAGCATTGGGCGCAATGCGGGAGTCTTCCATTGGGCAGCGCTCGATAGTCGAGACCAGCGCTCAGGTGGAGATCAATCGAAGCTCACAGCTGTCTTTGCTTGAAAAAGACTTGGTCGGGATCAAAAGTCTGGTCGAAGAGGGCTACGCCCCATTGAGTAAAAAGCACGAGATGGAGCGAAACGTTTCCGAGGTGAAGAGCTCAATCGCGGAGAATAGGGCCAATCAAATTCGAGCAAAGCAATCTATCTTAGAAATTGAGCAAAGGCAGATGTCGCTTCGCGCTGATTTTATGAAGGAAGTTGAGCAGGGACTTGCTCAAATCCGCCCCGAAATCCAGTCTCAAAGCGAGAAATTCAAAGCAGCTAGTCAGGAACTTGAGCGCACTGAGATCAAGTCTCCCGTGGCTGGTCAAGTCGTGGGTCTGAACGTACAGAGCGTCGGCTCCGTTGTTCAAGCGGGGCAAAGAATCATGGAGATTGTCCCCAGTAATGAGCAACTGGTGCTCGAGGCCAAAATTGCGCCTCACTTGATAGATCGCATCAGAGTAGGTGACGAGGTTGATGTCCGCTTATCTTCCTTTGCCGACTCACCTCAGTTGGTGGTCACTGGTGTACTGAAGACACTTTCAAGCGATGCCCTGACGGACAGCGCACAGAACGCCGTGCCATACTACCTTGCAAGGGTGCACGTCACTGAAGTTGGCCTTAAGGCGCTTGGCACAAGAAAAATGCAGCCAGGTATGAACGCGGAAATTGTGATCAAGACCGGAAGTAGGACACTTCTGCAGTACCTGGTGAGCCCACTGATGAAACGAATTGCTGCTTCGATGAAGGAGCAATGAGCATGCCTCTCAAAATTTGTAGATATTTGCACTTGGCTTTGTATTGCTCGAGTCTGCTATGTGTTCCATCTTTCTCGCAAGGCCTTGGTGCCTTGGTTGAGTTGGCCAGTCAGAATGACCCTCAATGGTTGCTTGCCAAAGCAAAATTTCGTGAAAGCCAAGAGTACCTGCCACAAGCGTACTCGCAGCTACTTCCAAGTGTTTCTTACACAAACAATTCAAACAAAGTAGTCCAACAACTTACCAACGGTGCTACCCTTAGCCCCGAGCAGCGTTACCCATCTAGCTCTAAGGTGCTGAGCTTGCGTCAGCCCATATTCAGAACCAGGCAGTTGATTGGCGTTGAGTCTGCAAGGGTTCAGGCTGAGCAGGCATCTTACTTCTTCAAGGACGAGGCTCAGTTGATGAGACTCAGGCTTGTCGATGCCTACGTTAACTTGTTGCTTGCGAACGACCGAAAAGTTTTTCTTGAATCACAAAAACAATTGGTAGATTCAAGGCTCAAAGCCGCTATGGCTGGACTGCGCGCCGGGCAGGGTGTCAGAACAGATGTTGATGAAGCGCAGGCCGAACTTAGTAAAATTTTGGCCGATGAAATCCAGGTCAGGCAAGGTATCTTGGTGGCAAAGTTGCAGGTTGAGCTTTTGACAGGATCGGCGGTGTCTAATTTGTCTGCCTTGAACTTGAGTCGTTTTAAGGACCATTATTTCATCCAGATGCCGCCTGATCAATTATTTGACAAGGCCTTGCAAAGCAACCCCAGACTCCAAGCTCAAAGACTAGACGTTCAAATCGCTGAGGCATTGCTCAAGCAAGCCGAGTCAGGTCACCATCCTACATTGGACCTGACGGCCCAGGTCAACCAATCCACGGGGGAGAGCAGTTACTTCGTATCCACCAAAAACAACAGCCAAGTCCTGGGGCTTCAGCTGAGCATTCCTCTCTACTCTGGGGGCCTCGTTAATTCTCAAATTCGACAGTCCCTATCTAAACTTGATCAGGCCAGGGAGCAAATTTCACTTGTCACCAACAATCTCAGGGTACAGGTCTACAAGGAAAGCAGCGCTGTCAGTGAGGGGATCAAGCGTGTGGAAGCTTTCGAGAAGGCTGTCGATTCTGCCAAGCAGGCGCTCATCTCTAATCAAAAGGGTGTTCTGGCAGGAACCAGGACTGAGTTTGACGTTTTGAAGAACCTGAACCAGCTCACGCAGGTCCAGGTTGAATTGAGTCGTGCCAGGTACGAACTGATCAGTTCTTGGGTGAGGCTCAGTAGCCTACTGGGAGAGGTAGATGAGCAATTTGTTGAAAGACTCTCTGGCCTTTTCTCTTTATGAATAGCCTACGATTTCATCCAGCGTGAGGCAAACGTACTTGATCGCTGTCCTGCCGCCCCAGGAGTAGGCGACGTGCAGCTCGTTTGCGTTGCCTTCAAGGATTGCTGGGTAGGCCATCTGGCCGTTGAGGTGCCAGTTGGCTGAGCCAGAGAAGCCCTGCCCGTAATCGATATCGCGGATCCAGGGCCATGAGATGCCGTCGTCTGCGCTGATGGCGATTGAGAGAGGCCAACGTGTTCTGGGCCATTGTGCGGTTCCCCAGTCCTGATCTACGGTTTGGCCTTGCAGTCCAAATCGGTTAAAGATAATCGCCAACAAACCGTTGCTAAGTCTGAGTGCTTGGATTGAGCTGTTGTTGTTTGGCAGCTCCGTGGCCTCAGGCCTTGTCCATTCAGTCCCCTCTAAGTTACCGGTAGATTTATAAATTCGCTCTGCTCTGCGGCTTCTAAAGAACTGCAGGAGATGACTGCCGTCAGCGCTTAGCACCACGGAGCCGTGTACCCTTCCCTTGCTATGGGGCACGTCGATGGGTGAGCCAACTGTGTTTGCTGAGTCGTTTAGCTCAATAATTTGGCTGTAGTCATCAGCAAAAGGCTCGCTCGAATCAAGGCTTTTGTAGATCGGTAAAAGGTAGCGGCCATTCGAAATCTTGTGCGGTGGGTTGCGGCAAAACGCTGGCTCATCAATCAACTGCCTTGACTTAGTCCACCTTGCACCCCAACGCTTGGTGCTCTGGTGTTGCAGTGTTGCAGTCCACTGCATGGAAAATTGTTGCCCCGACTCTATCCAGCTCTGATCGGATGGGTCGCGCGCTGTTTGCGCCGTGTGGATGAGGTGCAGCCTCCCATCATCAGATCTGAACAGCAAGGGATTTTGCTCAGAACACTGAGAGTTCTGTGAGATCAACCTTGCCCTGCTCCATTGGTGCTGTCCTTTCTTGAGACTTGCGCCGTAAATGGACATGCCCGATGTGCCCTCTTGGCCGCCAGCCATCCATACGCATACCAAGGTATTTTCGTCTGCCCAGCAAAGTTGGGGCGCATGATTTTGAGCTCCCGCAGGCTCAAGCAGGGTCCAGGTTCCAACTTGTCCCGGGGCACAAGCGAGCTGCCCCCAGTTCATGTTGCTGATCAGGTCGCATTTGGGGTGAGAAGTAATTTGGAATGTCATGGCACCCAAGTCTAACTGAGTGTCTAAACTTAACGTCAATGGAGATGTGCGTTAAATGGTCTTGACCCTGTATTCCATGACCGTCAGTATGTTTTAGTTCCCGATTCTGCACTCGAAATCAGTTGTGTCGCAAGTGTAGTGAGCGAGCTTTACGTGACGCGATAGAAAGAATTCGCTGCTAACCCATCAAACATCAGTTGACTAATTTCTTTGAAGGCAAAACTGCATCAGGTCTCTCTGCTTGAACCACTCGTTTGCAAAGTCTACATTGGCATATTCCTTGAAATACGGCCCACCCACAGTCCAGTGGACGTTTTTGACGTCCTCAGGCGGTGCGTCGTACTCCCCAACGAGCCAATTCCATCTCACATCAAGCTCGCCAATGTCTTGATCATCTAGCCAGCCGAAACGGTGGAGCGTCATTGCATCGGCTGAGTTTACAAAATCTGCTGTGACTGTTTTGTTCTTGGGATGCGCACAATTCCATAGCACTACCGAGGACCAATTCTTTCTGGGGTACCTGTACTGAACTGTGTTGAGGTACTTGATGTCGTCTCTTGGGCTGTAAGTGTGCTTGACCACGTGGACTGCTTTTCCCTCGTGAGTTTTCAGCGCCTCAAAGATCTCGGCAACGTCAGACCTTAGCATCATGTCGCAATCAAAGAAGAGCGCGTAGCCCTCGTAGTTGCAAAGGTAGGGCACTAAGAAGCGGGAGAAAGAAAATTCGTTGGATTGCTTGGGATCTCGCTCTCTGGTGTAGACGCCCTTGAGATTTTGCAGGTTAATGGGAGTGATGCAAACGGGCCTAGAGCTGTGGCGGTAAATTGAAGCGGCCATCGTGTGCCAAGCAACGCTCTCGACGGGGTCGTAGCCAATGAACACCTTGATAACGTCCGAATTCATGATGACTCCATTCAGAAAAATTTAAAAACGTTATCTTGAGCCTGTGTCTAAATACTTGGATTGACGATGATCAAGGAGTGGGGTAATTTGTAAAGCGATGAGTGGCAGTTGAGTTTCTTTGCAAGCGTTGATTCGACCTAAATTCAAGCCAACTGCTTGAGTAACTCTCTCGCTTTTTTCTCCCAATCGATCAGGTTGGGTGAGTAACTACTTGGCGACGCCGTCTTGGGCCAGGAGGGTAATTGGATGCGCCTGTAGAAAAAAACGTCAGTCCAAGCCAGGGACTTGGCAGGGAAATGCTTGATTAGCTCAAGTCCTGGGTGGTCCATGGCGTATGTGGTGCACGAGACGATGCATCCCTTTGGGGCTTGGGTTGCTATTTTTTGTGCAATCTTGTGCATGAAGGCTCCAAAGCAGGTGCTGTAGACGAACACCGCGCAGGCGTTGCTCACGTCACAGGAGAACATGTCGCACAATTGAAAATTTACCCGGCCGTTTAATTTCAAGTGACCAGGCTCAGTGTTGCTGCTACTGTCTGGGTGCTCATGCGCGGGAGGATCGCTTGATCTGGAATTTAACTTCTCAAGAAATGCTTGTTCGGCTTTTAATACTTCGCTGAGCCGCTTGACTGCTAAAGCGTGTCTGTAACTTACGATCTCAACGCCGGTGCAAATTTCGAAGGGATAGTGCAAAGCTGCTGAGATGACAACTTTGCCTAGCCCGCTTCCCAGGTCGATGAACTGGCCCCCAGGCTTTAGCATCAGGGACAGTACTTCGAAGTAGTCTGAAATCTCTTTGCGAGTAAGCTCCCCATAGATCAGGCTAGAGTCATCGACTAACCACTGGCGTAGTTGATCATCGTTGATCTCCTTGAGATCCAGGACCTTGGTGGCTGGGGTATCAAGATCTTTCACACTTGGCAGCAGACCATGCGGCTGCAACCCCACAGGTAAGACGCCAACAATGATGTCAGCGTGGGGCTTTAGTCGCTCGATCAACTCATCGTGACGTAGCGGATCTTTCACACACGCCTGCAGAGCTAAGCCAACGCTCAGATAGTCTTCGTACATGACGCCGTCGGCTTGGCTAACTTTCAACCGCTGATGAAGATCTCCGCCCTCAAGGGCGCACAGCAGTTCCTCCTTCAAGCTCGAATCTGATGATGGCGGGACATTGATTTGTAATTTGCTCATGAACAATTTTCAGTGCAATAGGGCCTGACCTCTATGGTAAGTTGTTAAATACATGCCTCAAGCGCCGCAAAATTTAAATACTCTCTCAGGCACGCGGCGATACCTGTTTGGGTGTAGCTGAACCATACCCTGCCTAGCGAAGTTCACCAAATGCATTCGTCTTGGATGTGCGATCAATCTGCACAAGAATGTTGCCTAATTTCAGCCTAGCCCGATTAGAACGGTGCCAGGGAAGATTTTTCTTGATAAATAATTCAAACAGTAAAAAGGGCTAACGATGCACGGGCATAGCAAGGACTTGGCCTGATAACGGGTCGGTCT
>JACCEE010446253.1_pt1 | contig 13656 bp, 13 predicted proteins | sample 7449931 | NCBI WGS metagenome assembly JACCEE01 (sample SAMN15323457, study PRJNA562643) | freshwater metagenome | isolation source: river surface water | place: USA:Blue River Watershed | collected 2017-08-19 | reverse complement strand
TTAAGGCATCGATCGCCCCTGCATAGACCACATTATTAGGCAGTTCGCGGCAAAGCTGACCGATCGCCCAGGCGCAATTCGACCGCACCGCCGCCACTGAATCTTTAAGCAGACTCTCAATGAGCATCGGGACAGCGGCGATCGCCACATCATAACTAACCGTGGCGAGCTGACCGAGAGAACTAGCGGCCCAAAGGCGGACGGCGGGAATGTCAGTTTTCAGCGCATCGATGAGAGGAGTTAAGGCGCGGCGATCGCTACAATTGCCCAAAGCCCAAACCACACCCTTGCGCACATAACCATTCCAGTCTCGCCGCAACTGGTCGATTAACGGCTCTACTACATCTTTGCTCGTATTCCGACCCAAAGCATAAGCCGCACTGACCCGGGTCAGAGGACAAGGCTCTCGCAGTAACTCAATTAACAGTGGTATCGCCCGATCGTCCTGAATTTCACAAAATGCCCGTGCGGCGAGAGTGCGTTGTCCGGGTTCCGCCGCCGTCAGCAAACGCAACATTTCCTCTGGATCGGGCTTTGGCTCTTCTGTCTCATCCCAATGATCCAAAGGGCTATCCAGTTCCTCTTCTGTGGTGGTGCTTAAATCATGGTCGTGCATAATGATCAAAATACAACAATCTGCTTTCCAATGACACAGTTTTCCCCAGGGATTTCCAAATCATCCAGAAACTTTTTCCCCAGGGGTTGCCCACCAGATTAGGGTTTATCCCCAGAATAGGGACTACCATCAGGTGCGTGAGCCCCCCGCAAGTCCGCCCATTCCAACTCCGCCTCAGAAAGACTCGCCCCAATCAGGTTTGCCCCCATCAAATTCGCCCCTTTCAAATTCGCCCCGGTCAAATTCGCCCGTCGCAAATTGGCGCGGCTGAGGTCCGCCCAGCTCAAATCCGCTTCTTGGAGATTCGCCTCAGTCAAATCTACACCACTAAAGCGAACCCGCCGCAAATCCGCTTTCGCGAGGTCTGCACCCGGAGCGATCGCATAAGCACCCGCATCGGCGATCGCAAAACCTTCGGGAAACCGAGTCAGATCATCCCACAAAGCCTCAGTCAGATCCGCCTCTTTCAGCTTCGCCCCACTCAAATCGCAGCCCCGCAAATCCGCACGGTGCAAATAAGCTCCCTGCAAATCCGCTTGAGTCAGCTTTCCCCACCGGAAATCCGCCAGCGCCAGATAAGCCGCCGCCAGGGACGCTTCCGGGTCGATCGCATAAGCCCGCTGCGTTTTCGGGTCGAAACCCTCGGGAAATCGAGTTTGAATATTATATAAAGCCAGGGAGATATCTGTCCCCCCCATATCTGCCCATCGCAGGTCTGCCCCGCGCAAATCCGCCGCCTTCATATAAGCGCCCCGCAAATCTGCCCCGCGCAAATCCGCCCCTCTTAGGTCTATCCCCTTCACATAAGTAGCACTCAAATTAATTTCACGCATATCCGCATCTCGGAAACTGGCGCGGCTGAGGTTAGTACCGCTCAAGTGCCACGAGCTGAGGTTGACCTGAAAAAAGACTCTTTCTCCTCGAGCATATCGCCCGAGCAACTCATTTGCATCCATATTTGTCCTTAGTCCTTTGTCATTTGTCCTTGGTCATTTGTCCTTTGAAATGTTATAATTATCAATTATCAATTATCAATTATCAATTATCAATTATCAAGTGACAAGTGACAAGTGACAAGTGACAAGTGACAAATGACCAAAAATCAGAAACGCTCGCCTAAATTCACATGAACTCGAGCATCACCATCATCGCTGAGGGCAAATTCCACCCGCAGAGGACCAAAAACGCTGAGGGATCTTAAACCAACACCCACACCCACACCATTGCCAGGTTTATCGCGCACTTCCCCCGGCTGTCCAGGGACTGTATCTCCGGATCCCAAGTCTGTGCCATAGTCCGCAAATACTGTCCCACCGACTCGGGATAAGAAAGGCAAACCAATATCCTCAGTGATGGGGAAACGATACTCTAAAGAAGTTTGCACGAAACTGCGGCCCACACCCACATCGGCTTGTTTAAAGCCTCTGACGGAGTTGGTCCCGCCAATACCAAAAGCCTCATAGGGGGGGACATCGCCGATAAAAGTCCCGGCTCCAATGTGGAAAACTAGGGTTTGGGAACTGGCGATCGGCTGGTAGTGGCTGAAACTGGCACTCAAGCGGTTGAACACCAGCGCCGATCGACCCACAGGTAGAGATTGCTCCGTACCGACGCTAAACCGATAACCGCTCAGGGGCCACTCTGGGTCATCCCGGCGGTCCTGAAACGCCAACAAGTTCAGGGTCAGCAAATCATCCAAACCATTATCACTAATGGTCATCCGATTTCCCAATTGGTCCCTGGTGAAAGTGGCATCAGTAGCCGCCGCATTGCGGATAGAAACCCGCTGATAGTTGAAGCCACCAGCGATGGTTAAGCCACTGGCAGTCACAGGTTGGAACACTTGAAAACCACCACCGAGGCGGTGTACCCAGGGTTTATGGTCGTGAATCAAATTCACTTCCCGGTCCCCTTCGAGAAAATTATCTTCGGGCCAGCGAGTATTAAACACTGTCACACTCCAGCCGCCATCCAAGGGGTCTCCCTTAGCCCAAGGGTCTGTCAGGCTGATAGTCCCCGCCAAAGTGCGCACCCCACCTTCCAGTCCCCAACCCAGAATTAAATCATTTTTGCCTAAATTTGCTAGTTGGAAATCTAAACCCAGATGCGCCCCCTTGCGCGAACCCAACCCGGGCAAGGGGGTAACGGAAAATGTCGGGGGTTCGTCTGTGTCAAATTCACTATTTTGAGCCAGTTGCTGCCACTGGGTTGCTGGTGACAGGGGTAGATTTATCCCCGTAGCTGGGGCAACTTTCATCCCTGCTGATTGCCAAGTTGATGCCCAGTCTTCGGGGGCAACATTGTTTATATCTGCCAGATGTGGCTCTTGGATACTCGCAGAGGTGGTGGGCACCAGTCCTGCTGCTTGTCCCCAGCTAGGAGCAGCAAGCATCAATGTAGCAGATGCAGCGCCTAAATTGGCGGCCAGGGTGAATAAGGGGTTCAACCGATCGGATCTCGCGCTCATACCGTTCACTCCCACACAATCAATTCCTGAATGCTCGCCACTGACACCCAACCCGATGGCAGAGCAACCAGTACCGAGGTGATTTCAAATGTTGCTTATTTTCATGTTTTGATGCGATCGCCGTCCGCAATACCACCGGTAGGGACACGGCAATGCCGTGTAGGGACACGGAGCCTACTCCCAGACAGCATCAAAATCACCTAGATCTTAGGCATGAGATAGTCACAATTCTGTCAGGCTTTATGAAGATTTTTGGTTTCTGTGGGGTAGGGGCGAAGCATTCGGGCAAAAATCTTTAGGTGAGTAGTTTACCAGCACAGTCTCTCAGCGTACCATCGGGAAAAATGACTCCCGTCAAGCAGGTGTCTTTCATATTCGCTTTCCACAGGTTGGAACCCTTTAAATTAGCCCCCAATAAATTGGCCCCCCCAAAGTCCGCACCGATCGCGTTAGCACCGCTGAGGTCCACTCCAGACAAATCCGCCTGGACAAAGCGAGCCGCTACTATGTCCGCGCCACACAAATCCGCCCCACTGAGGTTGGCATTCATAAAGTCCGCCTTGTTGAGGATCGCTTTCCACAAGCTGGCACCGCTCAAGTTGGCGGCAGTTAAGATGGCTCCACCCAGTTCGACTAATATCAGGTTGGCTCTCCTCAAGTCAGCACTGCAGAGGTTCGCTTCCAGGAGGTTCGCGGCGGTTAATCTGGCATCGGTTAAGGTTGCCGCTGTCAAGTTCGCTTTTCTCAGGTTGGCGCGGCTCAAATTCGCATCGCTGAGGTTGGCACCGGTAAAATTAGCACCGCTCAAGTTGGCGCGATACAGGTTACATTTGCGGAGGTCGGCACCGGTGAAATCTCTTTCGCCAGCGCGGTAGCGGGTGAGGAGTTCTGGGGCTTCCATTTGATTGTGTTCCAGGTTAGGGGTGGGTGGCAATGGTTGGGGCTCGACCAAAAACCTGATGTTTCGCCCAGGGACGATCTATGTCGATCGGTTTGCCCCGCCCTGAATGTGCGTCGCGGCAGCATCGCTCTTTGTGCCATTCTAGATGTATTTGCCAAAAAAATCCGCTGTAGAGGAGAATTGTCAATACAGCCAGCGATATTATTTTGAGAGACCGATCAAAATAATATCGCTGGTTTCCCTGACTCTACAGCGGACGGTTTGAGGATATGGCTTAGGTAGGGGCAGCACATATGTTTCCAGAGTGCTAGGAAAGCCCCTACGAGAAAACGAAATTTATTCAGCGATCCACTTAGGCTCTACCCCGGAAGCGGCTTTTGCGTCGCGCTGAACTGGCTTTGCGCTTGCGCTTTTCTTGGGGAGTTTCAAAATACATCCGACACCGAACATCTGCCAAGATTCCCGCTTGGGACACTTGACGCTTGAAACGACGTAGAGCGGATTCGATGGCTTCGTTTTCGCCAATGAGGATTTGGGTCATTGTTTCTCCTGATTATGTTTTTTGCGATCGATTCTACCGGCCCCGATTCTGGCATCACATCATGGACGACCTGCCAGAGGTCAGTCCCAAAGAGTGGAGAATGGTGGCGGCGGTCTGGTTGCTGCATTAGTAAGGAGCCCGGAGCGATCGGCTCATGGCATCGCCTCAGCATCGCCATTAGGCGTCGCCTCAGCATCGCCCCTAACCCCCCTGATGCTGGCGTTGGTGCCCTACCCACTCGCAGCGATGTCCTCGCTGTCACAGTTTCCTGACACCAAGTAATTCTTTTTCTATATATATTACAGTTTTCAGGGATTATCCACCCCCTACCGGCGGTTGTCACCCGCCCGCTCTCACCCCCCGATCGATTTATCCATCTTCATACACTGATTGCCCATACCCAAAAATTTTACCATTGTTAACCATCATTGACTTCTGCCCATACTCATCAACCGTCCCCGTGACTCCATACCCATTCTCCTCCCCCCTTACCCCCGGTCCAAAGCATCTCAGCCGATCGGCTCATGGAGTTTAACTCCGATTCCCCCTAAACTAGCTCACAATTTCATTGGTCATTGGTCATTGGTCATTGGTCATTGGTCATTTGACAATTATCAATTAGCACTAGAAAAGGCCATCTCAGCACGTTTATTCATTCAATACATTGGTCACAATCATCGGCGAGTATCTCCAATAAATGACAGGACAAGGTGAAAATAAATTCCAGAACAGGGGGAATAGCCTGTTTTTTAAGCCGTTGCTCCAGAGGAAAAAATAAATTGGCGAACCTATGGTCATACATGACCTGTTTTCCCTGAGTATGCCAAAATTATGGCAGCAGGTTTTCTGGGAATTTCCTAGAGATTTCTTGGTCATCTCCCACGGACCGACCAAGATTACCGGAGCCGATCGGTGCCAGATTCTGCTCTTGATCAGCAGCGATGCGGTTTACATAACCCCCCACCGCTTATCTGGGAGCAGGTTGCCGTTGGTTATACTTGGGTGACAATAGGGATGGAGATATTCGGGGTCATTCCCTCCCGTGAAACTGGAGGGCAGTTTTCCTCTCTCCCTTGGCCTTAATCTATGTATGTAGTCACTCTATGAGGCTGGGCATACAGTTGGCAATCTGCAACCATGTTGAAAAGTGCGGCATGGATAGGTCAAGGGTAAGATTTTTTCAGGATATGGCCTTGATGGTTGGGGAGAACCCTGTACATGGTTGTAAGTCTTGGGAGATCAAGGAAAGTGGTTATGATTATTGTTTTTGATTTTGATGGAACTTTGGCGGATACTCTGGATGCCATTGTGGGCATTACCAATCGCTTGTCGGGAGAATTTGGCTATGAAAAAGCCAATCAAGATGATGTGGAAAAATTGCGCAATTTAAATTCATGGCAAATTATCAAAACCACGGGAATCCCTTTGATTAAGATTCCTTTTTTAATTCAAATGGTGAAAGCTGAACTAAACAATGAAATCAAAAATCTCCAGCCGGTGGAAGGGATGGCAGATATTTTGGAGTATTTACAGGATCAAGGACATAGATTGGGAATAATTACTTCAAATTCTTTAGAAAATGTTACCTTATTTTTAGCTAATAATGGATGGGATAAATTTTTTGATTTTATTCATTCGGGCACGACTATTTTTGGAAAAAATCAAATTATTAACCGGTTGATGAAGCAGGAAAATATTGCCAAAGAACAGTTAATTTATGTGGGTGATGAAACGCGGGACATAGAAGCTGCGCAGAAACTGAGTGTCAAAGCGATCGCCGTGAGCTGGGGATTCAATTCCAAAGCAGTGCTAGCGGCGCAAAAGCCAGATTTTTTGGTTGACCATCCTAGAGAAATCATCAGCGTAGTAGAGAACCTACAGCAACTAGAGTCCTAGGGGTGAACCTGGATTGGTAGTGGCGGCTTAAATTGTCTTCCATCGGCGCTTGGATTCTAACCTAACTTAGGGAATTATTGCTGCTTCAGATAATTTAGCCGCCAAAATATCCAACAGAGCGGCTATCCGATCGTTCTGCTCATAAGTTTTGAAAAATTCCTGGGTAGCGGCTCCAGTTTGGCCGATTTTTTTCAGATGAATTACCTCCTGCATCGTTTGGTGCAATTGAGCGTGAACTTGTTCCAACTCGGCCATTTCAGGAAGATGACCGTATTTGGCAAGTCCTTGGGAGTAAAGCCACTGTCCTAACTGGCAGTGTTGATGGTCAAGCACTTCTGATTCTTGTAATGATTGCTGATTTTTTAAAAACAGTCTTAATTTGAGGTTCCAGATGTGATGTTGAGCTTTGGCTAAAGCGAAATCAAACATTTTAATGTAATCTCTTAAGTTTTAACTGGCGCCGATGATGGCCATAGATATTGATAATAGCATAATCCCAGGGAATAAACCAGAAAAAATAATTGCTAAATTGGTCTTGAAGGTGAAAAAGCCCCAGACGGGGGGTCTGAGGCTGAGGGGAAAAAGATGATTAGGCTTCGTCTAAGGCAGCGATACCAGGGAGTTCTTTGCCTTCGAGAAGTTCTAAGCTGGCACCACCGCCGGTGGAGATGTGGCTCATTTTTTCTGCTAAGCCGACTTTTTCCACAGCGGCTACGGAGTCGCCACCACCGATGATAGTAGTGACACCTTTGGGGGTAAGCTCGGCGAGGGTGCGAGCGATCGCCTCCGTCCCAGCGGCAAACTTATCAAACTCAAACACACCCATCGGACCATTCCAAATCACGCTCTTGCACTCAGCCAGAGCCGCTTGGAAAGTCGCCACCGAATCAGGACCGATATCCAAACCCATCCAACCATCGGGGATATTCTCCACCGACACGGTTTCAGCATTGGCATCAGCGGCAAACTTATCGGCAATTACCACATCCGTAGGTAACAACAGCGCGACATTCCGCTCTTTCGCCTTAGCTTCCAAAGCGCGAGCCAAGTCCAGCTTGTCCTCTTCCACCAAAGAGCTACCCACGCTCAAACCCCGAGCCTTGAGGAAAGTAAAAATCATCCCGCCGCCGAGGAACAGCTTATCGCACTTCTCCAGCAAAGTTTCAATCACACCAATCTTGCTGGAAACCTTAGAACCGCCGATAATAGCAGCCAAGGGACGCTGGGGGTTTTCGATCGCCGCTTGCAGATACTGCAACTCCTTCTCAATCAAATAACCCGCCACCGAAGGACGCAGATATTTAGTCACCCCCTCCGTGGAAGCATGAGCCCGGTGGGCAGTGCCAAACGCATCATTAACATATAAATCCGCAACCGAAGCCAACTGTTTGGCGAACTCCGGTTCGTTTTCCTCTTCTTGAGCATAGAAGCGGACATTTTCCAACAGGGCAACTTGCCCATTCTGCATCGCGCCCACTTTCGCCGCCACCTCTGGACCAATGCAGTCATCGCACTTGACCACTTCCTGACCAAGCAACTCCGAGAGCCGCTTGCCCACAGGCGTTAAGCGCATTTTTTCATTCACCTTGCCCTTGGGACGACCAAAGTGGCTGGTGAGGATGACTTTAGCACCCTTGCCAGTCAAATCCTGAATCGTGGGCAAAGCGGCGCGGATGCGGGTATCATCGGTGATGTTACCTGCGTCGTCGAGAGGCACGTTAAAGTCAACTCGCACCAGTACCCGTTTGCCAGCTACATCTGATGCCGACAAATTTGCTACTGTTTTCTTGGGCACGAAAATACCTCCTGATTGCACTTATTTGGTGTATTCCTGGAAGTGGGCCGCGCCGCACCGTCAGAGAGGCTGTTGCCTAGGGAGGGTGTTGCCTTAGCTGTTATGGGTCGCCCGCGTCCCACTTCCATCGTCTCAGACGAGTAGAAACCGAGAATATGGCTTTAACGACCAGAAACTGGAGCCAGTTCGGGGACTTCTGGACCAGGGGACTTCTGAACCAGTCTCTCCGTCTCCCCGTCTCCGGGTCCCCCAGTCTCCCTGTCCCCCCCCCGCTAGTTTTTTTTCGGTTGTTCGCCGTAAACATTTTATCTGAGTGTGTCCCACAGAGGGGTGCTATGTTCAAGACTGTTTTATTTCCGATCGATAGAAGTCGCGAAGCCCAAGAAGCTGCCCAAGCCGTTGTCAATGTGGTGAAAACCTACAACAGCCGTTTGGTGCTGCTCTCCGTTGTAGAAAAACCAACTGAAGGCCAAGAAACTCGCCCGCCGGAGGCGATGATGTCACCGGAAGCGGTGGCCGAACTGCTCGCGTTAGCCCAAAATATGTTTAGCGCGCAAGGTATTGAGGCAGAAACCATCGAACGGGAAGGGCAACCGCCTTTTGTGATCTGCGATGTCGCCGATGAACTCAATGCCGATTTAATCGTGATGGGGTGCCGAGGCATTGGTTTGACAGAAGAAGGAGGGACAGATAGCGTCACCTATCGGGTAATTAACCTTTCCCCCTGTCCGGTGTTAATTGTTCCATAGAGACACGGCATCGCCAAGTCCTACAGTCCCACGTCCAATGTCCCTTGGATGAGAAACCGGGACCCAATGCGACAATCTCTGCTTTATGCCGAGGACGCTCTTTAAGAAACCCGGTTTCTGTGGACTTTTGACAAATGACCAATAACTTTTGACCAATGACCAATGAAATTCAGTGGTATCCCGGCCACATCGCCAAAGCCGAGCGGGATCTCAAAGACCAGCTCAAGCTGGTGGATGCAGTGATTGAGGTGCGGGATGCCCGCATTCCTTTGGCGACCAATCACCCGCGAGTGCCTCTGTGGGTGGGCAATAAGCAGCGGGTACTGGTGATTAACCGCCTAGACTCGATCGACCCGGTAGCTCGACGCGCTTGGGAAACCTGGTTTTTGCACCAGTCAGAAACCCCTTACTTCACCAACGCCCAGGATGGCACTGGCGTCCGACAAGTGGCGGCGGCGGCGAAAGCGGCGGCAATAGCGGTGAATCAGCGAAGGCGCGATCGAGGCATGCTCCCCCGACCTGCTCGCGCCGCTGTCATTGGCTTTCCCAACGTCGGCAAATCCGCCCTCATCAACCGCCTCCTCGGTCGCCGCGTCGTAGAAAGCGCCCGCCGTCCCGGCGTCACCCGCCAGTTGCGCTGGGTGCGCATCTCCAAAGAACTAGAACTCCTCGACGCCCCCGGAGTCATCCCCGCCCAACTAGACGATCGTCTAGCGGCCATCAAACTAGCCATCTGCGACGACATCGGCTCCGCCGCCTACCACAATCACATTGTCGCCGCCGCATTAGTAGATTTGCTCCTCAATCTGGATAACTCCTCCCCTTTGGTATCCCGCTATCAATTAGAACCCGAGTCCATGACTGGGGAGCAATACCTAGATGCCCTAGCACAACAGCGCCACCAAGGAGATGAGGAGCGCACCGCCAGAGAGTTGTTAAACGACTTTCGCACTGGCAACTTAGGCCAAATTTGTTTGGAAATGCCGCCCGTCTAATCACCTCAGCCTAAGCCCAATAAGGTATCCGGGATATTTTCCTCGATGCGGTTGCGCACCTGAGTGGTAGTGGCATTGACCACAAAACCCAAGTAATTCCCCCGCCCGATGATTTCCTCGTCTGGGTCGATTTGAATCAGCGTTCCTGTCACAGCGCCATTGTTATCTGGGTCGAGGATATCTTCGGTGATCCCGATGATGTCTTGGAAGTTTTGGCCAGTAAACAGCTCAACCGCTGCCACTAGATCCGTCAAGGTCACAGAAAAAGTTTGGAAAACCAGGTCATTTTCTTGCAAGCCTCCCGTCAGACCGATGCGATCGTCCGTGGCATCAAAATCCAAAATAATATCAGTCAGCCTACTATTCGACACACCCGCGTCCCTTCTGAGCAAAAACAAATCATCACCAACACCCCCCACCAGCAAATCTTGCCCAAAATCCCCAATCAAAGTATCATTACCCTTTTCCCCAGCCAGCAAGTCTTCATCTTGACCACCGCGCACCAAATCATTACCATTTCCTCCCAGCACCAGGTCTAAACCCCTATTGCCATTCACGATGTCATTGCCACTGTCCCCAAACACCCGGTCTTGATCCTGACCCCCCCGTAGCGTGTCGTCACCACTACCGCCAAAAAGAACATCTTGGCCTTGATTACCATTCATCGCTTCATCAGAAGTGGACCCCGTTACCGTATCATCTCCTGCCAGAGCCCGCAAACCCCCAGAATAGCTGGATAATTCCCCCAAACTGAGAGTTTCATCATCCGGGTCTGTAGGGTCATCACTCAAGTCCAGAAAGGTTAGGTCTCCCGGAGGCAGCGTTACCACTGGTGGTGTTGTAGTCGGGGGAGTAGTGGTGCCGTCGGTGCCGTCGGTGCCATCGGTTGTCCCTGTGCAGGTGCAGGTACTGTTGGGAACGAAGCTAGAAGGCATAGTTATCCTCTGTGACAGTCAAACATGATGGTTTCAATTTTAGCTATCTCTGCAGCGGTACGCTGAAGAGAGCTGCTGGCTATGCTATAATAACGCCGCTGCAGTAAAATTTGCCCTAATCCCTTTCAGGTATTGACATCTAATGAAATCAAATAGCCTCAATTTTCATCAACTTATCTTAATGGCAATCAATTTAAATTAAAAGCCATAGCAACACCACCAAACTTATCTAGGTTAAGCAAATCTCACCCCTGCCAACATTTAAATTATCTATGGGTATGCCAATTCTTTCTTCTACATTTTTCCTCACTTTGTTAATGGGTATAGGCTTAGTTTTCTTCATTCGGGCGTCAGTCAAAGACCGCACGGAACAGCTAGACCTATTAGCAGAAACGGATGTTACTTCTACTTTGGAGCAATTGCAGCAGCATTTTCACCAAAGAGCCTATCGGTTGGCGGCTGTGCAGACCGAAGCTCAGAAATTGACTTTTGAAGGGTTTGTCCGTCCGAGCTGGTTTCTCGCCATCTTCTTGAGCTTGTTAGCAGCAGCGGGTACTTTGTGCTTGGCGTTAGTGCTATCCATGATGTTCCCCCTGTGGGGGAAATTGGGTTTTGCCTTGCTCCTGCTCTCCCCCTTGGCGGGGTGGTTTTACTGGCAAAACGCTGGCCGTTTAGAGCAGGTGTGGCTGCAAGTGGAACCTGCAGAACCTGCAGCCGCTCAAGGAGCGCCGATGCGGGTGAAGGTTACGGGTCATCGGGACGAATTGGCACTGGTGAGGCAGCTATTTCCGCAACAAACTGCCGACTAAGGCGCCGGTGGCGCTGACGGGCCAATGATCAGCAAATTTTATGGATTAAATTAGCCTTAGTCAAGGACGTGCCAGCGCTTGACTAAGGCTAAATACTTATTTTAGAATATCTGCCACAGCTACAACTACGATGGGAGGGGGAATCAGCCTCTCGCCGAGCTGGCTGCTGTTTTCCGGCTGGAGCGGCTCAGTTCTAATGAGCTGCAACCGTGATATTATGATTTTCTTGGTTGGAATTGAGCATCTTCAGGCTGGGGAATAAAAAGTGGTTTTCCTCTACATACTGGGCACCAAATAAGCCTTTTTCTGCCCAGAAGTATCGGTCTGTGGTATGCTCGTTACGCTTGACCAGCACCAGAGCCGGTGGGCTGATCCCTTCTGCTTGAATGTACTTGCGTGCTGCTGTTACCGGCTTGTCCTCCCCGCTCTCGATACTGTACTGAGGCACGTGTTCCAGAATCCTGCGTCCTTCTTGACGGCGGCGGCTCTTACGCTTGCGTCTCCTTGCCAACCTCGTTACCTCCTCTTTCAGCCAACAGTTGTTGTAGTGATAGTTACAAAAGCCGTCGTGATTATATCCTTTTTATTGCAAGAATTCAACTTCTATTAACATTTTGATACAAAGCAGCCAAAGTCATACGATGCGGGAGTTCTACGCTTGGAGAGCGGGGATAGGGGGATGTGGAGCGATCGAATCTGCCATTGAGGGAATATTCTTCCCTCTCTTCCCCCTACTGCATAGGAGCGATCGCAGGCAAATCGGATATAATGGTCCACAGCTCCCAGACCGCCTAAGTGCCTTTCCGGGCTGCCTGTGGAGCGGCGGAATCTCCCACAGATGGTCTTTCTTCGCTTTCTTGGGGAGCTGATCAAGTCAATCATGCCTGCAAGTTCAGAATTTGTCGCCCTTTGTCGCGCCCAGGTGGCTTTGCTTGCCCACACCTTGGCAGCCACTTCAAACCCCGACAGGGGTGGCGTTAGCATCGCGGTTTATCTTACGGACGACTTGGATTCCTCGGAACGTGGCAACTTGCACCCGGTGGTAGTTTATCCCGAATCTGCCTCTACACCGGGTGCCGGTGTGGTGTTATGGACAGAAAACAATGGACAGCCTTTATTACCGGGAGTGGGGGCGCTGAGAACCACAGCGAGGTTGCTTTCTGGGGTGGTAGAACAGCCCGAAACCGCTCCGGAAATGGCATTACCGGTGGAATCTGCCCGAGAGCTGCTCGCGGAACCAACCGAAGGGGAAGCCTTTGGAGACTTTTGGCTGCCGGGAGTAGAACGAGAACTCCAGCCCCAACAGCAATTGGTGCTACCTTTGATTCACGAAGAGGTAGTGATGGGGCTGCTGGTGGCTTCTCGCCCAGAGTCTCCCTGGAATGATACGGAAAGGGGACAAATAGAAAAAATTGCTAACACTTTGGCTTTGGCTCGCATTTTAGACCGGCGAGGCGGGTGGTTACAAGAACAACTGCGACAAAAGCAGCTCCGACAAACTCAGACTGAGGACCTTTTAGACAGCATCTTGCACCAAGTGCGCAGTCCTCTAACTGCTTTGCGTACTTTTGGCAAACTGCTGCTGAAGCGACTCCTACCCACGGACGCAAATCGTCCCATTGCTGATAGTATCCTCCGGGAAAGCGATCGGATTCGGGAACTGCTGGAAATCCTCGATGAGGCGATCGTCCCGGATCCCGAAGAAATCACCCCCATTTCTATCCCGGTGACGATCGGGCAAGATTCTACTCCAGATCCGCCCCCTGGAGCCCTGCTCCCCGCCGCCGATCGGGCGGCGACTGATGTGGCAGTGGTCTTGGTTCCCCTGCTCATGTCTGCAGAGGCGATCGCTAGCGATCGAAATCTCGATTGTACCGCCCACATCCCCGATCATCTACCTCCAGTATTAGCCAATCCAGCGGCTCTGCGGGAAGTGCTAAGCAATCTGATTG
>JACCEE011952983.1_pt1 | contig 13657 bp, 8 predicted proteins | sample 7449931 | NCBI WGS metagenome assembly JACCEE01 (sample SAMN15323457, study PRJNA562643) | freshwater metagenome | isolation source: river surface water | place: USA:Blue River Watershed | collected 2017-08-19 | reverse complement strand
GCGGGGGCCTGGTACAAGTTCGATGTGGAAGGGGCCGACGGCCAGCGCATGCTCAAAACCGACCCCTACGCCCGCGAAACCGAGCTGCCCCCCGGCAACGCCGCGCGCGTGTGCGCGACGTTCGCGGCCCAGCCGCTTCAGGCGGCGGCGGGCACCGCACCATCGGGCACATCCGGCAGCGCAGCCGCCCCACGCCCTGCCCATGCACCCGCCCACTCCCCCGGTAACGGTCAGGCTGCGATGGCGATTTACGAGGTGCATGCGGGCTCGTGGCGCAGGCCCTGGGGGCCGCACACCACCGCCACCTGGGACGACCTCACCCACCACCTGGTGCCCTATGTGGCCGAGATGGGCTTCACCCACATTGAGCTGATGCCGGTGGCCGAGCATCCGTTCTACGGCTCCTGGGGCTACCAGCCCACCGGCCTGTACGCCCCCACCGCCCGCCACGGCGGGCCGGAGGGTTTCCGGCGGCTGGTCGATGCCATCCATGCAGCGGGCCTCAAGCTCATCATCGACTGGGTGCCCGCCCACTTCCCCACCGACGCGCACGCCCTGGCCCGCTTCGACGGCACCGCGCTGTTCGAATACGCCGATCCGCGCGAAGGCTTCCACCAGGACTGGAAAACCCTGATCTACAACTGGGCACGGCCCGAGGTGCGCAACTTCCTGGTGGGCAACGCGCTGTACTGGATCGAGCAGTACGGCGTGGACGGCCTGCGGGTGGATGCCGTGGCCTCCATGCTCTACCGCGACTACAGCCGCCCCGACGGCCAGTGGGTGGCCAACCGCTACGGGGGCCGCGAAAACCTGGAAGCCATCGCCTTTCTGCGCGAAATGAACGATGTGCTGCAAACCGAGGCACCGCACGCCGTCACCATTGCCGAAGAATCCACCGCCTTCCCCCGCGTGACCGGCCCCACCGCAGACGGCGGCCTGGGCTTCACGCACAAATGGAACATGGGCTGGATGAACGACACCCTGGCCTACCTGGCCGAAGACCCGGTCAACCGCCGCTGGCACCACAACAAGCTCACCTTCTCCATCACCTACGCGCACAGCGAACGCTATGTGCTGCCGCTGTCGCACGACGAGGTGGTGCATGGCAAAGGCTCGCTGCTCAACAAAATGGCGGGCGACCGCTGGCAGAAGTTTGCCAACCTGCGGGCGCTGTACGCCTGGATGTACGCCCACCCCGGCAAGAAGCTGCTGTTCATGGGCAGCGAGCTGGCCCCCGCCACCGAATGGAACCACGATGGCCAGCTGCCCTGGGAGATTCTGCAAGACCCGGCCCACGCCGGTGTGCAGCGGCTGGTGCGCGACCTCAACCACCTCTACCGCGCCAGCCCCGGCCTCTGCACCCGCGACAGCGACCCCGGCGGTTTCCAGTGGCTGGTGGTGGACGATGCAGACCAGTCGGTGCTGGCCTTTGCCCGCCTGGGGCACCACCCGCACGACACGGTGGTGGTGGTGGCCAACTTCACACCCGTGGTGCGCCACGGCTACCGGGTGGGCGTGCCCCGCTGCCCACCGCCCGTCTTCAGCACCGCCGACGATGGCGCTGAAGACGGGGCAGAAGCAGGCTGCCTGTGGCGCGAGGTGCTCAACACCGACTCGGCCCACTACGGCGGCAGCAACCTGGGCAACCAGGGCCAGGTGCTGGCCCAACCCATCGCCATGCACGGGCAGGCCCAGTCCGTCTCACTCACCCTGCCTCCGCTGTCCGTCATCTGGCTGAAAATGCAGCCCGCGCCGGACATGGCTGAACAGTCTGCTGTTGAACATGCCCACTGATCAGCTCCCACCGCGCCGAGGGTGGTCTTTTCCAGCGGGTGCCAGCCTGGCCACAGACCCGGCAGATGGCTGCACCGGGGTGAATTTTTCAGTCACCTCGCACCATGCCACGGCGGTGACGGTGCTCCTGTTCGGGCAGGGCAACGGTGACACCCTGGCCACCACCCCTGACCACCGCATTGCCCTGCACAACCTGGGGCACGGACACTGGGCTGCGTTTGTACCGGGCCTGCAAGCCGGGCAACGCTATGCCCTGTGCGCCGATGGCCCCCGCGACCCCGCACACGGCCACCGCTTCGAGCCCGCACAAACGCTGATCGACCCCTGGGCCTGCGGGCTGCTCGGCCCCACCGACTTGCTGGCCCGCCCAGATGCCCAGCCCATCCCGCACAGCCTGGTGGTGAACCACGCCGCCGAGCGGGCCGCCGGGGCCGCCATCGCGCCCCGGCCCCGCATCGCCGCCGACCGGGTGGTGATTTACGAGGCCCATGTCAAAAGCCTGACGCGGCTGCACCCCGGTGTGCCCGAGGCCCAGCGCGGCACCTACGCCGGGCTGGCCAGCCCGGCCATGCTGGCGCACCTGAAAGCTCTGGGCATCACCACCGTCTGCCTGCTGCCCGTACACCAGCGCCTGACCGAGCACCACCTGCTGGAAAAAGGCCTGACCAACCACTGGGGCTACAACCCGCTCAACGTGTTCACCCCCGACCCGCGCTTTGCCGCCTGCACCCAGGGGCAAGCCCCCCACACGCCCGAGCAGGCCGCCGCCATCCGGGCCGAGTTCCGCCAGATGGTCGATGCCCTGCACCGCGCCGGGCTGGAGGTGGTGCTGGATGTGGTGTTCAACCACACCGCCGAGAGCGACCACCACGGCCCCACCCTGAGCTGGCGCGGCCTGGACAACGCCACCTGGTACGCACTGGATGAGCACGGCCAGCCGCACAACTTCAGCGGCTGCGGCAACAGCCTCAACCTGGGCCACCGCACGGTCACGCAATGGGTGATGGACAGCCTGCGCTGGTGGGTGCAGGCCTACGGGGTGGACGGTTTCCGTTTCGACCTGGCCACCGCCCTGGGGCGGCAGGCCGAGCACCACCACGCCTTCAGTGCCGGTGCCGCCCTGCTGAGCACCCTGCACCAAGACCCGGTACTGGCCACGGTGCGCCTGATTGCCGAGCCCTGGGATCTGGGGCCGGACGGCTACCGGCTGGGCCGCTTCCCGCCCGGCTGGCAGGAGTGGAACGACCGCTTCCGCGACACCACCCGCGCCTTCTGGCTGGGCCACCGCTGCACACCGGGCGACATGGCGCGGGTGCTGCTGGCCTCCAGCGACCGCTTCCAGCACAGCGGCAAGCGCCCGTCCGACAGCATCAACTTCATCACCGCGCACGACGGCTACACCCTGGCCGACCTGACGGCCTACACCCAGCGCCACAACCAGGCCAACGGCGAAGACAACCGCGATGGCCACGGCCACAACCTGAGCGCCAACGCCGGAACAGAAGGCCCCAGCACCGATGCGGCCATCCTGTCGCAGCGTCGGCGCTGGCAGCGTGCCCTGCTGGCCACCCTGCTGCTGTCGCAGGGCACACCGCAACTGCTGGCCGGTGACGAGCTGGGCCACAGCCAGCGCGGCAACAACAACGCCTACTGCCAGGACAACCCCACCACCTGGCTGGACTGGGCCCAAGCCGACCACGCACTGATTGACTGGGTGGGCACCCTGGCCGCCGTGCGCCAACACTACCCCGCCCTGCGCTGGTCGCAGTGGTTCACCGGGCAGCCCATCCTCACACGCACGGGCGACCAGCCGTGCCCGCTGCACGACAGCCGCCACAACCACTGCCCGCCCGATTGCCGCTGGACGCACGCCTGCACCGGCCCCGATGTGGCCTGGCACAGCCTGGACGGCACGGCCATGACTCCCCGGCACTGGGACGATCCGACCCTGCGCAGCCTGGTCTGCACCCTGGCTGTCAGCGAAACCGCTGCCCCGCCCACCGAGCGCCTGCTGCTGGTGCTGCATGCCGACCCGGCTTCCCGCACGCTGCCCTTGCCACCCGGCACCTGGCAGGCCCGGCTGGACAGCAGCGGCCTGCTGGCCAGCCAGGGCGTGTACCGCACCCGCATCGAAGTGCCCGGCTGCACCGTGCTGCTGCTGGTACAAGCCTTGCAAACCACCCACCCCGAACGGCCCCCGGCCTTTCCCGCCCCGATCCATCCGGAGACTTTGTGACCGATCTGCGCCACACCCCCATCCACCCCCTGCTGTCGCGCCGCAGCAGCGGGGTGCTGCTTCACCTCACCAGCCTGCCCGGCCCACATGGCTCGGGCGACCTGGGCGCATCGGCCCGGCATTTCATTGACTGGCTGGCTTCGGCAGGCCAGTCGCTGTGGCAGATCCTGCCGCTGTCGCCCGCCGGGGCCGGCCACTCGCCCTACCAGAGCGTGTCGGCCTTTGCGGGCAATCCGCTGCTGGTCGATCTGGACGACCTGGTGCGCTGCGGCTGGCTGCCCTGGGCACCCAACCCCGGCTTTGAACAACGCAGCTGCGAGTTTGACCGCGTCATTCCCTACCGCATGGGCTGCCTGCACACCGCGTGGCAAGGCTTCCAGGCCCGCGCCAGCCACCACGACCGCAACGAGCTGGCCGACTTCTGCCGCGACCACGCCCACTGGCTGGATGACTACGCCCTGTTCATGGTGCTCGACCGTTTGCACGGTGCCCCCTGGTCACACTGGCCCACCCCGCTGGCCAGGCGGCATCCCGAAGCACTGGCCAGCGTGCGGGCCGAGCACGGTGCAGACACCGGCTTCTGGCAGTTTGTGCAGTGGCGCTTCTGGGTGCAGTGGCAGCGCCTGCGCGGCCACGCCCACAGCAAGGGAGTCCACATCGTGGGCGATGCCCCCATTTTTGTGGCCCACCACAGCGCCGATGTCTGGGCGCACGCACACGGTTTTTTGCTCGACGACACCCTTGAGCCCGCCGTGGTGGCCGGTGTGCCACCCGACTATTTCTCGGCCACCGGCCAGCGCTGGGGCAACCCGCTCTACAACTGGCACGCGATGGCCGACACCGGCTACCAGTGGTGGAAAGACCGGCTGGCCCACCTGCTGCGGCAGGTGGACATGGTGCGGCTGGATCACTTCCGGGGCTTTGAGGCGCACTGGGAAATTCCGGCCACCGAGCCCACCGCCATCAGTGGCCGCTGGCAGCCGGGGCCGGGCATGGCGCTGTTCCACGCACTGGCGCAGGCGCTGGGGCCGCTGCCCATCATTGCCGAAGACCTGGGGCTGATCACCCCCGCCGTACACCAGCTGCGCCAGGAATGCGGCCTGCCCGGCATGCGCATCGGCCACTTTGCGTTTGGCGACGGCCCCGACAACCCCTACCGGCCACACAACTTCGAGCCCCACACCGTGGCCTACACCGGCACGCACGACAACAACACCACCGTGGGCTGGTGGCAAAGCCTGGGCACCACCGAGCGCAACGCAGCCCGCCACTACCTGGGCGCAGGCATGGACAGCGCACCGCACTGGACGCTGATGCGCGCCCTGTCGCAATCGGTGGCCCACACCGTGGTGTTTCCATTCCAGGATGTGCTGGGCCTGGACGGTACACACCGCATGAACACACCCGGCCTGGCCAGCGGCTGCTGGGCATGGCGCTTTGACTGGAGCGATGTGGGCCACAGCCCCGCCGAAGACCTGTACGCCATGACCCAGGCCCACGGCAGGCTGCCCGCACCGCGCTGACGCAGCCGCCCACGACACACCCCCACATTACACAAACACCGGAGACCCTCATGGACAAACACTCCCCCCAATACCTGGCCAAACGCACCATCGCCCTGGTGCTGGCGGGCGGACGCGGATCGCGCCTGCACGCCCTGACCGACCGCCGCACCAAGCCTGCCGTGTACTTCGGCGGCAAGTTCCGCATCGTGGACTTCGCGCTGTCCAACTGCCTGAACTCGGGCGTGCGCCGCATTGGCGTGCTGACGCAGTACAAGTCGCACAGCCTGCTGCGCCATTTGCAGCGCGGCTGGAGCTTTTTGCGCAACGAGTTCAATGAATTCATCGACCTGCTGCCCGCCCAGCAGCGCATGGACGACGAAAGCTGGTACCTGGGCACCGCCGATGCCGTGTACCAGAACCTGGACATCCTCAAGGCCCACAACCCCGACTACATCCTGGTGCTGGCCGGTGACCACATCTACAAGATGGACTACGCCAACCTGATTGCCGACCACGTGGCCCAGGGCAAGCTGTGTACCGTGGCCTGCATCGAAGTGCCGCTGGCCGAGGCCAGCGCCTTCGGGGTGATGGCCATCGACGAGCAGCGCCACATCGTCAGCTTCCAGGAAAAACCCGCCAGCCCGCCCCCCATGCCCGGCAAGCCCGACATGGCCCTGGCCAGCATGGGCATTTACGTGTTCAACGCCCAGCACCTGTTCCGCGTGCTGGCCGAGGATGCTGGCAACGCCGCCTCCAGCCGCGACTTCGGCAAGGACATCATCCCCGCGCTGGTGGCGCAGGGCCAGGCCGTGGCCCACCCCTTCGGGCTGTCGTGCGTCAAGAGCAGCAGCGAAGCCCCCGCCTACTGGCGCGACGTGGGCACCATTGATGCCTACTGGGCCGCCAACCTCGACCTCACCAACACCGTGCCCGAGCTGGACATGTACGACCGCGAATGGCCCATCTGGACGCACCAGGAGCAGCTGCCCCCGGCCAAGTTCGTGTTCGACGACGATGGCCGCCGGGGCATGGCGATGGACTCGCTGGTGTCGGGCGGCTGCATCATCTCGGGTGCCCGCCTGCGGCGCACGGTGCTGTTCTCCAAGGTGCGGGTGCATTCGTATGCCGAAGTGAGCGAGTGCGTGGTGCTGCCCGATGTGGACATTGGCCGCCACTGCCGCCTGCGCAAGGTGGTGATCGACAACGGCTGCGTCATTCCCGAGGGCATGCAGATCGGCTTCGATGCCGCCGAAGATGCCCGGCGCTTTTTCCGCACCGACAGCGGCGTGGTGCTGGTCACGCGCGACATGCTGGATCGGCTGGCAGCGGAGCCAGCGGCATGAGCGATGACCTGAAGGTGAAGGTGCTGTACGTCAGCGCCGAGCTGTTCCCGCTGCTCAAAACCGGCGGCCTGGCCGATGTGAGCGCCGCCCTGCCCCCGGCCCTGGCTGCGCAGGGTGCCGATGTGCGTCTGCTGCTGCCCGCCTTCCCCAGCGTGCAGGCCGGGGTCACACCCAGCGGCCCGGCGCTGCCGCTGCCCGCCGGGCGCGATGTACACCACCATCACCACACCGCAACGCACACAGCCTGGCCAGGCTGGGTTCACAGCCTGCCCGCCGGGCTGGGGCCACTGGCCCACACGGCGGACGGCACCGCCCCCTGGCTGCAGGCCGGGCACATCACGGCCAGCGGCCAGCCCGTGTGGCTGCTGCACGCTCCCGGCCTGTACGAACAGGGCCAGCACCCCTATCACGACGACAACGGCCACGCCTGGGCCAACAGCGCCGCCCGCTTTGCCTGGCTGGGCTGGGCCGCCGCCCTGCTGGGCCTGGGCCTGGACAGTGCGTGGACACCCGATGTGGTGCATGGCCACGACTGGCACACCGGCCTGGGGCTGGCCTACCTGCACCATCTGGGCGCACATGCGCACCTGCCCCGTCCGGCCACGGTGTTCACCATCCACAACCTGGCCTACCAGGGCGTGTTCGGCCCCGATGTGCGCACCCCGCTGGGGCTGCCCGCCACCCTGTTCCACATGCACGGGCTGGAGTACCACGGCAACGTGTCGTTCATGAAGGCCGGGCTGGTTTTCAGCGATGCCATCACCACCGTCAGCCCCACCTACGCCCGCGAAATCACCCGGCCAGAACAGGGCTGCGGCCTCGATGGCGTGCTGCGCCACCGCCAGCCGGTGCTGCACGGCATCCTCAACGGCGTGGACGACACCGTGTGGAACCCCGCCACCGACCCCCTGGTGCAACCCGGCTACAGCGCCGACGACCTCAGCGGCAAAGCCCAGGCCAAGGCCAGGCTGCAACAGCGCATGGGCCTGCAAGCCAGGCCCGGTGCGCTGCTGTGCTGCGTGGTCAGCCGCCTGACCAGCCAGAAAGGCCTGCACCTGCTGCCCGAGGTGGTGGACGATCTGGTGGCCAGCGGCGGCCAGCTGGCCGTGCTGGGCACGGGCGACCAGGCCATTGTTCAGGCATTGCAGGAAGCCCAGCGCCGCCACCCTGACAGCGTGGCCCTGCATGTGGGCTACGACGAGGCCCTGGCCCACCAGCTGATCGGCGGTGCCGACATGATTCTGGTGCCCTCCCAGTTCGAGCCCTGTGGCCTGACCCAGCTCTACGGCCTGCGCTACGGCACGCTGCCGCTGGTGCGTGCCGTGGGCGGCCTGGCCGATACCGTGACCGACTGCACCCTGGAAAACATCGACGACGGCAGCGCCACCGGCGTGGTGTTCGGCGAACTCAGCGCCTGGGGCCTGCGCACCGCGCTGCGCCGCGCCCTGGCCCTGCACCGCCGCCCAGCCGACTGGCAAACCGTGCAGCGCAACGCCATGCGCCAGCACTTCGACTGGGCCAGCGCCGCCCGCGCCTACCTGGGCATCTACCGCAACCTGCTGGCACGCCCCCTGCATACCCGCCCCGGCAGCCTTTCAAACTGAACACACCGTCTCTCCATGCCCCACACCATGCCCACCCTGTCGCCCAACGCCACCACCCCGTTTGAATACGACCACCTGGACAACAGCGTGGACGCGCTGCGCAAATCCATCGCCAACCGGCTGGTCTATGCCGTGGGCAAAGACCTGCGCTCGGCCACCAAGCGCGACTGGCTGTTTGCCCTGTTCCACGCCGTGCGCGACCGCTGCATGGACCGCTGGCGCGAGTCGCTGAACGCAGCCAATGAGCAGGATGCCAAGCGGGTGTACTACCTCAGCATGGAGTTCCTGACCGGGCGGGCGCTGACCAACGCGCTGCTGTCGGTGGGCATTTACGACGATGCCAAAACCGCCTGCACCCAGCTCGGGGCCGACTTCGATGCGCTGATCGACCTCGAACCCGACCCCGGCCTGGGCAACGGCGGCCTGGGCCGCCTGGCCGCCTGCTTCCTCGATGCAATGGCCACCATCGGCGTACCCGGCATGGGCTACGGTATCCGTTACGACTTCGGCATGTTCGCCCAGCGCATCGTCGATGGCCGCCAGGTGGAAGAGCCCGACTACTGGCTGGTCAACGGCAACCCCTGGGAGTTCATGCGCCCCGAGTTCAGCTACAGCGTGCGGTTTGGCGGCAAGCTGGTGCAGGAAGGAGCCAGGGTGCGCTGGACAGACACCGAAGACGTGGTGGCCACCGCCTACGACAGCTGCGTGCCCGGCCACGAGATGAGCAGCGTGGCCACCCTGCGCCTGTGGACGGCGCGGGCCACCAGCGGCATCAATCTCGATGCCTTCAACAAGGGCGACTACATGCGCGCCGTGGAGGCCAAAAACCAGTCGGAAAACGTCTCGCGCGTGCTCTACCCCGACGACAGCACCGACCACGGCAAAGAGCTGCGCCTGCGCCAGGAGTACTTCTTTGTCAGCGCATCGCTGCAAGACATCGTGCGCCGCTACCTCAAGAACCACGGCAACTTCGACCAGCTGGCCGACAAGGTGGCCATCCACCTGAACGACACCCACCCCTCGCTGGCCGTGCCCGAGATGATGCGCCTGCTGATCGACGAGCACGACCTCGACTGGGACAGCGCCTGGGCACTGTGCGAAAAAATCTTCAGCTACACCAACCACACGCTGATGCACGAGGCCCTGGAAACCTGGCCTGTGGACATGCTGGGCCGCCTGCTGCCGCGCCACCTGCGCATCATTTACGACCTGAATGCCCGCTTTCTGGCCGATGTCCATGAACGCTTCCCCGGCGACCACGACCTGCTGCGCCGCGTGTCGCTGATTGACGAACGCGGCCAGCGCCGCGTGCGCATGGCCTACCTGTCGGTGCTGGCCAGCCACAAGATCAACGGCGTGTCGGCCCTGCACAGCAACCTGATGGTGGAAACCATCTTTGCCGACTTTGCCCGCGTGTTCCCCGAGCGTTTCTGCAACCAGACCAACGGCATCACGCCCCGGCGCTGGCTGTCGCAGGCCAACCGGCCGCTGTCATCGCTGATCGACAGCCGCATCGGCACCACCTGGCGGCGGCACCTGGGCGAGCTGGCCCAGCTGCGCGAGCTGGCCGATGAGCCCGAGTTCAACAACGCCTTCCGTCTGGCCAAAATGCAGAACAAGCGGCGGCTGGCCGAGCGCATTGCCCGCGAAACCGGCGTGGTGGTCAACCCCGAAAGCCTGTTCGACGTGCAGATCAAACGCATGCACGAATACAAGCGCCAGCTGCTCAACGTGCTGCACGTCATCACCCGCTACCACCAGATTCTGGCCAGGCCACACGCCAACTGGGTGCCGCGCACCGTGATCTTCGGTGGCAAGGCCGCCTCGGCCTACTACATGGCCAAGCTGGTCATCAAGCTCATCAACGACGTGGCGCGGGTGGTCAACAACGATCCGCGCGTGGGCGACAAGCTCAAGGTGGTGTTTCTGCCCAACTACCGCGTGTCGCTGGCCGAAGTCATCATTCCGGCCGCCGACCTGTCGGAGCAGATTTCCACCGCCGGCACCGAAGCCTCGGGCACGGGCAACATGAAGTTCTCGCTCAACGGCGCGCTCACCATCGGCACCTGGGACGGTGCCAACATCGAGATTGCCGAAAACGTGGGCCTGGACAACATTTTCATTTTCGGCAACCGCACCGAGCAGGTGGCGGCCCTGCGCGCCAGCGGCTACAACCCACGGCGCTACTACGACAACAACTACGACCTCAAGACCGCCATCGACCGCATTGCCGAAGGCGCGTTCAGCCCCGAGGAGCCCAACCGCTTCCACGACATCACGCGCACGCTGCTGGAATCGGACTACTACCTGCTGCTGGCCGACTATGCCGACTACGTGACCACCCAGCTCAAGGTGGACGACCTGTACCGCCGCCCCGCCGAGTGGACGCGCCAGGCCATCCTGAACGTGGCGGGCATGGGGCCGTTTTCGTCCGACCGCACCATCCAGTCGTATGCCGATGAAATCTGGAAGGTGAAACCAGTTTTTTAATCCACCCGCATGGGAATGGTCACCGGCCCGTTGTTGACAAGATGTACCTGCATGTCGGCGGCAAACTGGCCAGTCTGCACATCCGGGTGGCTCTGGCGGGCCTGGGCCACAAAGTGGTTGTACAGGCGCAAGGCATCGTCGGGCGCGGCGGCCTGAGAAAAGCCGGGCCGGGTACCGCTGCGGGTGTCGGCGGCCAGCGTGAACTGGCTGACCACCAGCAGGCCACCGGGCGTGCCCTGGCCGTCCAGGTCTTGCACGCTGCGGTTCATCTTGCCCGCATCGTCACCGAAGATGCGCAGCTTCAGCACCTTGGCCAGCAGTTTGTCAGCCTGGGCGGTGGTGTCGCCCTTTTCGGCGCACACCAGCAGCAGCAGACCGGGGCCGATCTGGCCGATGGTCTGCCCGGCCACATCGACACGGGCCGATGAAACACGTTGTATCAGCGCCAGCATGGGTCACCTCTGCCGGTTCGGCCTGCGCCGCATGCGGACGCATCGGCCCGGTTTCTGAAGGAAGAATGGATGTTCGACATGCCGGGATTGTCGCCACCTGTGCACAATCCGCCGGATGCAGGCCAGGAACCACACCATCCGATGGGTCGCCGCAGCGGGGCTGATGCTGGCCCTGCTGGGCAGTGCGTGGCTGGTTCACGCCGAGTGGACACGCCTACGCGGTGCGTTCGACACGCAGGCCCGCATCATCCACCGCCTGCTGAGCCAGCAGATGGTGCAGCATGAAGCGGTGCTCGCCACCCTGGCCCTGGTGCCGCCCTCGCCCGATGTGGCGCGGCCGCTGGCGGGCCTGTACCCGCACATCACGGGCGTACACCTGCAACGGCCCGACGCAGCCAGTCAACACGAAGCCTCCATGTTGCCGCCGTCGCACGGCACGGCGGCAACACCACCCGAGGCTGTGCTGAGTGCGCCCCGGTGGCCCAGCGGGCAATACCGCCTGACCCTGGCAGGCACGCAGGCCACCGTCACGCTGGACATCGACCTGAGCCGCTGGCCCCGCCCTGCGGAATGGCCGGAGTCCACCCTTGGCATGCCGCTGGCCGTCAGCCTCACACACGGTCAGCACACATTCGATCTTCAGCCGACCGCAGGCCCCGCCGGGAACTGGCCACTGGAAGCCAGCAAAGCCATTGCCAGCCAGAACCAGCCGTTCACCGTCCACACCCGCAGCGCCCTCACCTGGGGCCATCTGCCCTGGACGGCGCTGGCCGTGTGGTGGGCGGCCGTGGCGGGGGCGGCCTGGGGTGGACTGGCCTGGCGCGCCCAGCGGGCAGAACGGGAGCGGGCACAGGCGCTGCTGCGGCTGGGCCAGGTGAGCAGGCTGGGCACGCTGGCCGAAGTGGGGGCCGGTGTGGCCCACGAGATCAACCAGCCGCTGACCGCCGTGCTGGCCAACGCACAGGCGGCCCGCAGGCTGTTGCAGGACAACCCGCCCGACATCGACGTACTGCGCCAGGCCCTGGAGCAAACCGTGCAGCAGGCCAGGCGTGCCGCTGATGTGGTGGCCCGGCTGCGTCGGCTGCTGGAGCGCCCTGGCGAGCGCCAGCCCATGCGCCACATGGAGCTGGGCGCGGTGGTGTCGGGCGTGCTCGACCTGCTGGCACCTTCGCTCGGCAGGGCGCAGGTCGAGGCCAGGCTGATTGCGCCCACCCCCGTGCCGGTGATGGCCGATCCGGTGGCCCTGGAGCAGATCATTCACAACCTGGTGCAGAACGCCCTGCAATCGCTGGAGCAGGTGCCGGCCAGCGAGCGCCAGCTGGTGCTGACGCTGTCCCGAACCCCGACCGAAGGCGTGCTGACGGTGGCAGACACCGGCACCGGCATTGCACCCGACCTGCTGCCCCGGCTGTTCGAGCCCTTCCTGACCACCCGGCCCGATGGCCTGGGCCTGGGCCTGACGCTGTGCGAAACCCTGGCCAGCCACATGGGTGGCCGCCTGCGGGCCGACCACCATCCCCCCCGTGGTGCGCTGTTCGAGCTGACCTTGCCACGGGCACACGCCCACCCATCCGCATGACCGAACCGCTGTCCCCCCTGATTCACCTGATCGACGACGATGAAGCCGTGCGCAGTGCCCTGTCGCTGCTGATCGGCACCGTGGGCCTGCGCGTACACACCTGGCCCGATGCGCAACGCTTCATCGACGGCTTTGACCGCCAGGGCATCGGAGCCATCGTGATGGACATCCGCATGCCAGGGCTCAGTGGCCTGGCCGCGCTCGATGAGCTGGCCGCGCAGGGGGTGGACCAGCCAGTGATCGTGCTCACCGGGCACGGCACGGTGGAGCTGTGCCGCCGGGCCTTCAAGGCCGGGGCCGCCGAGTTTCTGGAAAAGCCGGTGGATGACGACCAGCTCATCGATGCCCTGCAAGCCGCCGTGCGCCAGCACGTCAGGTCGCGCCAGCGGCTGGCCGCCGACCGCACCACGCGCGAGCGCTATGCCCAGCTGTCGGCCCGCGAAAAAGAGGTGCTGGGGCTGATCGTGGCGGGGCTGACCAACAAGGAAATGGCCCGTGCCCTGTCCCTGTCGCCCCGCACGGTGGAAACCCACCGCGCCCACCTGTTTGCCAAACTGGAGACCGAGTCGCTGGCCCAGCTGATCCGGGGCTACGCGGCCCTGGTCGATGACGACCCGGAACATGCCGCAGCGCGCACTCCGTAGTTGTACGGAT
>JACCEE010696437.1_pt1 | contig 13658 bp, 11 predicted proteins | sample 7449931 | NCBI WGS metagenome assembly JACCEE01 (sample SAMN15323457, study PRJNA562643) | freshwater metagenome | isolation source: river surface water | place: USA:Blue River Watershed | collected 2017-08-19 | reverse complement strand
ATCGACTTTGACCGTTATGAAAATTGGTCATTGACGCTGAACCAAGCACAACAAACGACAGCCAAAGCCAAACCGATGTTTTTGGATATTGGCTGGCAAGGGATTGATCGTGCCGTACCTTATATCGGTTGGCTGAGCAGTGATTCAGGGCAGTTAAAAATGACCCTCTTACCTGGCCGTCAGGATATGTTACTGTCCAGTGTGGTGCGTCAACATCAGCAGGGCCGCTTACCGACCGGGCACTATCAGGCACGTTTGAATCTGAACAACAATCGCCTGAACATTCCTGCTTTTACTTTCCAGCAGGAGCAACAACGGGTGACCGGCACGGGCTCAGTCATATTGCCTTCTGAAAAGCGCCAGTTGCAGTGGAATGCAGACTTGCAGGCGAAAGATTTTGATTTGCAAACGGTAGTTGCTCAAGCACCAGTTAATCATCTGAATGGTCGGGTCAAGGTGCATGCTTATGCCAAACCCAACCAGCATATTATTCAGCTCAATGAAATTAATCTGACCGGTCAAGTGGTGCAGACCGCACAACAAGAACAGGTGCAACTGGTCGGGCGTAGCACAATCGCCTTGCTGTTCCAGGACCCTAAAGCTGGTGGTCAGTTCAAGAGTTTCGCCGTGAACTATGATGGCTCACTCAACGGGATACAGCACACCGATGGGCTGCTGAAACTGCAGATTGCGGGTACGCCAAGTTTGATTCAGGTGCGTCAGTTACAGCATAGTGGGGTTGCCGGGAAAATTTATGCGCAGGGGATGGTTAATCTGCAAAATGGCATTGGTTGGGATCTCAATGCCTCTCTGGTGCATTTTAAACCGCAATATTTTGTTGCTTCTTTAACGGGTGACCTGTCAGGCAATATCAGAACCCAGGGCAACTGGGGAGAGCAGCTGAAACGGATTAATATTGAAAAGCTGAATGTGGCGGGGACACTCAACAATAAACCGTTGCGAGGTCGGGGCAACTTGACTTTGTTGCTAGATTCACGGCAACAAGGCTTTTTACCGCAGCAGTTTGAGGCACGCAATTTATATCTGGTGTATGCCAATAACCAGATTCAGGCAACCGGCAACACACAAAGCTTGAAAGTCAAAATCAATGCACCGGCCTTGAATCAACTCTATTCCGGTCTGCGTGGCCGAGCCTATGGCTATCTGGATGTACAATCAGTCCCTCGTTTAAAGGCAACAGCGAACCTCGCAGTTGATAATTTTGGCTTTAACGAACTGTTCAGTGTGAAAAAACTGCGTGTTCAAGGTGAGTTACCCACAGCAGCACAAACGCCAACCCTATTGACCGCCAAACTGGAGCAGTTCCGTAGTGGCAAGCGGAGTTTAGATGGGGCTGAAATTTCTCTCGCTGGAACACGGCAAGCACACTTGGTCCGTATTTCGGCACAGAACCGCCTTTCAAAATTTTATGTACAGCTAGCCGGTGGCTTTAATCCACAAAATGATTGGTTAGGCCAAATCCAGAAAGGTGATTTTGATTCTTACCGGATTCATCTGGTTCAGCAGCAGAATGCACCGTTATTGTATTCCAAAGCCAGAGCTTCGCTGTTTATCGGGCAGCATTGCTGGACCAGTCCACGCAGTCAGATTTGTCTTGATCAATCGATGCGGGTGAGTCGTGCCAATGGCAATGTTTCGCTGGTTTCCCAAAATCTGGATTTACAGGATTTTCAGGCCTTTGTTCCAGAAGGTTTGGCACTTACAGGTAAATTGAATGGATATGCCAAAGCATCATGGAGCAATGGCAACCGGCCGAAGCTGGATGCACGCTTGGTTACCCGGAAGGGGGAGATAGGTTTAGCACCCGATGATCCACAAGATCCTGCCATGACCATGAATTATGATGAGCTTAGCCTGATCGGAAAAAGTGTGGCTGAAGGCCTGTTATTACGTTTAGATGTAAAAACGCCAAATATCGGGACAGGCTACGCCAATGTGGTGATTGATCCTTATCAAGCGGCCAAGCCAATGCGTGGTGAAGTCGCATTCAGTGAAGTGCAGTTGGCGGTATTCAAGCCATTTATCCGGGATGTACGTTCTATGGGCGGCACCTTGTCTTTTGCAGGTAAGGTAAATGGAACATTGACGAATCCTTTACTGAATGGCGAGATGCGCCTGAAAAATGGTGCCATCAGCATGTTATCGCTGCCTGTCAATCTCAGTAATGTGCAAGTGTATTCTTCCATTCGTCAGAACTCCGCGACGATTAAGGGAGCATTTAATAGTGGCCGGGGTGTAGGGTTGTTGAATGGGGAGATTAACTGGCAGGATAAACCTCGGATTCGGTTGAGTCTGAAAGGCGAAAATTTGGTGATGCGTCAGGCTCCCCTCATTACCGCTTCAGTCACGCCAGAACTCAATATGGAAGTTTTACCAGCGGATCGGCGTTTAACTGTGAATGGTAAAATCGACGTTCCACGTGCCTTGATCTCAATGCCACAAGCCTCTGCACCGATTGTCAATGTGTCTTCTGATGTACGAATCATACGTGAAGGCCAAAATCAGTTGGCCATTCTACGTGCAGCCAAACCATGGGATATCCGTGCCGATTTGCAGGTCAATTTGGGTGATCGGGTAATTTTCCAGGGCTTTGACAGTCGTATTCCGTTGATTGGCCGTTTGTATTTGTCTCAACGTGGAACCGAAACAGCCATGCGTGCCAGTGGTGCGATTGGAGTCAGCCAACGTGTCAAAATTGAGGCGTATGGTCAAAGTCTGGATTTGAACCGTGCAATTGCCCGTTTCAATGGTCCGGCCTCCAACCCAACTCTGGATATTGATGCCAATAAAACGGTACAAGGCAGTTTGGTGGGTATTCGGGTGACGGGCACAGCAGCCAGCCCGAATATTCAAGTGTATAACGATGCCGGTCTGTCTGAGCAGGAAGCATTAAATGCCATGATTACGGGACGGATCAATGAAGGTACCAGTGGTTTGAGCCAGACCGAGAGCTTTAAATCAGACGTGAATAATACCATTGCTGCAGCCGGGATTAGCTTGGGCTTGGGAGGTACACGTGCCTTGACCAATCAGATTGGCCGCAGTTTTGGTTTGAGTGGTTTGGCTTTGGACGCACAGGGAACAGGGGATGATACCCAAGTCAGTTTGACGGGTTATCTCACACCCGATCTGTTTATTCGTTATGGGGTGGGGGTATTCACGCCAGTGAACAAACTGACTTTGCGTTATCAAATGAACAAACGACTGTATTTTGAAGCGAGCCAGTCGCTCGAGCGTGCAATTGACTTGTTCTATCATTGGCGTTTCTAAACAAGAGCGGTGCAAACCGCTCTGTTCGTTAAATAAGGGTGTGGAATGTTAGAGGATTTAAGGATTTACTGGCTGATCTACACAATATAAAGCGTATAGGGTTTGCATCAGCTGTAGTACTTTGACATCACAAATCTGATAAAAAATCTGTTTGCCCTCACGGCGTGTCGCAACCATTTCTGCCTTGCGCAGTACGGTGAGCTGTTGGGACAGCGTGGGCTGCTGAATACCCGTTAGCTGTTCAATTTGCTGTACATTTTGTTCACCCTGGCTCAGGCTGCATAAAATCTTCAGACGATCGGGATTAGACAGTGCCTTTAAACAGCTGGTTACGACAGGAACATTACTAAAATCAATGTGTCGGTTTGGATTGAAATTTTCCAAATCAAAATTCCTCACGATAGGACTTGATTAATTATAAAAATTATATAATATAAAATTATATATTGTAAAGGTGTTGAGCAATGCACGATTTTCTCCTTGCTTTTATCGGTGGGGCAATACTCGGTCTAGCCGTCGTGGGCTATCTGTATGTTCATGGCAGAATTGCCGGGATTAGTGGTTTGATTGCCCAGGTCATGAATCCTCAGACGCTTTTTAAAACACCAGCGTTATGGTTCCTGCTCGGGCTGTTTGTTGTGCCGTTCTTTTATGGTTTTGTAACTACACCTAATATTGAACTCAGTGCCAGTCCGTGGATGATGGTTGTAGCGGGTTTATTGGTAGGTTTCGGTACGCGCTTAGGCTCGGGTTGTACCAGTGGTCATGGTATTTGCGGGATCAGCCGTCTATCTAAACGTTCGATTGTTGCAACCTTAAGCTTTATGTTTGCCGGGTTTGTGACTGTCTATGTCATTCGCCATCTATTGGGAGGCTTGTCATGAAAAATTTATTGGCCTTTATCTTTGGTGGATTGTTTTCTGTCGGCTTGATCGTATCGGGGATGTCCAATCCGGAAAAAGTCCTAGATTTCCTGGATGTGTTTGGTGACTGGGATGCGAGTCTGGCTTTTGTGATGGGTGGTGCCATTATGGTGGCATTTATTCCTTTCCAAAAAGCTATGCGTAGTCCAAAACCGCAAACCGTATTTCATGAACCGATTGATTTACCGAATAACACACAAATTGATGCCAAATTGGTGATTGGTGGGTTATTGTTCGGTATAGGTTGGGGAATTGCAGGCATCTGTCCTGCACCAAGTTTGACTCTGATTGGTTTGGGTCATTATGAAGCCCTGTATTTTATCCTTGCGATGTTTGCCGGGGTCATGATTCACCGTCAATTGTTAGGAGGCCGTTCATGACGCAGTTAAAACCGATCGTACAAGATTTTTTTGATGATGCCACCAACACCTTTAGCTATGTGGTGAGTGATCCAACAAGCAAAAAATGTGCGATTATCGACAGTGTGCTGGACTATGATCCGGCCTCTGCCACCACCACCACTACGCATGCAGACCAGATTATTGAGTATGTGCAGCATGAATGCTTGAGCGTACAGTGGATTCTTGAAACGCATGTGCATGCTGATCACATGACAGCATCGCAGTATCTCAAGGAGCAACTAGGTGGCCAGATCGCGATGAGCAACAAAATTGCTGTCGTGCAGGAAACCTTTAGTGCGATTTATAATCTGGACATCAAATATTTTAATTCGCACCAATCCTTTGATTATCTGTTTGATGACTATGAGCATTTCCAGATTGGTGAGCTGCAAGCCTATAACATTCCGACACCGGGGCATACACCGGCCTGTCTGAGCTATGTGATCGGTGATGCGGTGTTTGTTGGTGATACCCTGTTTATGCCGGACTATGGAACAGCACGTTGTGACTTCCCGAAAGGCAGTGCATCGATCTTGTTTGATTCGGTACAACGTTTGTATGAATTGCCAGAGCACACGCGTGTTTTTCTGTGCCATGACTACAAGCCGGAAGGACGTGACCATTACGTTTGTGAAACTGATATCAAAACGCAAAAGACCAGCAATATCCATCTGAAGCAGGACACACCTAAACAGCAATTTGTGGAAATGCGTCAGCAGCGTGATGCCACATTGGCGATGCCGAAACTGATTTTACCGTCGATTCAGGTCAATATGGATGGGGGTAAATTCCCTGAGCCGGAAGCCAATGGTATACGTTATCTGAAGTTGCCTTTTAACTATTTTAACAAGGCATAAAAGGGTCATTCAAAAGCACAATAGGCTTCTGGATGGTCTTAGGTTATCACTCAAGTGCTTGGTGTAGGATTAATCTTGGAACGACTGAGTCAATCGATTGGCTCAGTCGTTTTATTTTAAGATCATGTATTGCTCAGACAGTTTTTGCAGCAGAGTATTCCCAACGTCATTTCAAGATTGAGTTAAAAAATACTGAATTCATTCAGTTCCACTATTCGTACCTGCAGGATGTGTGAGTTGAATTTCAGAGCAATTTTTTCTTTGCCTCTACACAAAGTGCTGCATTGCGGTATGATGAGTGCGCAGCAGGAGTAAGACAATGAAAAAATTCTTGGTTTTAGGTGTAATGGTGGCATTGGTCGGTTGTGCTGAGAAAAAGCCGCTTACCCCGGAAGAGCAATGGCAGGGCTACTGTAAAAGTATTGGCAATGCAGCACGCTCTATTATGCTGGATCGCCAAAATATTATTCCAAAAGATCAGGCAGTCACACATGCCAATCAGGTTCAGGATCCAATCATCAAAAAAATGGTGATGCAGTTGATTGATGAGGCCTATCAGTATTCTGATGCTGAAGTGAAACAGGATAAAGATACTTTCCGTGAGCAATTTAAGGAAAAAGCGTATCAGCGCTGTTTAAAAACCGCTCACGACAAGATGCCAAATTATAAGCCGTTCTAAGAACGGTTTATTTTTGCGAGCAATAAAATAGCCTAAGCAGATATTGCACATAAATTGTCACATTTAGCTCGATACTAAAAGGTGAAAGTGTCTGATAAATCATCAATAATGAACTAAATTTTAATGATCATAAGGAGCGAACAATGAAAGTGGTAGGTTATCTGCATAATTCAGATTTGCTCTTGGAAGATGAGAAAGGCGTTATGGTCATTGGAGGCAGCCATTACGTTTTAAGCTTGGGGGATCAGGTCGAAATTGATAGTGTGATTGATGAACAGGCCAAGTTGTATCAAGTTAAAATTTCTTTCGCCAGTGCAGACCATAGTATGTGGCATGAGGATGAGATTCAGGTGAGATTTTGTGGTGATCGAGAAGCCTTGAAAAGCTATCTTGACGCAACCACGGTTCACTAAAGTGGTATATGGTTTAAAACGAAAACAAGGCAACATGTGTTGCCTTTTTTATGTGTGAAATCCAGTACAAAGGGTAAATGTTGCAAGGTAAAGTGCAAGATTTGAGTATGACCGCTTATTCCATCATCAATATGAACATCATTTAGATATAAAATAACGGGCATCACAAAGAAACACGCTGCTTGCATTAACTTTTAACTGGAATTTTAGTAGAATTTTGCAGTCCATATTGCTTGTGAAGCTTATACAAAGCTGGAATTTACAAGTAATTTTTTAAAAAGAGGAATAAACCGTGCTAGAAGCTTACCGCCAACACGTTGCAGAACGTGCCGCACTCGGAGTCCCACCGAAGCCACTTGATGATGCTCAAACTGCTGAGTTGGTCCAATTATTAAAAAATCCACCAGCGGGTGAAGAAGCATTCTTAGTAGATTTGCTTGAAAACCGTGTTCCTGCAGGTGTTGACCAAGCTGCTTATGTAAAAGCTGCTTTCTTGGCTGCTGTTGCAAAAGGTGAAGCTGTTTCTCCACTTGTTTCTAAAGAACGTGCAGTTTACTTACTTGGCACTATGCTTGGTGGTTACAACGTAGCACCTCTTGTTGAATTGCTAGACAATGCAGAATTGGCTGGCCTAGCTGCTGAAGCATTGAAAAAAACGCTTCTAGTATTTGATGCATTCCATGACGTTGCTGATAAAGCAAAAGCTGGCAATGCAAATGCACAAGCTGTACTTCAGTCTTGGGCTGATGCTGAATGGTTTACAAACCGTGCAGACGTTCCAGAAGAAATCAAACTGACCGTTTTCAAAGTGACTGGCGAAACTAACACTGACGACTTGTCACCTGCACAAGACGCATGGAGCCGTCCAGACATTCCATTGCACGCAAATGCAATGTTGAAAAACGAACGTGATGGTATCAACCCTGAAAAAGCAGGTGAAGTTGGTCCATTGAGCCAAATCAAAGAATTGATCGCGAAAGGCAACCAAGTTGCTTACGTGGGCGACGTTGTTGGTACAGGTTCTTCTCGTAAGTCTGCAACTAACTCTGTGCTTTGGTTCTTCGGTGACGAAATCGCGCACATTCCAAACAAAAAAGAAGGTGGTTACTGCCTAGGTGGTAAAATTGCGCCGATCTTCTTCAACACCATGGAAGATGCGGGTGCATTGCCAGTTGAGATCGATGTTTCTAACATGAACATGGGTGATGAAATTACCCTTAAAATCGATCGTGCTGCAGCTAAAGTTACTGCGTTCAAAAACGGCGAGCAAATTGCTGAAGCTGAATTGAAAACTCCAGTACTTCTAGACGAAGTACGTGCAGGTGGTCGTATTAACTTGATCATCGGCCGTGGTTTGACTGCTAAAGCGCGTGAAGCTTTGGGTCTAGCACCATCTACATTGTTCCGTACTCCAGTACAACCTGCTGACTCTGGTAAAGGCTTCACTCAAGCTCAGAAGATGGTAGGTCGCGCATGTGGACTTCCTGAAGGTCAAGGTGTTCGTCCAGGTACTTACTGCGAACCGAAAATGACAACTGTAGGTTCTCAAGATACGACTGGTCCAATGACTCGTGATGAGTTAAAAGACTTGGCTTGCTTGGGCTTCTCTGCTGACCTCGTAATGCAATCTTTCTGTCACACTGCTGCGTATCCAAAACCAGTTGACGTAACAATGCATCACACACTACCAGACTTCATCATGAACCGTGGTGGTGTTTCTCTTCGTCCAGGCGACGGTATTATCCACTCTTGGTTAAACCGTATGTTGCTTCCTGATACCGTAGGTACTGGTGGTGACTCACATACTCGTTTCCCAATCGGTATTTCATTCCCAGCAGGTTCTGGTCTAGTTGCATTCGCAGCTGCAACGGGTGTTATGCCTCTTGACATGCCTGAGTCTGTACTTGTGAAGTTCAAGGGTAAAATGCAGCCTGGTATCACACTACGTGACCTTGTACATGCAATTCCTTACTACGCAATCAAAGCGGGTGACTTGACTGTAGAGAAAAAAGGTAAGAAGAACATCTTCTCTGGTCGTATCCTTGAGATCGACTTGTCTGAAATGGAAACTGACCTAACTGTTGAGCAAGCATTCGAACTTTCTGATGCTTCTGCTGAACGTTCTGCTGCAGGCTGTTCAATCACACTTTCTGAAGAGAAAGTTGCTGAATACCTACGTTCTAACATCACCATGTTGAAGTGGATGATCGCAGAAGGTTATGGCGATGCGCGTACTATGGCACGCCGTGTTGAAAACATGGAAAAATGGTTGGCGAATCCAAGCCTGATCAAAGCAGATGCTGACGCTGAATACACCAAAGTGTATGAAATCGATCTTGCTGACATCAAAGAACCAATCCTTTGCTGCCCGAACGATCCAGACGATGCAAAACTTCTTTCTGAAGTTCAAGGCGACAAGATTGATGAAGTGTTCATCGGTTCTTGTATGACTAACATCGGTCACTTCCGTGCAGCGGGTAAACTTCTAGATAAAGTTCCAAGCGGTTCATTGTCTACTCGTTTATGGTTGGCTCCTCCGACACGTATGGACCAACACCAGTTGATGGAAGAAGGTTTCTACAACATCTACGGTAAAGCTGGCGCACGTACTGAAATGCCAGGCTGTTCATTGTGTATGGGTAACCAGGCGCGTGTAGCACCGAACACAACTGTTGTTTCGACTTCTACCCGTAACTTCCCGAACCGTTTAGGTCAAGGTTCTAACGTATACTTGGCGTCTGCTGAGCTTGCATCTGTTGCTGCGGTATTGGGTAAACTTCCTACTCCGGAAGAATATCAGCAATATGCTGCGCAAATCGACAGCATGGCTTCAGACATCTACAAGTATTTGAACTTCGACAAAATGGAAGAATATACTTCTGAAGCTGGCGAAGTAGATACTAAGAAAATTGCTGCGGCTCAATTGTCTTAATTTATTGAAAAGTAAATTAAATTGAGTGAAGATAAGGGCTGATTAATCAGCCCTTATTTTTTATGAAAGAAAGTAAATATTTAAATATAATGTTAAGAAAATATTTTTCTATTTTAAAAATAGAATTAATATTAAAAATAAAACAAAAAGATTTCTCAAAGCAAGAAATCAAAGAAAATATTTTAAAAGAAATTGATAATTATATAAGGGATAATGATGTTGACTTATTTTATAAAGCATTTCGTGAATATTTGAATTATTGGAATGTTAGGCATTTGTATTCAATTAGTGCTGCTGATGATTATAGAAAATACAAAGGTGAGATATTTGCTGCTGCTCTAAAAACTAAATTTTTAAAATATAAACTTTTGGCTCTGCTTTTCTGTGCTTCTAATATTTTTAATGATAATTTTGTTAATTTTAATACGCGTGGAAAAGATTTCAAGTTGGAAAAAAGAAGATTAAGATTTGAATATTTTTTAATAGATTTTTATTTGAAATTTGATAAATTTGATATAGATGAAGGGTATTTTGATAAAGATTTTGAACTTGTGGAAAAGGCTAGATTGCATATACCAATTATATCAATTTGCATCATATTAAAAATTTTGATCAAAGATAATCTTAAAATTAGATTTAATAATAAATATGAGCGTAAAGTCGCACATTATACAAATTTATATGTTTTTGATCAGTTAATAAATAAAAAATCTACTTTTAGACTTAATGCACCTGATTATATGAATGATCCTACTGAAGGAAAGATGCTCTTTAATTTTTTATTAATAGAAAACAATAACATCCAGGTTGATTTTGAAAGAATACCATATATATCATGTTTTACATTTAATCATAACTCCTTGAATCAATTTAGATTGTATGGTAGGACAAATGATGTAGAGTGTTCGGGTGTAAGTTTAACTGTGGATAAGGGATTTTTTTTAAATAGTCGTAAGAAAACAAAGAATTTATTCTCATTATATAGATGTATATATTTAGATGAGAAAACTGGGTATTTGGAATTGGCGGGTAGAAATAGATTGTCATTTATCCAAGAATACCATGAGTATGGGTTTGATTATATTAATCAAAGATGGTTTCTCTATAACAAATCCTTGGATTTTAAAAACAACTATGTAATGTATTTATTAAGAACAATGAGGGAGTTGTGTTATGAGTTTGATTCATATAGTAATCTGATACATGAGGTTTTAGCGGAAATTAATTATTTGTTTAAAAGCTTTTCATTTAGGGAGGAGCAAGAGTGTAGGATGGTTAAATATGAAAAAAAAGAGCATATGAAAATTTGGAATTTTAAGTTTAGATATATTAATTATGGTGGGAATATTTTTAAAAGCTTGTGTAATGTTTATATAGGGGTGGCAAGCAAGAATGCTTTTAATTATATTTCATATTCCATCTACAAAAATAATATGTTTAAAAAAATGCCTAAGATAAAAGTGTCAGAACATCCATATAATCCAATTCAATATATTGAACCTGAAAAAATATTCTCAAATGAGTAATATTGGCATCTTTTGGCACTTCCAAAAAAATCATCGGCAGCGCCTATGATTTTTATCAATCAGATCAAGATTCGCTTTGTCTAATTGATAGCCCTTATACCCATGTGGAATATTGGGAGGTTTTGAAGTCTAATTCTCCTGAATTACAAAATTTACAGTATGAAGAAATTCCAAGAAGGCGCGTGATTTATAATGCTAGATTGAATAAGCCTTTTGTGTATATGGATGCCAAGCTGCTAAAAACCAATATTGCCAAATAGGTGGCTGAATTTTTTGAATTGGATTTTGATTAGGTAGTCTGGAAAAAGATCTACACTACAAAGCATACAGACATTAAAAAGCCCCATGGTTAGGGGCTAGTCGTATATAAGTCTGAGCTTATATACTGTAAGAGGCTCATCTCAAACTGAGGCCATTAGAACATAAAAATAGACAAATAGCGAATCTCTAAGCGATTTTTTATTGTGTTGAGGTAGGGAACGCGATTACTATTTTCTGCAAGCAATCATCCCTAATAATCAATGAAACTTTTTGCTTGGTCATCTTTTCGTCGTTGGGTCTATAACCATTTAGAAAATGAACAATACGATTCATTTTTCAGTCGTGTCTTAAACTATTTTTTGATTGGTCTGATTGTAACCAATGTGGCGGCTGTCATCTTTGAATCGGTTAATCAATTTTATCTAGCTTATCAATGGTATTTTGATCATTTTGAATTGATGTCGATCGGAATCTTTTCGATTGAATTTTTGTTGAGACTGTGGAGCATTTCAGAACAGGATGCTGAACAACCTGCTTGGAAGCAACGCCTGCAATGGTTGATGAGCTGGGGTGCAATAATTGATCTCATCGCCATTTTACCGGCATTTATTAATTATTTCGTCCCTTTTGATTTGCGTTTCTTGCGTGTATTGCGATTACTGCGTTTACTCAAACTGACGCGTTATTTTATTTCACTGCAGATTTTACTGGCGGTGATTAAACGAGAAAAAGGCTCCTTCCAGGCGGTGCTCTTTATCCTTTCTATCCTGATTATTATGGCGGCAGGGGTATTGTACTTTGTTGAGCATAAAGCTCAACCTGAACATTTTGGATCTATTCCACAAGCCATGTGGTGGTCTGTGGTGACGCTTACAACGGTTGGTTATGGTGATGTAACTCCAGTCACCGATATGGGTAAAATACTCGGTGCCATCATTACTATTTTGGGGGTGGGGATTGCTGCTTTGCCGGCAGGTATTTTGGCGACTGGTCTGGCGAATGAGCTAAATTTAAGAAATCAATTATTAGAACAACAATTCAGGGAAGCCTTGTTAAGCCAGAAGGTAGACTTGGTGCGCGATCAAGCTACGATTGAACAGATCCGTCGGCAAATTGGTTTACCTTATCATCAAACCCATGAAATCATTGTGTATTTGATGCGTGAGCATTTAATTGAATCGAATCAAAAATTGAAAAATTTTTCTTATCAGTACTGTCCCAACTGTGGTGAAAAGGTAACGAAAGACACGGATATAGATTCCTGTATGGGATAAACCTGAATGCTCAAGTGATGAACTCATTTGCATCTTCAATTCCTTATTATCAGATCGTGATTTTTTAATCTATTTAAAAACAGGGGGAGTTTTATTTTTGATCATTTCATGAATATTTATTCATTATTTAACTATTTAAGCGATTCAAAATTAAAGAATAATAGCTCATTCACTTTGTATCAGTTTTTCTCAATTATTTTTGAGATATCCCTCACGCTTTTTAAGATTCGTTTAAGATTGGCGGATTTAAATGGCTTCCTTGGTAATCGATAATAGGCTCGTTGTGAGCGAGTACGATCTATGAATTTCCCCTTGCTTAAAAAAACAATGCTTGCCCTGGGTATTACATGCTTTGCCTTCGGTGCCAATGCGCAGACTACCCCACAAAAACCATCTAGCACTTCCGATCAGCTGATTGTCATCAGTTATCATGAAGTGGTGAGTCATGCAGATCGACCACTCATTCCGAGCTATGCCGTTTCGGTGGAGCAGCTTACGCAGCACCTGAATACACTGAAACAACAAGGCTATCATTTTGTTAGTGTCGATCAGGTACTGGCAGCACATAAAGGAAAACAGCCATTACCCGAACATGCGGTGATGCTTACCTTTGATGATGGTTACAAAACATTTTATAAAAATGCTTTTCCAGTGCTGAAAAGCATGAAAATTCCCGCCGTGATTGCTGTGGTGGGTAAATGGGTTGAACCAAAAGACCCCCAGCCTGTTGATTTCGCTGGAGAGCAACAAGCGCGTGACCAGTTCTTGTCCTGGCAGGAAATGAAGACCATGCAGGATTCCGGGCTGATTGAGGTCGCGAGCCATAGTTATGATCTGCATAAAGGCATTAACGCCAATCCACAACATGATTCGGAGGCTGCGGCCATCGTCCATGCCTATCATGCTCATACCCATAGTTATGAGAGTGATGCGCAATATAACCAGCGGATTTTCAAAGACCTGAAAACCAATAATCAGTTACTGCGTCAACATGGCTTAAAAAGCCCGCGCGTCATGGTGTGGCCGTATGGCCGTTATAACAGCTTTGTGGTGAAAACTGCAGCTCAATTAGGCATGCCTATTACCATGACGCTGGATGAT
>JACCEE011610160.1_pt1 | contig 13665 bp, 8 predicted proteins | sample 7449931 | NCBI WGS metagenome assembly JACCEE01 (sample SAMN15323457, study PRJNA562643) | freshwater metagenome | isolation source: river surface water | place: USA:Blue River Watershed | collected 2017-08-19 | reverse complement strand
GTCGTGCATATCAATCAGACCATCGAGATTACTGTCAAGGGTACTGAGCGCCGCATAACCATCATCCGCTTTTTTCCCATTGGCCAAGACGGTACCAGAACCAAATAACTCACCACCGTTATTGATTACACCATCACCATTCAAATCTCGGACCAATAAACCATCTGAACGAGAGACCCAACCTGTACGGTCAACGACACCATCATTATTGATATCAAAATTAACGCCATCTTGCATAGAAACTGTCTGTACACCATCACCATCCAAATCCAACGCTAACGGTGTAACAAACCCCCAACGCGCAAGTTGAGAGCCGCTGGCGGTCAATGCATTAATTTGTGTGCTTAGTAACTTGTCCAGAACCGTACTGCTTAATGCGGAGCCATTCGATAAAGTACCCAAGGCTGCAACATCCGCTGAGGCCAATGTATTCAATTGCGCAGAAGTGATGTACGTGATTGCAGATGTCTGAATCCCGGCTAACTGCTGAGTCGTGAAGGTGTCAAACTGTGCCGTTGTCATGGCTTGAATCTGATCAGTAGTCCATGCCTTCATCTGAGTCGTACTTAAACCGAGCACATCGGCGGTCTCAATCGCTGCAATCTGAATCGAATTCAACGTGTAAATTGATGCAGTGGTCAAGGCACCTAACTGCGCGCTATCAAGTGCCTTCAGTAATGACGTACCCCATAAATCAACAGCTGTCGTCGAGAGCGCTGCAATCTGTAGCGTAGTCAAGGCATCGGCTTGAGCCGAATTCAAACCATATCCCAGCGCAGTCGCAGACAATGAATTGAGCTGTGCTGTGGTGAGGGTTACGATATCGAGTGTATCGATTGCGTTAATTTGCAAAGAATCAAACACTGACAGCTGGCTAGTCGTCAATGCACTAACCTGATTACTCGACAATGCTGCAATGTAAGCCGTGCTTATGACATCGATATACGCTGTGGTTAGTGCTGAGACTTGGCTCGTCAACAACGAGGCTATCTGTGTCTGACTTGCGCCGTAATATAGCGGCGATAGTGAGAATGCACTTACCTGAGCTGTACTCAGACAAACTAAATCAGCTGTTTCGATACCTGTAATTTGAAGAGAGTCAAAGACAGATAACTGATTGGTCTTTAATGCAGAGAATTGATCAGTAGTCAGCAATCCAATTTGTGTCGACGTTAAGCCTGATTGAACTTGAGCTGTTGTTAAAGCAGCGATATCTGCTGTGCTGAATCCAACAATATCACTACCAATAGCCGTTATCTGTGATGTCGTAAGGCTGACCGCTTGATTGGTAGTGAATGCCGCAATTTGCGAGCTATTCAACACAGCTATATTTTGAGTTGAAAGGCCTAATTGTAACGACTGCGTTTGAAGTGCTGAAATTTGATTTGTTGTGATGCCTGAAATCACTGAGCTCGTAATGTAAGCAATCTGCGACGTGGTCAATGCGCTAATTTGTTGCGTTGTGAACGAAGCCAAATCACTGCTCACTATTCCGTAAGCGATCGCATTCAAACTTAGAACAGCCACATCCCTAGTTTCAATCGAAGCAATCTGGTCAGTCGTTAAGGCTAAGACCTGATCGTAAGTCAACATAGAAACTTGGTAGGTCGTTAGCGCAACAATACCCGCTGTACTCAGACCTACTATATCGGTACCAAGACTGATGACCTGATCCGATGCCAAAGCAGCTACCGCAGCAGTCGTCAGCGCGGCGATTTGCAAGGAATTCAGACTCTGTACTTGCTGTGAAGAGAAACCAGCGATTTGTTTCGTGGCAAAACTAGCCATCTGATCCGTTGTAATTCCAGCGATATCAGAAGTTTCTATGGCGTAGATCTGTTGTGTTCCAAGGCCAGTAATTTGCAGCGTACTAAAGCTACCAATCTGTGTACTGGATAATGCAGTAATCCCGTTTGATACTACAGCTGCGACTTGTCGAGTAGAGAATGTGACTAACTGATCGGTAGTTAATACAGCAAGGGCCGCTGTAGTGAAAGCGCCGACTTGTGCAGTGGACATACCTGTGATGTCTGCCGTCGTTAACCCTCTAAGAGAACTACCCAAAGACACAATTTGTTGCGTTGTTAACGCAGCGATTTGCGCGGTATACAGCTCAGCGAGCGATGCACTGCTCAATAAACTAATGTTAGTTGAACTAATAGCGACCAAATCACGTGTTTCGAATCCAACCAATTGTTGAGTTGTTATCGCAGCAAACTGTCCACTCGACAAATTGGCGACGTGTTCGGTCGTCAATGCAATGATTTGAGCCGTCGTCAAACCAGCAATATCACTGGATAGTCCAAAGATTTGCTGGGTCGTCATGGCAGCTATGGTCGCTGTACTGATAACACCTATTTGTACGCTATCCAGCGCCAGCAAACTTGAGGATAAAAACCCGGCCACATCACGAGTTTCAATGGCTATGATCTGATTAGTAGTCAGCGATGCCCAGTTTGCCGTACTAATATTTTGTAACTGCGATGTCGTCAACGCCACCATCTGCTGAGTCGTTAGCGCCTGAATTTGGTTCGTTTTTACACCAGCAATTGCCGCAGTATTCAAGGACATTAGATCAACGGTTGTGAGCGCGCTGATCTGATCAGTACCAAATGAACTCGCTTGTGCACTGCTTAAAATAGAAACCTGTGATGTCGTTAATGCAGCAATTTGATTGGTATAAAACACACCTATCTGTGCTGATGTAATTGCCGAAAATTGCTGTGTAGTTATCGATACCAATTGATACGTCATTAGAGCCGAAATATCTGCCGTCGAAATATCATCAATAGTTTCCGTCGCGAGTGAAATCAACTGTCTCGTCGTTAACGATGCAATCTGAGCAGTCGTGATTGAACTCACTTGAACTGAATCAAAGAGTGTAATTTGTGCTGTCGTTAGCGAGGAAATTTGTACCGTATCCAATGCAGCGATTTGATCACTTCTAATCCCTACATCAATCGCTGCTGTAGTCAGTGATGATATCTGCTGCGTCGTTAAATAACTTATCTGATCCGTCCTTAGATAGCTTATTTGTGCTGTGCTTAAATTAGCGATCTGAGTCGTTGTTATTGCTGGCATTTCTAGAGTTGTCAGGCTCTGAATTTGCGACGAACTCAGACTCTGAATCTGCGCTGTAGCAAATGAGGCTAACTGAGTTGTAATCAGATTCGCAATTTGATCAGTTGTTATGCCTGCCAGTGCCGCGGTGGACAATACACGTAATTGTGATGTACCCAGCGCTCTCACTACATTCGTTTCTAGCGCCGCCACTTGAGCTGAATCGATAACTGAAAATTGTGCGGTGGTAAGCGCTGCCATCTGCGCTGTTTTTAATGCCGCAATTTGCACACTCGATAAAACAAGATCAATAGAGCTGGTGGTCAGAGTCATCACTTGGGCCGTCGTTAACAAACCCATCTGATCCGTCTGGAGGTAACTCAGCTGATTTGAGCTCAGCGCCAAAATTTGGCGCGTAGTAAATACCGATATATTTGCTGTAGGGAGATTTTGCAGTGTTGCTGACGTTAAGCTTTGAATCTGATTCGTCGTGAATCCTTCCAATTGATGCGTGCGTAGACTAGCGAATTGAGCCGTACCCAATCCAGCGATACTCGCAGTACTCAATGCAGCTAATGACGTAGTGGAAAGCGCAATAAGTGCAACCGTGCTTAATGCTGCCGATTGTGAGGACGAAAGATTGGCTAACTGACTAGTCGTCAGATTGCTTATCTGCACTGAAGTAATTGCCCCCAACTGATCTGTCGTCAGATTGGTGAGTTGAGTAGTCGTCAGGGATCTGATAGATGCTGTATTGATACTCGCCAAGTCCTGAGTTTCAATAACTGAAATTTGCGATGACATCAAATTGACTATTTGCAGTGTCGTCAAGTTTGCAAATTGTTTGACCGACATCCCCACCACTTGATCACTCGTCAGCGCAGCCAAACTAGCCGTTAACAATGCCGGGACTTGCGCTGACGTCAATCCAGCAATAGACGCTGTCGGTAAAACGCTAAATTGTGATGTCGATAGATTGATTAACTGTGACGTAGTCAATGCTGCCATCTGTGACGTGCTAAGCGCAGCAACATCCTCGGACGCCAATACCGAAATCGCCGCCGTCCTAAGCGAGCTTATTTGGCTGGTCTTAAAAGCCGCCACTTGATCAGTCGTTAATCCCAGTACCTGCAGGGTAGTTAATGCAGAAATCTGCAATGTAGACATCGACGTAATTGCAGCAGTAGCAAAGGTTCCTATTTGTCCGCTAGTCAAGGTCAATAGCTGAGATGTCGTTATCCCACCCACTTGCGTTGAACTGAAAGCACCCACTTGATTAGTCGTCAACGCATTAAAATCTGATGTTTTAATTGCGGCAATCTGCGCACTTTTTAGTGCCAACATCTGGCCAGTCGCCAACGATGCAATTTGCGTACTCCCTAAGGAAAGCATTTGATCGGTCTTTAACGCCCCGATCGTTTTGGTCGCAATCGCTTCAATCGCTGCCGTATTCAATGCTGCCAGCTGGGTCGTTGTTAATGACGCGAATTGAACATCTTTTAGCGCCGCCATCTGATCCGTTGTCATCGTCAAATCACGTGCTTCTATCGAAGTGATTTGCGCTGTTGTCATTGCCGCCAAAGCTACCATCGTAAAATTAGCCAGCTGTAGGGTATTGAGCGCAACAATCTGTGCCGTGCTAAGACTCGTCGCTTGCAGCTTTGAAAATGCGGCTATCTGATCAGATGTCAGCGCAAAAAAATCACTGGTTTCGATCGCTCTGATTTGCAAGGTGCTCAAGGAGGCGATCTGAGCAGTGGTTATTGCTGCGCACTGATTACTGGTTAATGCAACGATATGATTTGAACTAAGCGCTCCCATATCGCGCGTCTCTATTGCCGCGATCTGACTCTCAGAAAATTTCTGTATCTGGGCCGTATTAAAAGCAGCTATTTGTGTTTTCGATAGACCAGCAATTTGATCAGCGGTCAAACCCAGTGAGACAACTGCTGTCGGAAGTGCAGCGATTTGCGCAACCGTCATTACTGTCATTTGCCCCGTAGACAAGACGCTCATAGCCTCTGTGCTGAATGCCACCACTTGGGCCGATGTAAACGCTCCGAGTTGCGAGCTTTTTAGAGCAGACCAATGATCCGTCGTCAGCACCGAAATATCTGCCGTTTCTATTGCCTTTATTTGAAGAGTATTGAGTTGTGCAATTTGTGCCGTTGCTAGTAACTGAAACTGGGCTGTAGTTAGCGCACTGATTTGCGCTGTTTTTAAGCTAGAGATATCCGCAGTTTCAATGGCAGAAATTTGAGCTGTATTCAGACTCACAATTTGCGCACTTGTCATTGCTGCGATCTGCGTCTTAGTCAGCGCAACAATTTGATCCGTTGTTAGACCACTCGTAATATCTGCTGACTCAATCGCTACAATTTGAGCTGTTGAGAACGCCGCCACATCGGCGGTACTTAGTCCCGTCAGTTGATCTGAAGTGAGAGCAATTACCTGAGCGCTGGTTAACTTCGTTACTTGTGAGGTTGTCAATGCGGCGATTTGGTCTGTGGTCAAAACCACGAGGTCGGCAGTTTCAAGTGCGGCAATTTGATTAGTCCTCAGTGAACTAATCTGACTCGTTGTCATCACTTGGTAGTGTTCAGTCGACAAGGCAACGATTTGCGCAGTCTTTAAAGCAGCAATACCCGCCGCATTTATTGCCAATATCTGATCCGTACTAAGACTAATGGTTTGTGCTGATGACAATGCCGATATTTGCGATGTTTTTAACGCGGCTATTGACGCCGTGGCGATGCCGCTCGCTATATCAACCGTTTCAATTCCCGCTAGTTGAGCCGTGCTCAAAGCAACTAATGCATTGGTACTGATTGCTGCAATTTGATCGGCACTTAATGCGGTTAGCTGCGCCGAGGTAAACCCTGAGACCGAAACCGACGTTAAGCTAGCCAACTGTTCAGTACTAAGTGTGGTGATATTCGACGAACTAATTTTCCCTAGATTTCTAGTCGAAATCGCAGCCATCTGAGTTAACGTCAGCGACGCTAATTGAGCCGTGGTTAATGCAGCGATTTGTGCGGTGGTGACAGCATTGAACTGATTGGTGTACAAGTCCGACAATGAAGCTGTCGCCAGACTATCAATGCTTGATGGCAGTATGGCCGCTACTTGTGTAACAGTTAAATAGTTTATTTGGTCGGATGTTAGTGCTCCGACTTGATCATCCGTTGCTCCCTTTAAGCTTAGGCCTGGAATAGCTGCTGAGCTAAACGCTCCAATTTGAAGCGAACTCAAGTAACCTACTTGAGCTGTACTTAATTTGGCAACTTGCGCCTGAGTTAAGGCCGCGACGTCAGCCGTCGTCCACCCAACAATAGTTGCGGTAGTAATCGCGGTCACGGTTGACGAAGTTGTTGCCATAAAATTAATTTATTTTTGAATAGACTTCTTTAATGTGATAGCACAATCTATATCATCCGTTATAAAGTTTTGCACTTATTGCATCTATTGGGCGAACGGCATTCACCACATTAGTTTATCGATTTGGCGTCACCTTCCTTTAACTAGATCGTGAATTAATTACGCGCTGATGATAAAGAGGCAGAATCGCTGAAGCGAAGTTTATGAAGTGCTAACAATAGTGCTTTTATGGCACTTAAATTAATCACTAAAATGGTCAAACACGAGACTACGGAACCATTGATTCCCGGGTTCTTTGTGAAAGCGAGAATGCCAAAACATATTGATACCAATCTCGGGCAACTTTAAGGGCAATGCGGTGTAACGAAGGTCAAATGGAGTAACACAATACCGTGCAAATCTCTCCGGCACAGTCGCAACCATATCCGTGGTCGACAAAATATGACCGACGGCGACAAAGTGCGGAACCGTCAACAAAATTTTGCGCTTAACACCGAGCTTTTCAATCGATGCATCAACGGTGGCATGCCCAGTTCCAGCTGCTGACACCACAACATGATCAGCCTGCTCGAACTCATCACGGCTCAACACTGATTCTTTATCGAGCGGATGCCCGCGCCTAAACATACACACATGCTGCTGAACAAAAAGCCGTCGCTGAAAAAAACCTGATTTCAAATGCGGCAACCAGCCGATGGCCATATCTACCCTTCCCGCTTCCATATCGTCAGCCAAGCCTGTGCCAGTTGTTCTGATGGTTGAGACCGAAATGCCCGGCGCAATTTCTGACAGTATCTTCATCAATGTTGGCAAAAAATAGATCTCACCAATGTCACTCATACCAACAATAAATTTACGTTGACTGGTAGTCGCATCAAATCGCGTGTTTTGATTCAGCGTTTCTTGAATCGCCGCTAATGCATAACCTATAGGCTCAGCCAATTGCATGGCATAAGCCGTTGGCTCCATACCCTTAGAGGTGCGCAAAAATAAGTCGTCCCCCAGCTGCTGACGCAAACGATTCAGAGCATTACTAACCGTTGGCTGGGTTAAGCCAAGATTGACTGCCACCGCCGATACACGCCGCTCTTGCAGTAGCTGTTGGAAAATTACTAACAGATTGAGATCAATATCCTTGAGATTCATAGAGCATTATTCAAATTATGAATGAAGAGAATTCATCAGATTCTATATCGTAATTTTGCTCAACTTTCTATACTGCTCCAAAACTTTTATAAGAAACGTGGAGACTATGGAGCTTCTCATCCAGCCGCTAGACCGACTACTGCAGGTGCCACCCGGCGCCAACTTACTCGAGACCCTGCGCGCCAATGAAGTACCCATTTCGTATAGCTGTATGGCTGGGCGTTGCGGTACGTGCCGCTGCAAAGTGATTAGTGGCCACGTGTTTGAGACGGGACGCGAAGAAAAAATCACCAATCCCTCCGAAGGTGATTACGTGCTGGCCTGCACCAGCGTTTTGACTGAAAACTGTGCGATCGAAATTCCTGAGCCCGATGAAATCGTGACTCACCCCGCTAGAATCATCAAGGCGACAGTCGCTGCGATCGAAGATGCCACGCACGACATCAAAATTATTCGGCTTCAACCCAGTAAGCCCTTGTCTTTCTCACCTGGTCAATATGCAACGGTGCAATTCACACCCGATCATAGTCGTCCTTATTCGATGGCCAGTCTCTGCACTGATCAACAACTCGAATTTCACGTTCGTTACGTACCGGATGGTCGTGTGAGTGGTTATGTATTTAATCAACTCAAGGTAGGTGACACCGTTCGTGTCAGTGGCCCCTTAGGTACGGCGTATCTGCGCACGCGTCATGAAGGCCCCATGCTATGTGTGGCTGGTGGTACGGGATTAGCACCTATTTTGTCTATCCTGCGCGGTGTAATTTCTACGGGCATGCAGAATCCTATTCATCTGTATTTTGGCGTTCGATCACCTCAGGATATTTATGGCCTGGATCAGCTGCAAGCTCTGCAAGCCGCTCATCCTTCGCTACAACTAGAAATCGTTGTGACCACCGATGATGAAGGCAGTAATAAGCATCGCACAGGTCTAATTACTGACGCTATTGCGCATGACATACCTCATTTAGATGGATGGCGCGCCTATGTGTGTGGTGCACCACCGATGGTTGAAGCAACCGCTGCTTTAATTAAGCAACGTGGCATAGACGATCAGCATGTCTATGCTGATGCGTTCTACGCTAGCGGTACCTGATTAGGAGAAAACATGACGACAGCATCCACGGCCGACACCAACACTAGCGAAAAAAATCAACGGCAGCAGTACTATGACCGCATCGCGCAAGACCATATGACGCCGCTCTGGGAAGTGCTCGGTGCATTGGTACCCAAACAACCGAATAGTCCGGCATTGCCTGCTCTTTGGCGCTATGCCGATCTACGTGAAAAAGTCATTGAAGCAGGCCGCTTGATTACAGCAGAACAAGCAGAGCGTCGCGTTCTTATATTAGAAAATCCCGGTCTTGCAGGTCAGTCAGCAATTACGCAATCGCTGTATGCTGGTCTTCAACTGATACTGCCCGGTGAGGTCGCACCCGCGCACCGCCACACACAATCAGCCTTGCGATTTGTGATGGACGGTGAAGGGGCGTATACCGCTGTTGATGGCGAACGCACCACCATGCGTCGCGGCGACTTCATCATTACTCCCTCTTGGACGTTTCATGATCATGGCAACCTAGGTGATCAACCCGTTGTTTGGCTTGATGGACTTGACATACCCGTAGTGCGCTTTCTAGATGCCGGCTTTGCAGAACATGCGCCGAGCGCTTCACAACATGCTGTGCGCCCCGAAGGTGATGCATTAGCTCGCTACGGCAACAACATGGTGCCAGTGGATTTTTATCAGGCACCTGCCGATCCCACGCGAGTATTTGTGTATCCCTACGCTCGAACTCTGGAATCGCTGAATCAAATCACCTCTGGAAAACCCGATCCTCATTTCGGCCACAAGCTACGCTATGTGAATCCCGCTACCGGTGCATCACCTATGCCAACTATCGGAGCATTCACTCAACGCTTGCCTGCAGGTTTTGAAACACGGCCTTACCGAAGTACAGACGGTACAGTGTATGTGTGTCTCGACGGTCAAGCCACCGTCTCCGTCGGTGACAAAGAATGGCACTTACAGCCTGATGATATTTTTGTTGTCCCATCGTGGCAGCCACTTAAGTTTTTAGCGCAGCGTGACACGACTCTGTTTAGTTTTTCTGATCGCCCTATCCAACAATCATTAGGTCTATGGCGCGAAGCTCGTCTTTAACTTTTTAATCATCAATCATTCAATTATTTAATCCACAGGATTTACTATGAAATACGCTATCCCATTGCCTCCAACGTATGCACTAGCCATCGCTAATAACGACGAGTTTTTCCCGGTTAACCGTATCTTTTGCGTTGGCCGAAATTACGCAGCACATGCGCGCGAAATGGGAAAAGATCCTGATCGTGAACCCCCTTTCTTTTTCATGAAACCCGCCTGCGCTGTTGTTCAGGCCGGCGAAAAAGAAATCACTATTCCCTATCCACCGATGACAAGTAATTTTCATCATGAGATAGAACTAGTGGTCACCATTGATAAAGCCGGTAAAGATATACCTTTAGAAAAAGCACTCGAGTATGTGCATGGCTATGCGGTTGGTCTGGATATGACACGACGTGACCTTCAGTTAGATGCACGTGATAAAGGTCGCCCATGGGAATTTGGCAAATCATTTGCTGGTTCCGCGCCTATCGGTCCTATTCACTTAGCAAAACAGATCGGCCATCTTTCAACGGCAACCATTTCATTAACGGTAAATGATCAGCCTCGTCAATCATCTGACATTGCTAAATTAATTTGGTCCGTCGCAGAATCTATTTCGTACTTATCGCGCTACGAAACTTTAGAACCTGGCGACATCATCATGACAGGCACACCCGAAGGCGTGGGTGCAGTGGTGGCAGGCGATGTCATGCACGGACACATTGATGCTCTTAGTGACATCGTTGTTCGTGTGGCGAAATAACTAAATCAAGGAGAATACGATGGGTAATTCACCCGAGGTGTTCAAGCAACCGCATGTCTGGGAAGCCAAAGGCTCAAGCCGCATTCCTTTTTGGGCGTATACCGATGAAGCTATTTATAAAAAAGAACTTGATCGTCTTTTTTATAAAGCGCATTGGAGTTATATAGGCTTGGAGGCTGAAGTACCTAACCCGGGTGATTTTAAGCGAACCGTCATCGGTGAACGCTCAGTCGTTATGACGCGCGACATGGATGGCTCGCTCCACGTTGTAGAAAATGTCTGCGCCCATCGCGGTATGCAATTTTGCCGCGAGCGTCACGGGAATAAAAAAGAATTAGTTTGTCCCTATCACCAATGGAATTACTCACTCAAAGGCGATCTGCAAGGCGTGCCGTTTCGTCGTGGTGTAAAACAAGATGGCAAAGTCAATGGTGGCATGCCCAAAGAATTCAAGATTGAAGACCATAGCCTGAACAAACTCAAAGTCGCAACACGTGGCGGTGTCGTTTTTGCGTCATTCGATCATGACGTCGAGTCGTTCGAAGACTATCTTGGCCCCGACATTCTTTCGTACTTTGATCGTCTTTTTAACGGCCGCAAACTAACCATTCTTGGCTATAACCGTCAGCGCATTCCCGGTAACTGGAAGCTGATGCAAGAGAACATCAAAGACCCCTACCATCCCGGTTTGTTACACACCTGGTTTGTAACGTATGGCCTCTGGAGAGCTGACAATAAATCAGAGCTAAAAATGGACGGGCAATTTCGCCATGCAGCGATGATTTCTACTCGCGGCACAGGCGGTGCAAAAGCAGATGTGACTCAAGGCGTCACCAGCTTTAAAGAGAATATGGAAATTCAGGACAAACGCCTGATCGATATCGTTCCCGAAGCATGGTGGAACGGTCCAACTGCGGTGATGATGACTATTTTTCCAAGTGTGATTTTTCAACAGCAAGTCAATAGCGTATCAACTCGACACATTCAACCGAACGGACATGGATCTTTTGATTTTGTATGGACGCACTTTGGCTTCGAAGACGATACCGAAGAAATGACGCAGCGTCGCCTTATCCAAGCCAATTTATTTGGCCCTGCTGGATTTGTGTCTGCAGACGATGGTGAAGTCATTGAACTCTCACAATTCGGATTCGAGCAAAAACCTTCACATCGCGCAGTAGCGGAACTCGGTGGCTATGAATGCGAAAACACGGATCATATGGTGACAGAAACACTCATTCGTGGCATGTATAACTACTGGCGCAAAGTCATGGAGGTATGACGATCATGACTACCCAAGCTAACAGCCAGACACTTTTCGACCTCATCCATTTGTATAGCGATTACGCAGCCTCTGTCGATAGTGCGCAGTGGGATAAATGGATAGAATTTTTTACTGACGAATGTGAATATAAAATTCAGCCACGCGAAAATTATGAGCGTGGATTTCCTTTAGCGACACTGGCATTACTAAGTAAAAATATGCTCAAGGATCGTGTCTACGGTATACACGAAACGCTTTACCATGATCCTTACTATCAGCGTCATGTGGTTGGCCTACCAATTATTCGAGAAGAAAAAGATAACGTTATTGTTGCGGAAGCCAATTACGCCGTATTTCGCACAAAATTATCAGGCGAATCGACCGTCTTTAATGTCGGCCGCTATCTCGATCGCATCCAACGCGATTCTACTGGATTGAAATTCATCTCTCGTCTGTGTATTTATGACAGCGAGATGATTCCCAACTCAATCATCTACCCTATCTGAGAGAATGAATCATGACTACACAATGGTTAGACTTAGCTGCTATTGATGACATACCCGAAGATGACGTTATCGGTGTGGATTCGGCGGGCAAAAGTATCGCCCTATATCACGTCGAAGGTACCATCTATGCCACTGATAATATTTGCACCCATGGTAATGCGCGCTTGTGTGATGGATTCGTTGAAGGACATGAAATCGAATGTCCGCTGCATCAAGGTAAATTTGATATCCGCAATGGGAAAGCTTTGTGCGCCCCTTTGACCGATGATCTTAAAATCTATCCGGTGAAAATTGAAGGCAGCCGGGTATTTATTGAAATTTAATCGTATAAATCGAATGGCTGAGTATTAAATGTGCGTCAACTGTGCATCAAGTGCATATTAGCTCCGTATTAGCTTCGTATAAATTTAGTTTTGACTGACTATTGACTATGACATCCACACCAAACAAGCTTGTCTTACATAACTACTTTCGTAGTTCAGCGGCGTATCGCGTGCGCATAGCCATGAATCTTAAAGGCTTGGAATACGATTACCTCCCTGTTCACCTAACACGTGAGGGTGGTATGCAGTTCAAGGAAAGCTACACCGCATTAAATCCTCAGCAATTGGTACCACTACTTGATGATGATGGTTTTCAATTAAGTCAATCACTGGCAATCATTGAATATCTCGATGAAAAATTCCCTGCGATTCGCTTACTTCCTGATTCACTGCAAGGTCGTGCACGCGTGCGTCAACTAACACTGGCTATCGCTTGCGATATACACCCGCTACAAAATCTGCGTGTACTGAAATACCTCACCGGCAAACTTGGCTTAACTGAAGACGATAAAGGCGAATGGATAAAAAACTGGTTAGCGCTGGGTCTGGCAGCACTTGAAGCCGATCTAGAACGCGCGCCAACACGTGGTAAATTCTGTTTCGGTGATACACCTACTATGGCCGATTGCGCACTTGTGCCACAACTATTTAGTGCTGCACGATTTAATATCGACACCCATGCCTACCCAACCGTGATCTCTATTTATGCCGCATGTGAAGCATTACCAGAGTTTGCTGCGGCTCATCCTGCACGACAACCTGATTCTGAATAATTTTTATACTAGAAAATAGTAAACCACGATAAAAATCAGAAGCAAAGCTGCACTATCATTACAAAACAATGAGCCATAAGAAAATTGGCCAACTGGAGACAACATGAGTGAAGCAACAACGTACGTATCACAGACACAGTTTGATGTGAGCAAAGCCATCGATGATGGTGGCTTCACACTACTTCAAAAAATGGCGTACCTGTTCGCCGCATTGGCTATCGTAGTAGATGGCTTTGACGGCCAGATGATTGGCTACGCCATCCCCGTGATTATTAAAGAATGGGGAGTAACGCGCGCCGCATTTTC
>JACCEE010531926.1_pt1 | contig 13673 bp, 13 predicted proteins | sample 7449931 | NCBI WGS metagenome assembly JACCEE01 (sample SAMN15323457, study PRJNA562643) | freshwater metagenome | isolation source: river surface water | place: USA:Blue River Watershed | collected 2017-08-19 | reverse complement strand
TGTTTAGTAAGGGTCAAAATTGGCAAGGGTGCAGCATTGACCTGAGAAGATAAGAGTAACAACGCAACGCTTGATGCGATGAATAATGTTTTCATAATACACATCCCGAAATTTACAAATTATTTGATAATTTGCAACCCGGCTGTCTTTTGTTTAAGAAAAGACCCGCAGCTTTCCGTCCCTGCCTCACGACAGGTTTGGCTTCATCCTCCTTGATAGGAACTCATCGACCGATGAGAATCCTTAAGGCACTTTTTAAAAAACCATATATTTTAATAAGTTATAAGGTTTTTTATTTTGTGCAAAGTGGATTCTAACGCAATAGATTATTGCCTACAAATTATTTTATTGTTTTAATTATCCGCGTAAAATATTTATTTGAAGAGATAATTGTCTAGCCCTTGTAATCAGTGAGTTGCGTGATTGATGTCTTGCAAAAAAACGATATACTGCTTAAAAAATAATTGGTCACTGAGCCTTATTCGACTGCAAGCAGTGCGGCTGATAAATCTGTTAGGCTGGTTAAAAGTGAGAAAAATAGCATGTTAAAAAAGATGTCTGCCGTTGATGTTTGTGAAAATCAACCCGAACTATTACAACTTACCGAATGTGCATTGCCAACGCTGACCGAAACTCAAGTGTTAATTAAAGTGGCGGCTGCGGGGGTGAATCGTCCTGATATTATGCAGCGCAAAGGTCTTTATCCGCCGCCGACAGGTGCTTCGAGTATTTTAGGCTTGGAAGTGGCAGGAACAATCGTAGCGGTGAATGAAACCAACACACCTTGGCGTATAGGCGATAAGGTCTGTGCATTAGTCACAGGCGGTGGTTATGCAGAATATTGTGCGGCGGAATCGGCATTGTTATTGCCTATTCCCGATGGATTTAGCATGGTAGAAGCGGCGGGTTTGCCGGAGACATTTTTTACGGTATGGAGCAATGTTTTTAACCGTGCGCAATTACAGGCGGGGGAAACTTTATTGGTGCATGGCGGTTCGAGCGGAATTGGCACAACGGCGATTCAATTGGCAAAAGCATTTGGTGCAAAGGTCATCGTCACGGCTGGTAGTGCTGAAAAATGTCGATTTTGTGAACAATTGGGCGCGGATTGGGCGATTAATTATCGGCAATACGATTTTGTACAACAGGTAAAACAGTTTACTGCCAGCGTGGGAGTCGATGTGATTTTAGATATAGTTGGTGGCGAGTATTTGAATCGTAACTTAAATTGTCTGGCGTTTGATGGGCGATTAGTGCAAATTGCATTACAGCAAGGTGTTAAAGCAGAGATTAATTTATTGCCGGTGCTGCTTAAACGCTTAACCCTTACCGGTTCAACGTTACGCGCCCGTGAACTGCATTTTAAAGCGAAAATTGCCCAGCAATTAAAAACGCAGGTTTGGAATTTACTGAATGCAGGTAAAATAAAACCGATTATTCATCAGGTGTTTCCATTAGCCCACGCGCAGGCCGCGCATCAACTCATGGAAAGCAGTTTACATTGTGGCAAAATTATTTTACAGGTCTAAATCATGGCTTTTACAACGCTGATTTCAGCAACCGAGCTGGCAAATCATTATGAACCTAAACAATGGGTTATCGTGGATTGTCGTTTTTCTTTAGCCGATATAACAGTCGGCGCAACCGCTTATCGACATGGGCATCTGCCTCAAGCACGCTATGCCGATTTGCATAACGATTTATCGGCTGCCGTGACCGATTTAACCGGTCGTCATCCACTGCCAAATTTTAAGCAACTTACGCAAAAATTAGGACAGTGGGGTGTCGGCAATCATACTCAAGTGGTGGCGTATGATGATGCTGGCGGCGCGTTTGCCGGACGTTTGTGGTGGCTATTGCGCTGTTTAGGGCATGAAAACGTGGCGGTACTCAACGGAGGACTCAAAGCGTGGTTGCAACAGGGTTATACTTTAACGACTGCCTTGCCACAAATTACGCCTAAGTCGTTTCGCGGGTATCTTAATGAAACGTTATGGCTGACTGCTCTTGACGTTGAAAATGCGTTGGCGCGACGTGCGGTGACGCTGATTGATGCGCGAACTCCTGAGCGTTATCGTGGCGAACAAGAACCGATTGACCCGATTGCCGGACATATTCCTTACGCACTCAATCGCCCATTTCAACTGAATTTAAACCGTGATGGCTTATTTTTGCCGCCGGATGTATTAAAACAACAATTTAAGCGTTTGATAAATAACCGCTTGCCCAGCGAAGTAGTGCATTACTGCGGCTCTGGCGTAACCGCTTGCCACAATGTATTGGCAATGGAAGTAGCGGGTTTAAACGGGTCTAAACTGTACGCAGGCTCGTGGAGCGAGTGGATTCGGAATAAAAATCGCACCGTTTGCACAGCTTAAATTTTAATGCCATACGCATCGGCACGCACCAAAGCTTTGATAAAGTAGGCATCAGACGATTTTGTAAATTCACTGTCAGCCAAATTAACCACCGTTCTTTCACGTTGAATTTTGCTGGCAGTGGTTAACAGCATGATTTTAGGGCGTAATCGCTGTTTTTCGTTTTCTTCCACGACCATTGCAATTTCGCCGGTGTTTAGCTCCACCACGCAGCCCACCGGATACACCCCCATACACTGATTAAAACTATTCACCAATGTTTCATCCAATTGATGATGCGCACGTTCTAATAAAATCACCATTGCTTCATAATGCGTCATGCCTTTTTGGGTTGCTTTGTCCGTAATCAAATTATCATATTGATTCACAATTGAAATCATTCGAGTATAAGGCGAAATTTGTTCACCGCCTAACCCTCGCGGATACCCTGAACCGTCTAAATTTTCGTGATGTGTGTAGGCGACTTCCGAAGCCACTTCCGCCAGTTGTCCCATGCAATCCGTTAAAATTTCACGCCCGACGTGCGGATGCGTTCTAATCACTGCCTCTCTATCATGGCTTTCAGTGATGGCAGATTTTGACAAGCGTAATTTGCCAATGTCGTGAAACATCCCACACAAGCCCAACAATACCAGTTCATCGTCATGCAAATTCAGATAACGCCCTAAATTAATTGCCAAAACGCTGACATTCATACTGTGTTGCCACAGATTGTAATCTTTACTTTTTAAGCGATTTAACAACAGCATCGCATCCGGTGAACGCAAAATACTGGTCATGCAATCATATACCGCATGTTTAGCGACAATAATATCAATCGCGCCACCTTGTTTGACACTCAGCATAAAATCTTTAATCAACGTCCCCGCGCTGGAATACGCTTCTTTTGCGGTATTCAATTCTTCATCAAAAGTATGCAATTTAGGTGGCGGTTTAATGGTCTGGGTCACCACTTTACGCGCCACAATATCTTTTAATTGAAACGTTTCTTTGCGAGTCAGATTAGCCGCTTTTTTACGCGCAAATAAACCGCCTAGCCCAAAAAAAGATTTTTTAGATTGCGTTTCTTTTTTAATAGTTATTTTGCGTGAAGGTATTTTGCTGGCCGAAACCCCTTTTTGTTCATCAATGTAAACATATTCGCATTCTTTGGCGAGTTTCTGGATGATTTTTTCATTCGTAATCACAAAACCTTGGAACACAAAAGCAGACTCTACCCAGTCTTTATCCAACCGACACACATACATTCCGACTTTTAACTCAGAAACTGAAATTTTGACTTCACGGATAGAAATGGTTTCAGGATTCATAGATAGACCTTTTGCCGATGATAATTTTTCGGCTCAATGATAAGCGTGTTTGCCTTAAAAGTCACAATTGCAAATGCGTTTTACAAATTAATGCCATATTTTTCAGCACGAACAATTGCTTTAATTGCAAACACCTTGCCATCTTTGGATAAAGTATCGGCTAAATCAAAGATAGTTTTGTCACATTTTTGTTTGTTTGCATCCGTCAACAGCATGATTTTAGGGCGCAATTTGTGTTCAGGATTCACCTCTACCACCATCGCAATTTCACCCGTACTCATTTCAACCATGCAGCCGATAGGATACGTCCCAATGCACTGGTTAAAGCTATGCAACAGGGTTTCATCCAAATGCGAATTCGCTTTACTGAGCATTAACGTCATCGCTTCATAATGCGTCATGCCTGTGTGATGCGGTGTATCTGTCGTGAGAGTGTTATACATATCCACAATGCTGACCATGCGGGTGTAAGGTGAAATTTGCTCACCGTGCAAGCCGCGTGGAAAACCAAAACCGTCTAATTGCTCGTGATGTGAATACGCCACATCCGCCACAATTTCACCCAATACGCCCGGACTGGAAATTAAAATATCATAGCCCAAACGGGTATGAGTTTTAATTAATTCGCGTTTATTTTCAGCTTGCTCAACGGCTTGTTTTGAAATTTTTAAATTTCCAATATCATGCAACAAGGCAGCCAAACCGAGAGTGATTAAATCATTTTCATTCAAATTCAAATAACGCCCTAAACTAATCGCCAACACACAATCATTCATGCTGCGTTGCCAAACCGATTTATGCTTATTTTTCAAACGTGTCACTAACATGAGCGCATCCGGTGAACGCAAGACACTTGCCATGCTGTCATAAATCACTTGCCGTGCGATTAAAATATCAATTGTTCCGCCTTCTTTAACTTGAGCGGTAAAATCCTGCATTAATTGATTAAACTTGGCATGAGTTTGTTTAGCAAACGGCACTTCCTGTTCAAACGAGACCAATTTTTTAGGCGGCGTAATCGTTTCAAGCGCGACTTTTTTTTCAACAATTTCTTTTAAAAAATACGTTTGCGTGCGTGCGACTTTTTCAGGTTCGGCTGAGGTTTGTCGTCCGAAGAAATTTTTAAATGAAAAACTGGACTTTTCCGCCGTTGCCTGCTCAATCAGTTTGCTATTCTGTTTTGCCTCATCAATATAAACAAACTTACATTCTTGTTTAAGCTGCTGAATCAACTCTTGATTTTCAATCAAAAATCCTTGAAATAAAAACGGAGAATCTGTCCACGCTTTGTCCAATCGACACACATACATCCCCTCAATTAATTCTGAGACGGGTATTTTACGTTCTTCAATGTTTTTTTCTTGCGTCATAATCAAAACACTATCCGGTTAAGCAGAGTTTAGAGAATACACCACATTGCACAAAGGTGTTTAAGGTAAACTTTATTAAAGTGTGAACTTGTACAATAAACCGTTGCGCATCATACACCGTTTCATCATAGACAAAAATATTCAACAGGCAGTATGAAATTTTCAATTATTATCCCCACATTAAATGAACAAACGATGATTAAAGACTGTTTGCTTGCCTTGCAAGTTTATCGCGCAGAAGCTGAATTGATTGTAGTTGATGGCGGTAGTCACGATGCCACTTATCAAATGGCGCAATCATTAGCGGATAAAGTGCTAAAAACGGCTGCCGGTCGCGCCTTACAAATGAATGCGGGCGCGGCGTGTGCAAACGGTGAAATCCTGATTTTTCTACACGCCGACACCCAATTGCCCTGCAATGCGTTAGCACGAATTGCCGAAGGGCTGAATCCCACGACAGGCTGGGGGCGTTTTGATATTGCACTGCAAGGCACGGCATTTGTGCTGAAAATTATCGCATGGATGATGAATTGGCGTTCACGCTTAACCGGCATTGCCACCGGAGATCAAGTGATTTTTGTGAGAAAAACAGTTTTTGAACAACTCGGTGCTTATCCTGATTTGGCATTAATGGAAGATATTGCGTTATCAGCTCGCTTAAAGAAATATTCTAAGCCATTGTGTTTAAAAGATAAAGTTATCAGTTCAGGCAGAAGGTGGGAACGTTTTGGCATTTTAAGCACTATTTTACTGATGTGGGGATTGCGCTTAGGCTATTTTTTGGGAATAGATACAAAAACATTGGCACGCATTTATTATCGTAGCTGAATGCTTACAAACAAAATCGGGCATCACGGCAAAAAATGGTGCAAAAAAGAGCGTTGCGTTGCAAACAGATTTATAAAAGTATAAGGTAATCAATGAGTTGTTTTATGGCATAAAAATCGCTTCTAAAAGTCTTGCGGTGTATAAAATACATCGGCAATACAGGACTTGTCATGCAATCGTAAAAGTCTTGCGTCTACAATGCGTTGAGATAACGTATTTAACCTAACTTGGATTTTCCAAAGGGGGACAAAATGACCTTAGCTAAACAACTCATTTCACTGTGTTTTTTTTATAACAATCCAGTAAAAATTCACGCTTCTCAATCATTGCTGTATAAAACAGTCATCGTTTATTTTCTTTTTTCGATAATCTTAGATAAGCTATTTGTCGAATGGATTGACGGTATTGTGCAAACCATGCTGGATTTATTATTGGCGTTGATGTTTATTGCCTTTCTTTTTTTAATCACCAGCACGAATAGAAAAAAAGTGCGTTTTTTGCAATCGGTTATCGCCATTTTAGGCTGTCAAACGGTGCTGACGATAGGCGCGTTGCCGATTGGTTACGGGATCACATGGGTGGATGAAAAACATATCTGGATACCTGTGTATTGTTTACCCTTGTTTGCGGTTTGGAATATCGCAGTCGTCGGCAATATTTTAAGCAAAGAATTGCACAAAAATAAACGAACCGGTTTTTATTTAGCCTGTGTGTTTTTTTGTGTTTCATTTTTATTATCAACTGTCATCACAGTCATGGAAAAGTTAAGAAAATCGCCTGTCGCTTAAAAAAAAGTTTCAGGAGATTGTATCGTTTTTTATTCAAGGAGTTTTTTATCATTATGTTTACCGAAGCTTGTACTTATGTGATTTTTGGCGCGACTGGAAATCTGTCACGGGTTAAATTGATGCCCGCTCTTTATCATTTGGAAGTCGAAAATTTGATTCCTGAAGGCAGCAAAATTTTAGCTCTCGGTAGACGCGAATGGGATAGAGAAAAATGGATTAGCGAAGTGCGCGATATGATTACTGAAAAAGCGCGTGGCGGTTTAAATGAAGACATATTTGCGCGATTTAAAGAACGTTTGTATTATCACAAAGGCGATATTAACGTTGCGCAAAATTATACTGAAATGGCAGAGTTGTTGAAAATAGAGAAGTTTCCTAACAATATTGCGTTTTATTTGGCAATTGCACCGGAAGATTTTAGTGACGTGATTCGTTATTTAAGCAATGTGGCGTTATTAAACGAAGAAACCGGTTGGCGACGGATTGTGATTGAAAAACCATTTGGAACAGATTTGGAAAGTGCGCAGGTTTTGCAAAAACAAATCAGTAAGTATTTAAGAGAAGAGCAGGTGTATCGCATTGACCATTATTTAGGTAAAGGGACAGTGCAGAATGTGTTGGTGTTTCGGTTTGCGAATGTGATGCTTGAACCGTTATGGAATCGCAATTATATTGACCATATTCAAATTACACATTCAGAAGAATTGGGGATTGGGAGTCGGGCAAATTATTACGACAATGCAGGTGCAATGCGCGATATGCTACAAAGTCATTTATTGCAACTGCTGACTTTGGTGGCAATGGAACCGCCGGTTTCAATGGAAGCCGAGGCGTTGCGCGATGAAAAAGTAAAGGTTTTAAAATCTATTCGCCCGATTCCGAAAAAAGCGGTGAATGCTCATGCGTTTCGTGCGCAATATGGCAGTGGCGTGGTGAATGGCAAGCCGGTTAAATCGTATTTGCAAGAAGAAAACGTCCCCTCCGATAGCGTGACTGAAACGTATGCAGCGATTAAATTATACATTGATAACTGGCGGTGGCGCGGTGTACCGATTTATTTGCGCACCGGCAAACGCATGGCGAAAGCGCAATCTACGATTTCGATTTGTTTTCGCCACCCGCCGTTGCAGTTTTTTAGAGGCACACAAGTGCAGTGCATGAATCCAAATTGGATATTACTTGGCATTCAGCCGGAGGAGTGTATTCGGATGGAAATGACTGTAAAAGAGCCGGGGCTGGAAATGCGCACGCGCACCAGCAGTTTAGATGCCAGCTTCCGCAACGAAAATGAAAGTGCAACCGATGCCTACGAAGATTTATTATTGGATGTAATTAAAGGCGACCGTTCTTTGTTTTTACGCTTTGACGAAGTGGAATACGCATGGCGAATTGTTGACCCTATTTTGCAAACGTGGGCGGTTGAACGTGATTTTATTACCACTTATCCGGCGGGTTCGTGGGGACCTAAAGAGTGTCAACGGTTATTTGAAAAAGAAAATCAAGCATGGCGGAGTTCCTTAGACCCGGAGTGTGATGCAAATGGCAATGAGTGATTATATCCACCGTTTTAAAACTCCGGCTGAATTGGCAAGTGCGGCGGCTGAGACAATTTTGAGTGCAGCGCAACGTGCAATTGCACAGCACGGCGCGTTTAAAATTGTACTGGCAGGTGGCAGCACCCCGAATGCAGTGTACACGTTGTTAAGTCATGCACAGGCAGAGTGGGATAAATGGTGGATTTTTTGGGGTGATGAGCGGTGCTTGGATATTAATGATTCAGAGCGTAATAGCTTAATGGCAAGGCGTGCGTGGCTGAATCGGGTGAAAATTCCAGCGCGGCAAATTTTTATGATTCCAGCAGAACAAGGTGCGAAAATAGCCTCTCAACTTTACAGTACGCAAATTGCAACGCATTTGCCGTTTGATATGGTGCTGTTGGGAATGGGTGAAGATGGGCATACTGCCAGTTTATTTCCCTGTCACGCGCATTCTGAAAATGAGCTAGTTCATGCGGTATATCCTGCGCCGAAATTGCCTGCTTATCGGGTTTCGTTAAGTGTCGGTACGTTGAGCAACAGCGAGCAGGTGATGTTTTTGATTGCCGGTGAAAGTAAACAAAAAGCATTCATGCTGTGGAAATGTGGCATTAACTTACCGGTTGCGCAAATTCAGGCAAAAGGTGAGACCCTCGTTTACATCGACCAAGCCGCGTTAGGCGCGTTTTAATAAAAAACCTGACAGAGAAGTTAAACTCTGTCAGATTTTATTTTCTAATTAATCCGCTGATGGCCAAACACCAGATAAACAGATGTAATAGTCTACATCGCCCCCGTTAGTGGGTTTAAGTGGTGGAATATTGGGTACAGCAAAAGTCGTTCTGCCATCACCACCAAATTCAGTGCCAATAATAGCGTATAAGGCTTGGTTTTGAGCTATTTGCAGTAATTGTCCATTGCATTTTGCCCAACCGTATATACCTCTATTTTGAGGAAAAAGGCAAATCATGCCTAAAAATGCTTCCATCGTTTTACTCCTAAATGTGATTAAAATATTTCGCTTAAAAAAGCGGTCAAAAGGATTAACCTTTCAATTTCGCACGCAATGCTGCCGCCCGCTCTGCAGCGGAAAGGGTGGTGGTTGTAGGTGTAGAGGCTTTTTTAGCCTGTTCCATAATCGCCGCCATTTTTTCAGCTTGTGTTTGGGGTTTCGTTGTGACTTCCCGCACGGTTTTAGCGGCTTCCGCTTCAATTTTGGCTTTTTTCGCAATCTCTTGCAATTTTCTCACCGCAGTGGATTCTGCCCCGATGCCATTCTTTAAATTAGCCAATTCTGCTTGCCGTTCCGCTTTAATTTTTTCTTTTTCAACTTGGCTCTCTGCCAGTTTAACGTCACGCAAAGCTTTGGTCGTCACGCGGTCAAAATCATTCATTTGCTGAGTTAAAATGCGCAAAATTTCTTCCAGTTCATCTTTTACTGCTTTGGCTTCATTTGCCTCTTCTACCTCTTGTGCCAATTGCGTTTGCGCCTCTTCAATTCCTGCACAAAAATCATCAAACGCCCCTTGTGAAATTTCTTGGCGTTCCAACTGCCCCACCATCACGTCTAATGTTGCCAGATATTGATTAATCTGCTCTTGCATCACCACCACATCATGCTGTTCTTTATCATAATCTTGTTTTGCCGCCGCAAATTTTTCAGCCACTTCTTGAATTTTTGCAACCAGCGCATCTCTGTCCACTTCTGTTGCGGTTTCAGGGTCAAATGCAACCAACGCACTGACTAACCCCTCACCTGCTTGATTAACTTGCGCACCAAATAACCGACCTAATAATGAAAACGCACCCATTTTTTATTTCTCCTGATTAAAAATTAAATAACTTTAACGTTTGTGTGTTCTAACTTAATCCCAAAAATGTATTCTGCCAACGGAAGCTGGTCTTCTGTTTCAATCTCCTGCCCATTATGTGATTGTGTAACCCAAAATCCGACAATCAACTCCTCAAAAGCAATCCCCTCCAATTCACGCGAATGCGGCATTAAATTCAATATTTCGCGGCGTTCACCCGTTGTACCCATCGAGTCAAAAATCACCGTTTCAATTCCGGTAAACGCTGGCATAAATTCTTCGTCTTGTGCAATGCGTAAATATTCTACACCCTCCTCATCACCGCTGGCTGCCAAGCGTTTATCCACTTCAGATTCCGGTAAAAATGAACTTAAATCATCGCGTGAGAAATGATACGCCGGTTCACCTAAACCTTCGTCATTGTCGCCTGAAAAAAACGCAATATCATCTTCACCTTCGGGCGGTTCAGTAAAGCTTGAGCAAAATAAAATCTCTTCAATTTTTTCAACCTGATCGCGTTCAGTTAAAACTTGTAAAAACAACCGGTTTTCACTGCCTTCTTTATTAAAATAAAAGCGATAAATTTTTTTATCTTCCATTCCGTCTATTTTCAAGCTGGAAATCGCATTCACTTTTAAAACTTTCAGATTATCCAACGGAGCATTAATCATCGCTCCGCGTGTGATTGCGGTCATAATCGGGATATTTTCAATCGTAATGACACTTTTAAAATTGATATTCAGCGGCAACCGTGCATCCTGAGCGGTAGATTCACTGGCAAATAATTTTTTAAAATAAGCAAAAATATTCATTTGCCGCTCCTAAAGTCTGTAGATAGTGGAAGATGAATTGCTTTTTCTCAGCCAGATAATCAGCCATACAACACCGCCTATGAATAAAAGAATCACCCATACCGATGAACCTGAACTTGCTGCGCCTGAAGTCGTTGATGGGTTGCTAACAGGTTTATTGATATTTACAGGTGATGTGTTCGTGACCGATGGAGTGCGTTTATTCAAAGCTGCTTCGGCAATGGTTTGCGCAATGGCAATTAATTGTTGTTGCCGTTTAGCATCGGCAATTTGTTTTTCAATTGCCGCGAGTTGTTTTTCCAATTTATCCACTTTTTTAGGCTTTTTCTCAATTTCGATTTTATGCCGCAATGCGTTAAGTTCCTCTTCTAAATTTGCAGTTTTAGCATCAACCGGCACTTTCGCAACAGTCGAAATCTCCTGAACAGGTTTTTTATTGCGTTCTTGCCATGCGGTGCGAGTCTGATTCGTTTTTGCCGCTCTTTCAAAAGCAGAATTGGTTGAACTGGTGGTTTTTGACGGCTTAAACAGCGAAACACTGCTGCTTGAACTGCTACGGGAACGGTGGCTGCTTGAACTACGATGTGATTTTGAAGAACTTGAACTTTTTGAGGAATCGCCTTTCCGTGCCTCAGCAATTGAACTGAAGCCTAAAAAAATCATCAGCGTGAGCAAAATCCATAAACTGGCTTGTTTTCTCATAATATATTCCTTTTATCCGGCAATGCGTGAAGGGTGCGGTTGGAACAAAATATTTTTTATACAAACTATTATTTATTTGTACAAGTTAGCATAGCTTACATGGGCTAAGGATAGTTTGCCAAGCTTCACATATTTATTTTGTTGACCGAGTTCAAAAAAGAAAAATCTCTTAGAGCGGTTTGCAAATTAAACCGTGCAGTTGCTTCTAAATCAGCCCGAATACTGGGCGTATGATAAAGCGGCTGTTGTATCAAAAAATGCTTTAAAACCGCCAACCGTTTTTGATAATAAAGCACGTCAGGCACTGTTTGATATTCTGTCCGAATTTGCTGTTGATACGCAGCAAATCGCGTTGCAGAAGTAGCAAAAATGCTTAAATCAATATCGACGACTAATTTTTCATCGGCTGTTTGCGGTACAACCGCGCCATGCTGTGTCGCTAAAATCAATCGCCTCACGCGCTGCTGTACGCTTTGTGCAATGCCTGAATCTTGCAAAATCTGCACCGCCCACTGCGCACTGCGCTGCTCATTATCGGTTGCGTGCAATTCATAAACTGCATCATGAAACCACAAAGCATATTCCACTTCGGCAGGCTGTACAGCATCCTTTCGATAGCGGTCAAAATGACTTAAACACTCGCTTAAATGCTCAAGCGTATGATAATGCCGCTGCGGTTGCTGATAAGCGGCAATCAATTCTGCAAACCATTCAGAGGATTGAATGCACTGTAAACTTTGCAAAAGCTGTAAAAAACGCAGTTTCAAATTCATTTATAGCGCGTTAAGCGATGCGTCCAAATATAATCGGCGGCTTGATAGTAAGCCATAGTTTCTGCAACTAATTCTGCTTGCATTTCCGGCTTTACCGCAATATGTTTTCCCAACGGGTCTAACACCACATCCACTTGCTGCTGCACCGATAAAAACGCCAGTTTATTCTCTTTAAACAAACCTAGTTTTTGATAATTACCAATTAAAGCCCGCCCTTGTTCGGGTTTCATGCGCAAAATATCCTGCCCAAAAAACCAGCTTTCATAACTAAAATTTAATAAACTCAATAACGTTGGCGCAACATCAATTTGACTGGATAATGTGGCGTTCATTTGCGGTTGAATATGCTTAGGGGCATAAATAAAAAACGGAATATGGTATCTATCCACCGGCAATTCCACTTTCCGCGCACTGCCGCCACAATGGTCGGCAACCATCACAAAAATCGTATCATCAAACCACGGTTTTTTCTTGGCATTTTCAATAAATTCATGAATCGCATAATCGGTGAATTTAACTCCGCCATTTCGCCCTTGACCGGCTGGAATATCAATTTTTCCCGCCGGATAAGTAAACGGGCGATGGTTACTGGTGGTCATAATTTGAAAAAAGAACGGCTGCTGCTTTTTATAATCCATATCCGCTTCTTTTATCGTGCGATTAAATATCACATCATCCGAAACCCCCCACGCATTAGAAAAAGTAATTTCGGCTTTGGTTAAATTGGCTTTATCAATAATGCGAAAACCATTGCCAGCATAAAACGCATTCATATTATCAAAATAACCATTGCCGCCATATAAAAACGCCGTATCATAACCGTGCTGATTAAAGACATAGCCTAAATTAAATAATTTGCTATTATCTGGGCGTTTAACAATGGAATGTCCGGCGGTGGGCGGATAAGATAAGGTTAATGCCTCTAGGCCGCGAATCGTGCGCGTTCCGGTCGCATAAAAATGGGTAAATAATAACCCCTGTTTAAACCATTCATCCATAAACGGGCTAATATTTTCAGTATTGCCAAACGTTTTTAAATATTCAGCACTTAAACTTTCTACGGTAATTAAAATCACATTTAAGCGTTTTTCCGCCCCGTTGTGTTTAATCAAGCGATTGATAGCATATAATGCTGTATTATTGGCATTATCGCCTTGTTGAGAAACGAGTTGTTTAATTTTAGCGGATAATTGTTGGTCATCGGCTAATTTATAAAACTGCCGGTAATCTAATTCACTGCTTTTAAATGCGGCAAAAAATTGATAAGGCCCATTAGCTGCTAAGTCATTCAGATATTTGTTCGGGCTAAAATTGTGAAAAGTTTGTTGAATACTTAAAAAGGATAAAGCCGGAAATATCAATAACA
>JACCEE012076377.1_pt1 | contig 13674 bp, 9 predicted proteins | sample 7449931 | NCBI WGS metagenome assembly JACCEE01 (sample SAMN15323457, study PRJNA562643) | freshwater metagenome | isolation source: river surface water | place: USA:Blue River Watershed | collected 2017-08-19 | reverse complement strand
CTACTGCTCTACCCACCATTTTAGGCTGAATACCAAGCACTTTTGCTGCCTGAGGAATTAAATCCTGCTCGGTTATAACTTTACTTATTGGAAACGCTATTTCAAATTCTTTCATAATCTAATGCTCTTGATACTGGTGCTACGTCTATCGGTGAGACTAAGCCATTAATAAATCTATAATAACCCGTAATACCAATCATTGCTGCATTATCGGTGGTAAATTTCAGTTCAGGTAAGAAAATCTTCCAACCTCTTTTTTTCGATTCTATAACCATTGCATCGCGTAGTCCAGAGTTGGCGGAGACGCCTCCTGCTAATGCAATCTCCTTGATTCCCGTATCTTTTGCTGCCTTGATTAACTTTTCCAATAATATAGTAATCAGTGTCTTTTGGAAAGATGCACAGATATCATTTAGATAAGTAGGTATAAAATCAGGGTTCTCCTTAACACTATCTCTTAAAAAATATAAAAGAGATGTTTTAACTCCGCTAAAGCTATAGTTATAACCCTCTATGCGTGGTTTTGAAAATTTAAATCTTTCTGCATCTCCAATCTTAGCTAATTTATCTACAACAGGACCTCCTGGATAACCAAGATCTAACACTTTTGCACATTTATCAAAAGCCTCGCCAACAGCATCATCAATAGTATGTCCAATGATTTCAAACTTAAGATAATCTGTCACCTTAACAATTTGAGTATGGCCACCTGATACTAAAAGAGTTAAAAAAGGAAATTTTGGAGGATCGTACTCTTTATCTTTCTGCCGTATAAAGTGAGACAGAATGTGGCCGTGGAGATGATTCACATCGACTAATGGTTTTCCAAGTGAAATGGAGAGACCTTTGGCAAACGACGTACCGACCAAAAGAGACCCAAGTAGTCCAGGACCTCTTGTATATGCTATAGCGTCTATATCTTCTAATTGAATACCAGCATTTTTGACCGCTAAATCAACTACTGGCAGAATATTTTGCTGATGTGCCCTCGAGGCCAACTCTGGTATTACACCACCATATTGGCGATGAACCTCTTGGCCTGCCATAATATTAGACAGTAACAGTTCGTCCTTTAGAACCGCTGCCGATGTATCATCACAAGAGGACTCGATTGCAAGTATTGTTACAGATTTCATTTTTGTCATTAAAAGCGGATGCAAAAATGACAAAAAAATTGATTAGTTTTGTATATTAATACGCCGAAATATAAAGACTTTAAAAAAAATAGCAACTATAATTCTGATTATAGCCGCAATGACTCCCGTTGCTGCTTATCTTGCATTGCAACTCCCCGTACTTCAAACATGGGCTGCAGGAAAAGCAACAAAAGTCCTTTCAAAAAAATTAAATACAGAAGTTTATGTCGGCAAAGTCTATTATGTGTTCTTTAACAAACTTATCTTAAAAGATGTCCACATCCTTTACACACCTAAAGACACTTTGTTAAACTGTAAAAAATTATCTGTAAGTATCTCGTCAATCAATCTTCTTAATTCAGATTTCTCCTTTGGACGAGTTAAATTGGAAGATGGAGTCTTTAATTTAGTCAGCGAAAGCAAGTATAGTACAAATCTCGATCGTATCTTCAAAACAAAAGAGAAAAAAAGCGTAAAAGACACTACAAAATCGGCCCCGTTAAACCTCAATACAACAGAGTTAATTCTTAAAGATTTCAGATTTAGCCTAAAAAACAAATTTACTTCGGCTGTCGATTATGGAAAAGAGTACATTAACTTCTCCGATTTAAACGTAAGAGATATTGATGTTGATATCCGAAAAATCAGATATTCAGGAGATACTCTTTTTGCAGACATTAGAAATATTAGTTGTATAGATAAAAGTGGTTTTAAATTAGAGAGATTGAATGGACAGCTAGAATTAAGTTCTAAAGAGGCTAGAATAAACAATTTAATTCTTAATGACGGAACGACAAAAATCAACGCCAACTATTTTGCGTTTAAATATGAAAAGGCTAAAGATTTTGCAAGCTTTACAGAAAAGGTAGTTATGGAGCTAGATATGAAAGATTCATATTTAAACTTTGCAACAATCGGAAAAATTACTCCATCACTAAGTAAAAATAAATTAGGTTTTTTTGCAACAGGATTAATAAGAGGAACAGTATCAAATCTCAGGACAGATAGCCTGCATGTAATTTCTGAATCTGGACTTACAGACATTAATATTAATGCAAGGATTTCTGGATTGCCAAAAGCAAAAGAGTCAATGGCATTTATTGATGTTAACAACTGCAATACAACAAGCTTAGACATCGCCTATATTATTTCTGCAATCAATAGTTCTAAACCAATAAAACAACTGACAAGCCTTTCTCCTTTCGTAAAATACAATTTTAAGGGACGATTAGCGGGACTATTAACCGACTTTGTTGCTAATGGACACCTCAGTTCAAATGTTGGAGAAATTGATGCTGACGTTCTGCTAAGAACGAATAAGAAAGCAGGAGGAATAGAGCTTATTGGAAATCTAAAATCTGAATCATTCGATGTAGGTAAGTTGATGATGAAGAGCAACCTCGGAAAACTTACTTTAAAAACTACAGTTTCATCACTGCTTAGAGACGAAAGAGCTGGAGGAAATAGATTCTTAATCGACAGTCTAAACATTAGTAATCTTGGTTTAAACGGCTACAATTACAAAAACATCCAAGCTGTTGGTAGATACGAAAATGAGAAGTTTGATGGTAAGATTATTTGCCATGACCCTAATTTAGATTTTATATTCCAAGGATTGTTCGGCCTCTCTTCTAAAACAGACTCATACTACGATTTTTACGCAAATATAATTTATGCCAATCTTGCTGCTCTTGGATTCGATAAACGTGACTCCGTTTCCAGGGTCTCTTTCAGAACTATTGCAAATTTTACTCAGACCCAAAAGGGAGATATTGTAGGAGAAATTGATGTAAGAGGTCTGAATTTTACCAATAGTAAAGGTGATTATGAAATTGGAGATATCATTTTAAACTCCGTTTCAAACCAAGATAAGTTCTACGCAACATTACGCTCTGAATTTGCTCATGCAGTATATGATGGCCCTGAAATCTTTACCTCCTTCATTGAAAAGATAAAAGAGAACGTATTAAATGAGCATATTTCGAACCGATTCTCATTTACGCAAAGAGAAAAACCAGTAAAAGATGGCAAATATAATTTTGATATAGAATTCTTCGACACAAAAGCTGTGACAGAGTTATTGCTTCCTGGTTTAAACATTTCAAAGCACTCTGTTCTAAAAATTGATCTTAACGAAAAGAATGAAGTCAATTTATATTTAAAAAGCTCCCTGCTTGGATTTAAAAACTATAGTTGTGAAAATTTAAACATTCAGGGAAAATCAAATAAGAACATGGCTGATGTTAATATCAGTTCAGACAGACTTAGCCTTGGTGGATTTACTCTTGATAGTACAAAAACTAGATTGGGTTTGACAGATAATTTGGCAACAGTTAGAATAGGATTAAAAAATTCGGGAGAGTATAATAGCCATCTTCTATTCTCATCTGATGTAAAATTCATCAAAAGTGTTGCAGATCAAAAATATATAACAGAAATAGTAGTTAATCCTTCGATCCTTAAAATTAATAAACAGGAGTGGAGAATTGACAAGTCTTTCGTCTCTTTGCAAGACAGTTTAATTTCTGTAAGTGATTTCAGAATCAGTAATGCTAATCAAGAGTTAAAGATAAATGGTAAAATTTCTCGTGAATCGGACGAAAGTCTTAGAGTTGATGTTAATGAGATGGATATCTCTCCGATTAACATGTTTATTGGAAAACCATTTAATATTCAAGGAAAGTTTACTGGCCACTCTGTGATTAGTGATTGGTATTCAAATCCAAAAGTTTCGATGGATTTGAAAGGAAGAGATCTCTATGTTTACAACAACAAGGCAGGTGATATTACTCTTAAAAGTGAGTGGAATAATGAAAGACGTCTTTTCGATGTTAATATAAAGAACAACCTTGGCAGTTCTATTCCTTTAGAGATTACTGGAACATTCAAACCACAGGGAAGTATCTTAGATTTAAGTGCCAGTCTTAGCGATTTATCTGTAATCTATTTTGAACCATTTTTAAGTGATATTATCACAAAAACTAGCGGAAGTCTTAGTGGAGAACTCTTCCTAAAAGGACCTCCAGATAAATTAGAGCTAACAAGTAGAAATAGCAGATTTAACAACTTTGCATTCACAGTAAATTTCACAAAAGTTCCATATATTCTTGATGGAGGAATAAAATTAACTGAAGATGCAATTGTTTCCGATAACGCCATCATTAAAGATTTGTTTGGGAACAGCGGAAGTGTGACTGGTGGACTATTTCACCGTTATTTTGCCAATATGAGATTGAATACCAGAGTAGATTTTAGAAATATGGAGTGTCTAAAAACAATTGAAAACGACAATCCGAGTTTCTATGGAAATGCTTTTGGTAGTGGATCTATCAGTATTATTGGACCATTTTCCAATATCTCAATGGATATCTCAGCGACAACAAGCAGAAATACAGTGGTTCACATCCCTGTCTCTTCTTCGTCAGAGGCAACTAAAACTAATCTACTCAGCTTCATTGAACCACCTAAGAAAAGCGTATTCAATGAAGATCTAAAGATTAAATCAAAAGAGAAAAACAGACAAGGCACAGAGCTTGATTTAAAATTAAAATTGAGTGTTACACCAGATGCCGCAATGCATATCGAGATAAATAAATCTGTAGGAGACATTATTACAGGATTTGGAACGGGACTTATTTCGTTAAATGTTAATCCTAAAAGAGAGGTCTTCTCAATCTATGGCGACTATTTAATTGACAGAGGAGATTATCAATTTGGATACGCTTTAAAGAAATTTTCCATCATGCAAGGAGGAAACATTACCTTCAATGGCGATATCTTAAAAACAAACCTAAACCTTACAGCTGCATATAGGACAAAAGCATCTGTCAATACACTTATTTCCGATACAAGTTCTGTAAGTAATAGAAGAACTGTTGATTGTCTGATTAAGATGACAGGACCACTAATGAATCCTGCACTAACTTTCAGTATAGACATACCAGATATAGACCCAACTACTAAGACTCGTGTAACAGCAGCTTTGAATACAGAAGACAAAGTTGTTCGACAAGTGATGTCACTATTAGTTACTGGTAGCTTTGTTCCAGATATGCAATCAAATATTGTGAATAATACTAATATTTTGTATTCAAATTTAACCGAAATTCTATCTAACCAACTTAATAACATCTTTAACCAGCTCGAGATTCCTCTCGACTTAAACTTCAACTACCAACAAGCATCGAATGGAAAAGATGTTTTTGACGCTGCTATTTCTGCACAGTTATTGAATAATAGAGTTATTGTAAACGGGAACATTGGAAATTCACAATTTTCAGATAAGACTAATGCCGTTGTTGGAAACTTTGAGGCAGAGGTTAAACTCGACGATAAAGGTAAATTGAGAGCAAAGATTTTTTCAAGATCAGCCGACCAGTACTCCAATTATCTAGATGGTAGTCAAAGAAATGGAGTAGGTATAGCATACCAAGAGGAGTTCAACTCTTTTAAAGAGTTAATTAACAGGATTTTCAAGAAAAAGAAGAAGAAAAAATCAAAGTAAGACTTTAACTATTTTTCCAATTTGCTCCTTATCAAAAGGCTTTTCTACTTTGATATAATTACGAGTATATCCAAACATTTTTCCACCTCTCTGCGTACTTTCAAATAAAACCTCTTCTGCTGTTCCTTTAAACTGATCACAAAACTCAGTATGAAGCCTGTCGGACAATTGAGTCAATCTCTCAACTCGAGCAGTTTTATCAGAATCATGCACTTGGTCATCATAAGATGCAGCAGGGGTATCTGCCCTCTTAGAATAGGGGAAAATATGAAGAAAAGCTGGCTTTAGATCGCTCAGAAAATTATACGTGGTTTCAAACTCCTCATTTGTCTCTCCAGGAAAACCAACAATCACATCAATCCCAATAAACGCCTCAGGCATATATTTTCTGATAAGTTCAATTCTAGAGCGGAAAAGGGTTGTATTATACCTTCTTTTCATCAACGCTAAAATTGTATCAGAACCCGATTGAAGAGGAATATGAAAATGAGGTAAAAATTTTACGCTTTTCGAAATCCATTCAATAATCTCCTCTGTAAGAAGATTAGGCTCTATGGAGGATATTCTGTAACGATCAATCCCAGGAACTTGTTCTAATGCCTTAATGAGGTCGAAAAAGCTTTCACCAGTACTCTTTCCAAAATCTCCAGTATTAACACCAGTAAGTACAATTTCTTTAATTCCCTTTTTACCAATCTCTTCTGCTTGTTTAACTAAAAAAGAGATTTCCAGATTTCTGCTTTTACCTCTTGCCAAAGGAATTGTGCAATAAGAACAATGGTAGTCACATCCATCCTGAACTTTTAAAAACGATCTAGTCCTGTCATCAGATGAATATGCTGGAAAAATAGAAGAGACCTCTTGAATCGAACATGAAAATGATTTACCATTTCCTTTAGATGTCAACTGTGAGACCTTCATAAATAAATTCTCCTTTTGATCAGCTCCTAAAACTAAATCCACACCCTCTATTGAGAGAATTTCATTAGGTTTTAACTGCGCATAACATCCAGTTACGGCAATAATGGCATCGGGATTTATTTTATGTAATTTTCTTATTGTTTGTCGGCATTTTTTGTCGGCATGTTCAGTAACCGAACATGTATTTATAACATATATATCGGCAACCTTTGATGATGGGACTCTCTCATATCCATGCTCAGTAAATTGACGAGCAAGACTAGAAGTCTCAGAAAAATTAAGTTTGCAACCCAAAGTTACAAAGGCAACTCTATTATTTAGTACCATAATTGATTATAGCGACATTATAACTTTCGAAGCCTCTACTTTTCCCCCAATCGGAGGATTCAATTTCGAGACCGAAATTTCAGATGATTCAATTTGAGGAAATTTTTGTTTAACAGCGGTAAGAATTCTATAAGCTACATTCTCCAACAGTTTTGATTTTTTTGCCATCTCCTCTGAGATAACTCCATATATCTCTTGATAATTAACTGCGCTCTCCAGCGAATCAGTTACAGCGGCATCAAACATATTATATTCCGCACTATAACTAACAATAAACTTATTACCAATTATTTGCTCCTCTTCAAAGCAGCCATGATAGGAGTAAAACTCCATATTTAATAATTCAATCTTGTCTCTTCCCATAATTATAAAATAAAAACTGCAGGTCTTTTATTCAAATCAGGATTGACTCTTTTCCAATCCATCATTGTCAAAGTCCTTATATATTCATCACTCATGCCAATATTACAAGCAACTGTGAGTTTTGTTCCTTTATCACAAACCGAGATAAAATCGTTTAAAAGTGCATTGTTTCTGTATGGAGTTTCGATCATTATCTGAGTCTGCCCGTTTACAACAGAGAGCCTCTCTAATTGTTTAATTTTGCTTTTCCTTGCCTCCGGTTTGACAGGCAGATATCCATTGAATGCAAATGACTGACCATTCTTTCCCGATGCCATTAAGGCCATCATAAGCGAAGATGGGCCAGTTAATGGAATAACTTTAACATCATGAACATGGCACAACTCAACCAAACCAGCACCAGGGTCTGCTACAGCAGGAAGTCCTGCCTCACTTATCAATCCAGCCCTCCCCTCTTTTAAAACAGCATCCATAATAGCTGAATACTCCTCACTCTTTGTGTGCTCATTTAACTCTAACAATGTTAGAGAATCTATTGCACCCTTATGCCCTGTTTTAGAGAGAAATCTACGTGCACTTCTCATCTCTTCAACAACAAAAAGTTTAAGTTGAGGAATAATATTAAGCACCGATTCTGGAAGAACCAGTGATGGCTCAGTCTCTCCAAGCGGCGTTGGAATTAAGTATAATTCTCCTTTCAATTTTTTTTCGCAAAGGTATAAAAATTCCTACCTTTATGAAGAGTTGAATTATTAACAGACATGCTTTGTGAATGGAACTAATTGAAAAAGCAAGAGTGACATTTTTAGGAACAGGCACCTCTCAAGGAGTACCAATGATTGGATGTGACTGCTCAGTATGCACATCATCGGATTCTAAAGACAATAGACTTCGCTCTTCAGCATTGCTAGAGATTAATGGATTGACTATCGTAATAGATGCAGGTCCCGACTTCAGACAACAGTTACTAAGAGCAAAAGTAAAGAGAATCGATGCAGTACTATTGACCCATGAGCACAAGGATCATACTGGAGGGCTAGACGATATTAGAGCGTTTAATTACTTAACACGTAAAGCTGTTCCAGTTTATTGCGAACAACGAGTTGCTGAGTCACTTAAAAGAGAGTACTCTTATGCATTTTCGGAACATAAATATCCAGGTGCTCCAGAATTTGATATTAGAATTATTGATGAGACCCCTTTCAAAATTGAGTCATTGATTGACAAAAGTAAAAATGTAGAGATTATCCCTCTTAGAGCTTATCACTACAAACTACCTGTATTAGGTTTCAGGATTGGTGATATTGGGTATATAACAGACGCTAATAGAATAGAAGATAACACATTTTTAAAACTCAAAGCTCTTAATGTTTTTGTAATCAATACAGTAAGAAGAGAGAAACATATTTCTCACTTCTCTCTATCCGAAGCAATTGATGTCATTAAACGAGTTGATGCCAAATCATCATATCTTACTCATCTTTCACATCAGATTGGAACTCACAAAGAGCTTACTGAGTCATTGCCAAAGAATGTATATGCAGCATATGACAAATTAATAGTGGAGGGTTAACGTATGGATCGGCTTAATATTGGAATCACAGGAATGTCTGGGTTTATTGGCTCAGCATTAGCGAACTTTTTCACTCAGCAAGGTTACGCAGTTAAGCCGATCAAGCGAAATTTTACACCTTCTGATTTAATTGAATTTGATGTAATTATCAATTTAGCAGGTAAAAACATCAATTGCAATTGGAACAATACTAGCAAGAGAGAGATTTTAGAGAGCCGTGTTACAACTACAAGGCATATAATTAACAGCTTAAATAATCTACCAATAAAACAGAGAACAATAATCTCTGCTTCGGCTATTGGGTTTTACGAATCCTTTTCGTCTCCAAATGAAGTTGTTCGCTTTTCAGAGACAGAATATTGCTCGGGAAGAGGATTTCTCTCCGAAGTTTGCAAGGCATGGGAGTCAGAAATACCCGAATCAACTCAAACATTAAGGACAGTAATTTGCAGATTTGGACTTGTACTATCACCTAAGAGTGAAATCATAAAAAAAATGTCTGCACTAAAATTTATTAGTACAATTCCTGTCCCAGACAGTGGTAATCAAATTATCTCCTGGACCTCTTTAGACGATTTATGTAGAGCTATTCTATTTATCATCACAAATAGCGAGTGTCAAGGTGTATTCAACATCACCAATCCGCAAACAATAACAAATAACAGTTTAGCTAGTTACCTTCTTAAAAGCAATCGGATCAAAATTATACCTAAGATCCCTAAAAGAATCATTAAAATAGCATTTGGTGAGAGGTCGGAACTAGTACTAAATTCGCAAGATATATATCCAGAGCGGCTTTTAGAAAAAGGTTTTATTTTTAATTCTACTCCTGATTTATTATATTTGTGAAAACAGATATGATATGGAGCAGAAAATTCATTCAAATTTCAAAAAAAATCTGCCCGATATTTATCGCTTAGCTCACGCTTCTGATTGTGAGTCTGATTTCCTCAAATATCTGAGAGAGTACATCATTGATAAATCGAATCGGGATGGTGATAGTTACCAAGAGACTGTCGCTGATACTATTTTAACTATGATTGACAATGAGTCAGAAGTTGTTGAAGACCTTTCAACTGGCAAAAAATTGTTCTTCGATCTATTTAACAACCTCTGGTATTTTCTAAAGTTCAAAGATAGTAGCTTTTGCAAACCTGATTTATTCGAAGATATCTATAATTTGTTATGCATTGTGGTTTTAAAAAGGGGTATAACTTCTATTTCAGATAAATCCTTTGTAAAAATGATGGCAAAGTGGGATAGCGGCTGTGAATCAAAGATTATGAAAGTTCGCAAAGACAACATCGAAAAGATTAAATATCTTCTAAAGCAGAAAATTGAAAACAAAAACGGATGTGGAAGATATAAATTTCACGAAGAGATGAGTGAAAAAGAGAAAATTGATCAAATTTCAAGCTGGTGGTCGGATTATCAGTTTCATCTTACCCTAGCAATTAAATCTCCGTTAGAGTTAAATCATTTTTTGGGTAACTCTCTGTCGAATGAAACAATGAGAATTCTAAAAAGAGCAAAAGCAAAAGGAATTCCCTTTTTTGTAACACCATATTACCTATCCATTTTGAATCAAAGTGGAGCGCATTTTAACGACGAATCTGTAAGGAGTTATATTATTTACTCCGAAAATCTTGTAAAAACATATGGAAATATAAAAGCCTGGGAAAAAGAGGATATCGTAAAAAAAGGAGAGCCTAATGCAGCAGGTTGGATCATCCCTTATCCAGAAAATATACATAGAAGATACCCAGAAGTTGCAATTATGATCCCAGACACCAGAGGAAGAGGATGTGCGGGATTATGTGCAAGTTGCCAACGATTATACGGATTTCAAAAAGAGACTTTAAACTTCGATTTTGATCTACTAAAACCGAAAGCCACTTGGGATAAAAAACTAGCTGATATCATGAAATATTTTGAAGATGATGATCAGTTAACAGACATTTTAATTACTGGAGGCGATGCATTAATGAGCAGAAACAAGACTTTGAAAAAAATTCTTGATGCAGTGTTAAAAATGGCTACACTTAAAAAGAACTTCAAAAGAGTTAGGTTAGGGAGCAGACTACCAGCTTATTTACCAATTAGAATTGATCCTGAACTTATTGAAATACTTAGTCGCTTTAAAAATGATGCCCTTAAAGTTGGTGTTGAGCAATTTATTATCCAAACCCATTTTCAATCTCCATTAGAAATTACTCCAGAGGCAGTTACTGCTATTAAGCAACTACAGTCTGCTGGATGGATTATTAGCAACCAGCACGTTTTCAATTCAGCTGCTTCGCGAAGAGGCCATAACAGTCGCTTAAGAAACGAAATGAACAAGCTAGGTATTATCCCATATTATACATTTATTGTTAAGGGATTTAAAGAAAACAGGGATATATACGCTCCGCTTTCAAGGGCAGCACAAGAGATTGCCGAAGAGAAAATTAGAGGATATTTACCAGAAGATAAAAGCATTAATTTCTCAAATGGTTTTATCAAAACAAATGATCAATCTAAATTCATTACAGACTATTTAAAATCTGAAGCAATTCCGTTTATCTCCTCCGACAGAAGCGTTCTTAATTTGCCAGCAATTGGCAAGAGTATGACTTTTAGTCTTGTATCTATCTTACCGACTGGTCAAAGAGTCTTTAAATTTGAATACGATCACACAAGAAAACACAGTCCAGTTATTAAAGAGATTAAAAATGTCTATATAACTGAGAATAGGTCTATATTATCTTATTTAAATGATTTGTCCAGAATGGGAGAAGATATCTCTCAATATGAATCAATTTGGGGTTATACAAAGTGTAATACCGAAAAAGTATTTGATCTATTTAAGTATTAAAACTACTTATCTATAACGCCCGAGCCGATCATCTCTTCACCATCGTACCATGCAGCAAACTGACCTGCTGTAATACCTCTTTGCGCTTCTGTAAACCTAATATAAAGGCCATCTTCCTTCATATAGAGCCTAGCTTCCTGTAATGGCTGCCTGTATCTGATTCGAACTAAATACTCTCTCTCTTGGCCAACGGCCATCTTTAAATCCTCGCGGATCCAATGTATCTCTTCATTTTTAATGAATAGCGATTTTCGGTATAACCCAGGATGGTCATGACCCTCACCAACATAAATTACATTCTCCTCAATATTTGTTGCTAAAACAAAAATTGGATTTACGTGACCGCCAATATTAAGTCCTTTTCTTTGACCAATTGTATAGTATTGAGCACCTTGATGTTTGCCAATCACCTTCCCATCAACTGGTTTATAAACAATTGGCTCTGCCTCTTGTTTAAGTTGATCATCAGATAAAAGCTCTTGACTTATTGGCTTGTAATTATATCTATCTTGAAATATTTCGACAACCTTACCCTCTGTAGACTTTAATTTTTGTTGCAAAAATACGGGCAAATCTATTTTTCCAACAAAGCAAATTCCTTGAGAATCCTTTTTGTCAGCCGTAGGCAATCCTGCCTCTGCCGCTAACTCTCTAACTCTAGGTTTTAGTATGTCTCCAATTGGGAATAACGCTTTTGAAAGTTGTTCCTGAGTTAGTTGGCAAAGGAAATAACTTTGATCTTTATTTGGGTCTGTACCAGCAAGAATCCGATGAATCTCTTTACCATTTTCATCGATTATTGTCTCCTTTCTACAATAGTGGCCAGTAGCAACATAATCAACATTCAACTCCATTGCGACTTTAAGAAAAGCATCAAACTTAATCTCTCTATTGCACAGAACATCTGGATTAGGGGTCCTACCCTTTTCGTATTCCGAGAACATATAGTCAACAACTTTTTGGGAGTAGACCTCACTTAGGTCAACAAAATGGAATGGTATCTCAAGCTTTTTGGCAACCATTTCAGCAATCATTCGATCGTCTTTCCATGGACAGTCTCCATGTAAAGTTCCTGTTGTATCGTGCCAATTCTGCATGAACAAAGCAATAACCTCGTGACCAGCTCTCTTTAACAACAGAGCTGCAACACTAGAGTCAACACCGCCCGATAAACCAACTGCAATTTTCATAATATATTCAAAAGAAAAAGGGTAAGCTACATATATCGCACCGCTACAACCACCTACCCTTGCTGCCTTCCGGCCCTGGGGGAGTTCAGTGGGAGCTGGTCGTACATGACTTACCCGCTGCAAATGTAGTACAAAAATACTATTCTATAAAATATTTTTTCTTAATCAGCGAAACAGAATCTTGAAAAGGTTTATAAGTTCTTGTTTTAAAACCTTAGACCCCATATTTGAAAGATGGATATCTTCTCTAATTTTAGAATGTACCTTCTTTATTTTTAAACCTTTAATCTTAGATGCTTTTAATATAAATTCGCTATCAAACAGAAAACCATTTGTCATAGTTGACAAAAATACCTTTTGACCTTTTTTATTCATCCCCTTCAATCCCCCTTGGGTATCCTTGATTTTATGATTTAGTAAGATAATATTTACTAAATGAGAACCTATAGAGAGAATTTTTCTAAAAAGAGGTAGACGTTTGACATAGCTGCAATCGCGAGTAGCCACAACAACATCAGCACCATTAAGTAATGCGTCCAAAACATTACCAAAAGACTCTATCGTATAAGGAAAGTCATAGTCAGTATAAAGAATAAAATCCGAATTGCATTTTTTCACACCTTCGCGCAATGCAAATTCTTTTCCCATATTGGGATAATAAATCACAGCTTCCGAAGAAGGAACAAGCTGTTTTAATTTTGCCAGTGATACCTCATCATATCCTCTAGAGGATCCATCATTCACTACATAAACGAAAAAGTCACACTTGAAAGAATTGGTAATTCTCTCAAAATTTTCTGCAATTT
>JACCEE011141527.1_pt1 | contig 13681 bp, 10 predicted proteins | sample 7449931 | NCBI WGS metagenome assembly JACCEE01 (sample SAMN15323457, study PRJNA562643) | freshwater metagenome | isolation source: river surface water | place: USA:Blue River Watershed | collected 2017-08-19 | reverse complement strand
CCTCGAAGGACTTTTCATCAAAATCTCTCCTCTCGTGGCCCTTCTAACTCTTTTCTTTTTTAGAAAGGAAGGCCTTTACCGTTCTCAACGCTTTAACTCCCGCTTCAAAGAAATCGCGACTGTTTTAAAGGCAAACAGTCTTGCTATTTTAACCTTGATTATCATCCTCTATTTTTTCGCTCCCGATCGCGTTTCACGCTTAACTCTTCTTTATTATTTTGTGATCTCCCAAATAGGTCTGGTTTCTATACGCCTTCTCGTACGCAATTATCTCAGAATGCTTAGAAGAAAGGGTCTCAATCTTCGCCATGTCCTTCTTGTTGGTGATAGTCAGGAACTAGTGAAATACGTAAACGCCATTCGTGGCTTCAAAGATTCAGGAATCTATTTTAAAGGCTGGATTGAAGGCGGAGAGCTGCCTACTCAAATGGGAATACCAACGCTTCAAGGAACTCTTGCTGAGATCAAAGAGCAATTAAAACCAGACTCTATTGTGATCGGTTTTTCCTCTGAAAACGCCGCGAGAGTTAAAGAGATTATTCACACTCACCACAATGATGTCATTCCACTTCAGGTTCTTCCCGATGTGAGCTATTCCTTCATTGGCCATGAGATTGAAGATTTCGAAGGTCTTCCTGTGATCACTCTCAATCAGCCACGCTTAGATTCTTTTGATCTTCTTGTGAAAAGAAGTTTTGATATTATTCTCACCGCCCCAGCACTTATTCTTTTAAGCCCGGTCTACGCTCTCATTGCAATAGGCGTGCGTTTAAGCTCACCGGGCCCCATCTTCTACGGACAAGAAAGAATGAGTTTAGATGGAAAAAGTTTTCTTATGTGGAAGTTTCGCTCTATGAGAACCGACTCAGAAGCGAATGCGACACCTGGCTGGACTGTGGCCAACGATCCTAGAAAAACCAAGTTTGGAAGCTTCCTTAGAAAAACATCTTTGGATGAACTTCCTCAGATTTGGAACGTTTTTAGAGGAGACATGAGTCTTGTGGGTCCTCGCCCTGAGCGCCCCTTTTATGTAGACAAATTTCGTAATGAAATTCCAGCCTATATGCTACGTCATAAGATGAAGACAGGAATTACTGGTTGGGCTCAGGTCAACGGCTGGCGCGGGGATACTTCTCTTGAGAAGCGTATCGAGTGCGACCTCTGGTACATCAAGAACTGGTCGCTCTGGCTTGATATAAAAATCATTTTCCTGACTTTCTGGAAAGGATTTATCAATAAGAATGCTTACTAGTCCTTCAATTTTTGTCTTTATGAAGTAGCAATTATCACCCTAGTTGCCATTTTTATCGAAAATTCAGCAGGTTAGTCCAATGCTAACCAATCCCTCTTTGTATATTTTAAGAATGCATTGAATGTATGCATTTTAAAAGGCAATATACATATGGGAACACTTTTAGTGACAAAAAGTAAAATTAAGTTTGCGATGTGGCCCAAAGATCATCCTCCCCCACATCTTCATGTCAGTTGGGAAGCACATAACTGTTATGCAACGATAGAAATTATTACCTGGCAAATTATCAAATCAAAAGGCTTTAACACCAAAGAATTAAAAGAGCTGATCAACTATGCAAAAGAAAATAAAGAAATCTTTGAAAATGAATGGCAAAGACTCCACTCCTAAAGAGTATTCTCGATTTGCACCTGATGAATTTGAAAGCAAAAATTGCAAAGTTCGGATTACTACTTTTATCGATTTAGATGTTTTTGAAAAGTTAAAGAGTCTTTCAAAAAAGTCTGATGAGGGCTATCAAACCCTCCTCAATAAAGCTCTTCGCTGGTCGGTTTTAGAAGCTAATTATTTTGAAAATGAAAAGATGGCCAAAGCTCTAAGTGAAATTGAGGCAAAGATAAGAGAACTTGAAGCGAAGAAGAAATCGTTAAAAATGGCTTCTTAAGAAAAAAGCCTCTGAATTTCCTCTTCGATTTTTTTCTTAAAAGTTTCCTTAGAAAAATCTTCAGCCCTCTGAAGAAGCTTTGCGCGATCAAAACTTCTCTTTTCAAAAAGACGAACAGCTTCGATTAAAGCGTCTTTGTGATCTTCAATAAAAAATTGGGCCACATCATCATTCAGAGTTTCTAAAACTCCTCCAATTTTTCTTGCCACAATAGGGGTTCCTGCAGCTAGGGATTCAAGTGGGGTGATACCAAAATCTTCAACACCAGGAAAAATAAAGCCACGAGCTTTATTCATTAAAGTGACCACTTCTTCACGACTGACATTTCCTAAAAAGTGAATATTGTCTTTAGACATTTCCTTAAGCTCAGACTCTTGCTGCCCACCCCCTACAATTCTAAGAGGAAGTCCCAATTCATTGAAGGCTTCAATCGCAAGACTCACGCGCTTGTTAGGAGCAAAGGCCGTGACCATAAGATAAAAATCGTTCTTTTCATGAGGATGATTTTGAACTTCACGAAAATCCTTCAGGTCAACAAAGGGATGAATCACCTTAGAATCACAATAATAAAAATCCTTAATACGTTTTTGGACAAAAGAAGAATTGGCAATCATCTGATCGACATTCTTATTCGAGGCCCTATCCCAGGCCTGCAAATAAGGGCGGCAACAGAGAGCCCCTAAGCGCTGAACAAAGGGAGCTTCTTTGCCGAAATAATTTTCAAACTGATCGTAGATATAGCGCATGGGACTGTGGATATAAGAAAGATGCTTGGAACCCTTGGGCTTTTTCACTCCCTTAATCACACAGTGAGAACTGCTTATGACAAGATCACAATCTTCTTCAATCTTAAGTGTTGAAGCGGCCAGAGGGAAAAGAGGAAGAAACTTTCTGTAGTGCTTATCAATTCCTGGAAAGCGATTTAAGAAAGAAGCTTTGATCTTTCTATTTTCAATCACAGGACTCGTTGTCCCCTTTTGATACACAAGAGTATAAAGAGGAGCATCGGGAAACATCTCACAAAAAACTTCTAGAACTCTTTCTCCACCGCGAAAACCGGTGAGCCAATCATGAAGAAGAACAACTTTCATATATTTTTCTCGAAATCGTAAGCCGTCTTCACGATCACATTCAGATCATCATACTTGGGCTTCCAGCCGAGAACTTCTTTTATTTTTTCTGGAACAGAAACGAGGAAACCTGGATCTCCTGCGCGACGGCCAACCTCACGAACAGCAAAATCAACGCCACTGATTTCTTTCACCTTGGCAACGACTTCACGAACTGAGCTTCCCTTACCATACCCACAATTCATGATATGAGATTCGTTATGGGTCTTAAGATATTTAAGAGCAAGGACATGGGCTTCTGCAAGGTCCAAGATATGAATGTAATCGCGTATGCAGGTACCATCTGGAGTCTCATAATCTGTGCCAAAAATCTGAAGCTCTTTTCTCTTTCCTAAAGCGGCTTCAAGGGCCAGCTTGATAAGGTGAGTAGATACTTTTGATTTTTGGCCTATCTTTCCAGAGAAGTCAGCGCCTGCCACATTGAAATAGCGAAGGGCGATAAAATTAAAATCCTTTTCAGCAAAAGCAAGATCCTTAAGAATTTCTTCGATCATAAGCTTACTTCGCCCATAAGGGTTGATAGGATTTTTAGGATTGTCTTCTCTAAAATAACCGTTACCTTCAATTCCATAAGTGGCCGCAGTACTAGAAAAAATAAATTTTCCAACTTTGAATTCGCAAGCCACCTCAAGAAGATTCTGAGTGTTAATCACGTTGTTGCGATAATACATGAGAGGTTTTTCTACAGACTCAGGAACAATGATACTTCCAGCAAAGTGAATGATGGCCTCAATCTCATGCTTTTTAAAAACAGCGCGTAAGGCGTCTTGATCGGCCAAATCGCCAACAATAAGCTCTCCGTGAAGAACAGATTCGCGATGGCCCGTGCTTAAATTATCAAAGACCACGACTTCAAAACCCTGCTCGCCTAAAAGCTTCACAACGTGAGAGCCGATATAACCGGCACCACCGGTCACGAGAATTTTTTTACTCATAAAACCTCTGTATGTTTATGGGGATTTTATAGCCTAAAAATCATGGTTTAGCTCGATTATTTTGGTTTATTCAGACAAGTATTGAGTCTAAGTAAGATCAATTTCCTTAGCTCTCCCTCTCCCATGCAGAATACCAAGGTCAACAGGCGATCTTTGCAATAATAAATGCTAAAATACTCAAAGAGGAAAGAGCTCAAAACAATGAGCCCCTCTTTAAAATTTGTGGAGCTGACGCATGAACAGAAAAATTAAAAAGCTCGAAACAAAAAAATTCACCCTCATCTGTCTTTTTGATACAGATGAAACGATTATATTTGATATGACAGATCTCGTAAAAGAATCTGGGAGCATGATTCTCCCTTTGCGCGAAGAAGCCTTTTTCAAAAAAGTTTTCCTAGAATCCGGCACACCAACTTGGCCCAACGGCTATGACGTCTGCCCAGATGCAATCTACAGAACTGGTGGAAAGAAGACGGCGGCTTAAGAACGACTTTCCTATTGCTTTCCTTTTAACTTTTTCCCCAACTCCGTCAGGCGATACTTCTGGAGACGACTATTGGGTTTAGCAGGAATTGTCATTTCAACAAGCCCTTGCTCGATAGCGGGTTTTAGATAAGATTTGCGAAAATACTCAGGATCATTAATAGAACAGCTTTCTTGAATTTCTTCACGTGACATATCATGACTTAACAAAAGCAATAACTTGCTGATTTGAGGGGTGACTTCCGGGGTGACTTCCGGGGTGACTTCCGGGGTGACTTCCGGGGTCTGTGCACGATAAACAGTGACAGTAAATCCCCCAGCATCTTCGACGATCCTAGGCGCAGCAAGTCCCCAATTTAAAATCCCCTCACGAATACGACGTATGCCTGAGCCATATTTTTCAATGAGACCGATGTCTTTAAAGATATTGGCCACCAGTTTATTTCTAGGTGTGGAGGTATAATCATTCGAAAAGAGTTTATCCAAGCTTAGGCCCGGCATCAGTCTTCCGGGGTTATAAAACACAATGCGGTCCGGGAAAATTTTTACAATTGAATCAGCTGGCGATGAATAGTCCCTATGAATAATCATATTGAGAACAATCTCGCGCAGGGCCTCGAGAGGATAATCCCATCTCTCAGTGTTCTGAGGATTACCAGTAATAATAATTTCTTTATTAATGTGCTTTTTAATAAAGGACATCACTTCATCAACTTCGGTCAAAATATCCATCTGAAGACGATGAGAATCTTTAATGATTGTTTCGGTCTGAAAGTGCCCAAGCTCAATAGTAGTAAGAACAGAGCGATCTTTAAGAAAAAGAAAAAAACAGGCCCGACTCAGTTTTCCTTCTCTCATCAGTTCTGTTTTTTGAAGGAACTCAAGAGGCTTTTCTGTGATGTTCTGTCCTCTTTGATTAAGAAGAGTAATCAACCTTTCGACTTTACCAAGATCGATATCACTCAGGTCATGCCTATCATCAAAGTAATAATCGAAGCTTCCATTCATGGCGCGCAAGTGAACTTCAGAAATTTCAGAAGGACTCATTTGATGGTTGGAGTTTTTTATGCGCTTGTAATAACGCCCTTGAAGAGAAACAGGCTTAATCGGAAATTCAGAAACGGAAAAAAGAACAACTTTTTTTCCATCTTTTTCTAAAACTTCGACATCAGGAATAAGTGAAGGATAAGTTTTCCCCTTGAGTTCATTAATCCAATTTTGAAGATCTTCTTGTTTGGGAGTTATACCGAGGATTTTCCCTTCATCAGAAATTCCGAGGTACACTGCTCCGCCTTTAGTATTCGCAAAAGCACAAAGAGACACAAGAGCTTCATGATTGAATGTTGCCTTGAATTCAACGAACTCATTTTCGCCTTTCTTAAGATTTTTTTGCAGGTCGCTAAAATTCATTATTTTTTCCGATCACCGAGTAAAGGATAATTTCAGTCCTCATATTATTAACCTTATATAATTACTATCAAAGAATGCGCCAGTAAATTTCGCCAGGTTGGTGGTAACATTTGCAAAATTGAAATGAGCCCCAAGCACAAGTAAAGGTCGCTTAAAAAACATCACACAGAAATAACAATAGGTTATGACTTCCTTTTGACAGCGGGTGCATGCATCACAATATACTTAATTAGTTATATGTATTATAGACAGTATTATGCATATAGAAACAATACTGATTACTAAAAGAGCTCATCACCTATGCAAAAGAAAACAAAGAAATCTTCGAAAATGAATGACAAAGACACCACAGCAAAAGAACACTCACGCTTTGCCTCTGATGAATTTGATAACAAAAACTGCAAAGTTCGCATCACTACTTTTATTGATATCGATGTCTACGACAAATTAAAAAAACTCTCAAAGAAATCAAGTCAGGGATATCAAACTCTTCTCAATAAGGCCCTTCGCTGGTCCATCTTAGAAGCAAAGTACTTTGAACATGAAGAAATGGCTAAAGCCCTAAGCGAAATTGAGGCTAAGATTCGTGAACTCGAGGCTCAGAAGAAATCAATCAAGATGGTGGGTTAAAAGCTCTGATACAAACTTCTCAAATGGGAGAACTCTGCCTGATTCAATGGATCCGTAGTCTTTGGTTCCAAGGTGAACTTGATAGAATGCAGGAATTGAAGTTCGCTCAGCGAAGTATTTGATCCATGGAGATAGTTGTTTTTCGCCTTTTTTGCACTCAACAGCAAACAGAGGCTTCTTGTTTTTTAGGACGACAAAATCGATTTCTCGTTTGTCGGTATCCCTAAGGAATCGAAGTTCCATTTTTTCACCGTGGTAGTCTTCTAGGAAGTGACAGTATTTAAGAAGATGACCTGCGACCATATTTTCGAAACGTATGCCTTTATCTTCAATTTGTGACCAGTCCCACATATAAAGTTTATTTTCTTTTTTTACGGCACGAACCTTGGGTGGGCCGTAGGGGGGGATTTTATAAGTGTAATAAAGGTTGTCTAGAATATTTATCCAGGCTTCCACTGTCCTTGGGGCAACTTGTAAATCTTCAGAAATAGATTTGTAAGATAGAGGAGAGCCCACTTTGCTTGGAAGAATCGTGGCAAGGAGTTCAATTTGAGAAATCTCCTTCACACTTTGGAGATCCCTAACATCATCATTGATGACGCGATAGATGCGCTCGTTATGCCACCTTTTGAGTTCTCGCTCATTTTTTTCTAAAAGAGGTTCTGGAAAGCCGCCATAATCGAGTAGGTCTTCTAATGTGCGTTTTTTGGGAAGTAGCGCAAGCTCATCCAAAGTGAAAGGATGAAGACGATAGTAGTGATAGCGACCAAGAAGTGAGTCCCCTCCTTTTCTAAAGAGGTCCAAACGAGCAGAACCAGTCACGACAATTTTAAATTTAGCGTTGTATTTATCGTAGTACCCCTTTACGAGAGAACGCCAATTTTTAAATTTGTGGATTTCATCTAGAACAAGGCATTTAAACGTAGTGGGGATTTCACCTTTTAATATTTTTTGCCGGTCAGCTGGGAAGTCCCAGTTGAGATAAGCTTCTTCCACGGTTAAAGATTTCATGAGTAATTTGACATTAATGTCATTTTACTCATGAGTGTTTTTAAGTCAATTTAAAATTTCTCACGACAGCAATATACCGACAGGGTAAAGTCGTTGATTTTGCATTAAAACAAGTTTAAGCGTGGCCAGCTCTCCTCAATTTAGACAAAATGACCTCTTTATTTTTAAATTTTAAGTCTGATTTAAATCACTACTTATAAATTCCACTCCCCACAAAGGGAAGTTAAGAAGTGCAAACTCTTTATCTCCAACAGTTATTAGCTCATTGAAGGAATCACTTTTTCTCGCCGTCAAATCGAGGCGATAAGCTTTCTTACTCTTATGTTCTGCCATAAAAACCATGAGAGATTTCATTTTTCCAGATTTGCCAGCTTTCACCTCAAGCGGACATATTTCGCTTCCCATTTTTATAATAAAGTCCACTTCTGCATTATTCGCTTTTTTATCCCTTAACCAATAATACAAGCATGGCGAACTTGAGCCACCATCTTTATACGCAAGATGCTGAGCCACAAATTGCTCTGCGATTTCTCCATCAACACTAAGATGAGTATTTAAATCATTCCAGTCATTTCCATAAAGATAGTTAAGAAGACCTATATCTAAAAAATAAAGCTTAAAAACACTTTCATCTTTTGTTCCCTCAAGAGGAAGATTCGTTGCATTAGTATGTGCACAGCGCATAACCAAACGAGCCTTTTCAAGCATCTCAAGTGCTAGCTTAATTGCCGGATAATTTTCTCCGGGAAGGAGTTCAGAATACTTCAGTTTTTTTCCAATAAAATGTGGAAGGCGCCGTAACACATTTTCTAATCGAACAACCTGTTTTCCCTTAGAGTATTTTGGTAGATCATAAAAATAAGACTCGACAATCGCACGCTGAATTGAGCGAGCTTCTAAAAGAGAATTTGTCTCTATAAAATTTTTAATTACCCCGGGCATTCCCCCAAGATAATAATACTTTTCTAAATACTCTGTGAGTTTTTCGAAAAAAAGTTCATAAGCAAGATAAAAGTTTTCTTTTAACTGAAGAACAAGCTTATCTTCGCCTAGGGCCCACAAAAATTCTGTGAAACTCATCGGCCCTAAGTGATAGAACTCAACTCTCCCTACTGGCATGGAAAACTCGTGACTCTCTAAAACAAACTCAAGAAGTGAGCCTGCTGCGACAACAGGCAGTTCTGGATATTCTTCATAAAAATATCTGAGTGATGAAATAGCTTCAGGGCAAGCTTGAATTTCATCCAAAAATAAAAGCGTGTTTTTATTCCTTAGATTTTTTTTTGCTATAATTTCTATCTCGGCCATGATGACCTTGAGGTCTTTACTTTTTTTTAAACTTTTAATCTCTTGTTTTTCAAGATTGATCTCGACCAAATCAAGCCCATAATTTTCAGCAAACAACCTCACGAGGGTGGATTTTCCAACCTGCCTTGCCCCACGAATAAGAAGCGGTTTTCTAGACTTTTTATTTAGCCATTCAGTAAGAAATTCTTCAGCTATTCTTTTCATAAGAGAATTATAGTAAAAAAAAAATTAAAAACAAGGGGGTGTTTTGGGTTGAAATATTGAATTATAGTGGGGTCTTTTTTAAGCAAAAATGTAAAATCGAATAGTTAAGCAAATAAATAAGATTTTAAACCAGGAATCTAAGTTAAATGCAAATGACTTCTTTACAGAAAGTAGCAAAAGGTAAAACTCTTCCTGTTTTAGCATTCCCGTAATCCTTGCTTCCTAAGTGAACCTGGTAAAAGTTTGGAATGGGGGTTCTTTCTTTAAAGTAATTTATGTGCTTAGACATTTGCTTTTCACCAGTCTTGCACTCGACCGCAAAAATAGGCTTTTTATTTTTCAAAACGACAAAATCAATTTCACGCCCATCAGTATCACGAAGATACCGAAGTTCCATCGCATGTCCCTCTGTATCTTCAATATAGTGACAATACTTTAAAAGATGACTGGCAACTAAATTTTCAAAACGAGCCCCCACATCTTCAACTTGAGACCAATCCCACATATAATTCTTCTGCAACTTGTGTACTGCCCTTATCTTGGGTGCTCCGTAAGGCGGGATTAAAAAGACATAGTAAAGCAGAGAAAGAAGTTGAACCCATCGAGCAACTGTGGGTTGAGAAACCTGAAGATCTTCTTGCAGGCTTTTCAATGAAAGAGGGCTTCCTACTTTACTTGGTAAAATTTCAGCGAGAAGAAGAAGTTGAGATATATCTTTGACCGTTTCAAGATCACGCAAATCTTCGGCCACAACTTTTTGCATACGCTCTTTTTGCCAAAGGCGATGTTCGTTTTCACTTGAAGTAAAAAGCGGCTCAGGAAAACCACCAAAACGCAAAAGCTCTTGTAAATCTTTCTGACTTGGAGATGAATTCAGTTCTAAAAGAGAGAAAGGATGAAGGCGATAGTAACGATAGCGCCCAAGAAGAGAGTCTCCTCCCTTACGAAAATAATCTAGCCGAGCAGAACCTGTCACAATGAATTTATGGTCCTCGTGATGCTTATCATAAAGCCCTTTAATAAGATTTCTCCAATTTCGATATTTGTGAATTTCATCAAAAACAACGATTTCAGACTGTAGAGGAATTTGATCATTTAATATAAGTGATTTATCAGACGCTCTATCCCAATTTAGATAATGCGGATTCTTCACAGAACTTGGTGATAAGAATTGGAGACTCAAAGTGGTTTTCCCTACTTGGCGAGGACCACCAATAAAAACCATTTTAGACTTAAGAGTTTTCTTTATAATATCGATAAGATAACGATTGTGCTGTTTCATTATAGTATTTTACATCATGAGTTCTTTAATATCAACTTTAAACAACTCATGAGTTCTTTAAAGTCAGCTTTAAACAACTTAAAAGCTTTTCAGCTATGAAAAATCCTTTGAAAATTCTTGATGTTCACAAAGCAAACTCCTATATTTGGCACTTATGAAACCTACCCTCTACGAATTTATTGAGGCCATGGAAGGAGACAAGACGGCCTTGTCTTCTTATTTCGCAAGAAAACTCCCTCCTCCACGCCTTCTAGCTTCCCCCAAAGTGCGCGCTCCTCTTTATAATTTTAACTTTACCTTAGAATTTGACGAAGGCCTTTCCGTACTCTCTTTTCCTTCACACGAAGGCATGGATGAACCTCATGTGGCCTTTCATTGCCACTGCGAAATATTTAGTAAACTAGAAATCTGCCTCCATTACGAAGTGGCCCTCTATTATTTTTATAAACATACCCACTTCAATCCTGAGTTTGACGAACTTTTTGATTCTCACGCATACAGCGAGTATAGGGCCTATGAACTTGAGGAGATGAAAGCCCTCGCTTCAAATGACAGCGTAGTTCCTGCCGTTGATTGGAAAAAAATTTTCTACAAACCCACCCCATTAAAGCTCCCTCTCAAAGAAGAAAGAAAACGCCACGCTAAGCCTTCCTTCATTTATGTGTTAGAAAAAAACTTTAGTTACTACTCCAGCAGTCCTTACAGCTTAAACTTATACACTATCAAAAAAGAAGGTGGAGAGGTTAAAAGTGCAAGTGATCTAAAGAAAGCCTGTGTCCTCCTTAAAGATCTGCATCTTTTAGAAAATCTAAGCGATAAAAACTTTTTCCAAAAATATCTCATGCACCTTCTCCAAGGAAGTAAGCGTGAGGTGGCCCAAGAAATCGCAGATAAAATTGATGGGATAGGAATACATCATCCTCTCATTTCTGAGGTCATGAATTTTTCTTCCGATGAAAAGCGTCTCTACCATCTTTCGGAAGAGGGAAAACTTTCTCCTCTGACCTTATGCTCTTATGAAGACCTCTCCCCATGGGAACTAAAGCTGACTCGCTTAGAAGGAAAAAAACGTTTGGGACTCGCTTTAACTTCAAAAAAAGAGAACAGAGGAGTTCAGGCATCATATTTATATTTAGAAGAGACTCAGTGCTGCCTCGTTCCTCAAGACGACGTTGAAATCTTAATTGACCTTCTTAAAGAAAAGCGTCCTGTGGAACTGGATGAATCAGAGCTTACTCATTTTATCGACTATATCACTCAAAAGAAGTGCGCGACACCACTTAACATTGAAGGAATAGAACGCTTTGAAGTCAAAGATAAAATCCAATTATCTTTTGAAGTAAATCTTCTTTCAGAGGGAATAGACCTCCACCCCATTTTTATCTATGGTAAGGAGAAAGACTTATTCTTCTCCCACCGCGATCCATTAAAACAAAAGTTTCTTGCAAATCCCCCTCTTCTTCTCCAAAGAAATACCCATGAGGAAAAAGAACTATTAAAAAAGCTTGAAGATGACTTTGATGAACGCCTCTGGGAAGAACTTCTTCCCCCTCATGAGGCTCACGAGATTTTAAGGAAACTAGATGCCTCTGGTTATCCCTTGAGTCTCTCAGGAAAAAAACTCAAAGTTCCTCAAAAATTCTCTTTTAAAATATCCTCAGGCATAGACTGGATTGATCTTAAGGGAGAAATTAATTTTGAAGACTTTGGAGTCATGGATGCCATCAAACTTAAATCCCTTATAAGCAAAGGACCAACTGTCAATTTAGGAAAAAACACCGTCGGTCTTCTTCCTGAACTCATCACAAAAAAATACCGCCACATTTTTGAAATAGCGGAAGAAAAGACAGAGGGCCTTCGTCTTAATAAGCTTCACAGCTTTCTTTTTGATGAGAAAGCATCGGAAGACTTACATCTTTCAACAGATCAAAATTTTGAGGAATTCAAAAAGAAGACTGACTCACTTACTCTTTCAAAAAATAAAGAATTCATTACTCCTAAAAAAGAGGAGATTCTTTCTCTTTTTAGAGGAACCTTACGTGACTATCAAAAGAGAGGAGTCAACTGGCTTTTTTCTCTCAATGAGGCAAATCTTGGTGGAATCCTTGCTGATGATATGGGACTGGGGAAAACGATTCAAGTGATTTATCTTCTTTCAAAAATAAAAGAAAGGCGTCTTCAAGCATCCCCTCATCTTATCGTTGTTCCTAAGAGTCTAATTTTTAACTGGAAAAATGAGTTCGCTCAATTTTCTCCCTCAATGAGAGTGGCCACACTAACCACTCCATCCAGCATTACTGAGTTTAAAGAGAAAAAGAATACTTACGATGTAGGAGTTATCACCTACCATTTCCTAAGAAACCATATTGAAAAAATCTCTAGAATTGACTTTGATTATCTTATTATTGATGAAGCGCAAACCATTAAAAATGAAACAGCGCAAATAACCAAAGCCGTTTCAAACCTTAAAGGAAATCATCGCCTTGCTTTGACTGGTACTCCGGTAGAGAATTCTCTTCTGGATCTAGCTTCCATTTTTGAATTTATTTTTCCCCATTCAATGACTCCCTCTCTCAAAAACAAACTATCTAAAGTGAGAGGTGAAAACACTCAAGAAACAAAAGAAAAGGAGCAATTCGTAAGACGCTTTGCTCATTTCACAGCTCCGTTTATTTTAAGAAGAAAGAAGGAGGAAGTTCTTAAGGATCTCCCTCCTAAAATTGAAAACGACCTTTTTCTTGAGTTTAGTGAAAATGAGGAGAAGCAATACAAACGCACTAAAAAGACCTATCAAACCCTTCTTCTTGAAATGGAGCCCAATCCTCAAGGAAAAGCCATGAAGACAATTGAGGCCATTTTACGTCTTCGTCAGGCTTGCTTGGGAGAGACGAAAGTAGAATGTCTGATTCAAATGATTAAGGATCTTAAGGCTGAAAACTCTAAGGCCTTAGTTTTTTCTCAATTCACCAGCTTTCTGGCCACAATCAAAAAAGAACTAGAGAAAGAACGTATTCCGTATGCTTACCTCGATGGGCAAACACGCAACAGAGAAGAAAGTGTTAAAGAATTTAAAAATGAAAGCTGCTCTGTTTTTCTTTGTTCCCTCAAAGCTGGAGGCGTAGGACTTAATCTCACTGAAGCAGACTATGTTTTTATTATGGACCCTTGGTGGAATCCCGCAGCTGAGTCTCAGGCCATCGATCGTGCCCACCGTATAGGGCAAAAGAAAACCGTCTTCACCTACCGCCTCATCATCAAAAACAGTATCGAAGAAAAAGTACGTGCCCTTCAAAACGAAAAGAGAAAAATTTCTCAGGCAGTACTGGATTACAATGAAGAAGGTTTTTTCCAAAGTCTAAGTAAAGATGAGAT
>JACCEE012090819.1_pt1 | contig 13685 bp, 13 predicted proteins | sample 7449931 | NCBI WGS metagenome assembly JACCEE01 (sample SAMN15323457, study PRJNA562643) | freshwater metagenome | isolation source: river surface water | place: USA:Blue River Watershed | collected 2017-08-19 | reverse complement strand
GTTTCATGGGTTAGGCTTTCATTAAGGCTTCAACGTCGCTGATGCGCGCGGCCAAGGTGGCTTGATCCACGCACCGTAAGGTGGCGTGACCGACTTTACGACCGGCCTTGAAGGCTTTGCCGTAATGATGCAAGTGGCAGTCTTCTACCGCGATAACGGCGCTAACATCGGGAACACTGCCGATAAAATTCAGCATCGCGCTTTCACCGACCTTTGCCGTCGAGCCCAGCGGTAAACCCGCCACTGCCCGTAAGTGGTTTTCAAACTGGCTGCATTCCGCGCCTTCAATCGTCCAGTGCCCAGAATTGTGGACACGCGGCGCAATTTCGTTGGCTTTTAAGCCGCCATCGACTTCGAAAAATTCGAAGGCCAGCACACCCACATAATTGAGTTTTTCCAACACGCGGCGAACGTAATCTTCCGCCAAACTTTGCAGCGGATGCGCGCTACTGGCCACCGACAAACGCAAAATACCCGCTTCATGCGTGTTGTGTACCAACGGATAAAAGCGCGTTTCGCCCTCACGACCACGCACCGCCACCAGCGACACTTCACCGCTAAAGGGCACAAAACCTTCTAAAATGCAGGGAACGCTACCCAATTCAGCGAAGGCATCGGTGACGTCTTCGGGTTGGCGCAGCACTTTTTGCCCTTTACCGTCATAACCCAAGGTGCGGGTTTTCAGCACCGCAGGCAGGCCAATTGTGGCCACGGCGTCATTCAAATCCGCTTGGGAAAGAATGTTGGCAAATTCCGGCGTGGGAATGCCCAGCTCGCGGAACATGGATTTTTCAAACCAGCGGTCGCGCGCGATACGCAAGGACTCAGCCGACGGATAAACCGGCACAAACTGCGACAAAAACGCGACGGTTTCGGCGGGAACGCTTTCAAATTCAAACGTCACCAAATCGACTTCATCGGCCAGTTGGCGCAAGTGATTTTGGTCGCTGTAGTCGGCGCGGATGTGTTCGCCCAACGCCTGCGCGCACGCATCAGGTGCGGGGTCGAGAAAGGCGAAATTCATGCCCAGCGGCGTACCCGCCAGCGCCAACATGCGGCCCAATTGACCGCCACCAATGACACCAATTTTCATCGCAGAGCCTCAAATTTCGCGGGGGTCTGGGTTTTCCAACACGCTGTCCGTTTGACGCGCGCGGAAGGCTTTCAGCGCCTCGTGGTATTGCGGGTGTTTGCCGCCCAAAATGCTGGCCGCCAACAATGCGGCGTTAATCGCACCGGCTTTGCCAATCGCCAGCGTTGCCACCGGAATACCGCCCGGCATTTGTACAATCGACAGCAACGAATCCACACCCGACAGCATCGCCGATTGCACCGGTACGCCCAGCACCGGCAGATGCGTTTTAGCGGCACACATACCCGGCAAATGCGCGGCACCACCCGCACCGGCAATAATCACTTCCAAGCCACGGCCTTCCGCGTCTTCGGCGTATTGGAACAGCAGGTCTGGGGTACGGTGGGCAGAAACCACCTTCACTTCATGGGGAATGCCGAGCTTTTCCAACATATCGACGGTGTGGCTGAGGGTGCTCCAATCAGATTTGGAACCCATGATTACGCCTACTAATGCGCTCATCGTCGTGCCTCGTAGTGGGGCGCCCAGCGGGGCGCAGCCTGTAAATCAAAAGCCACGCCGGAGCGTGGCTTGTTCGTTTTTGTCATGTTCCGAGCGGAGTCGGGATGGCATCGGAGTATATCGCAAAGCCTGTGCCATCGCGCCGATTAGGCTAATCCTGATGGGCGTGTAGCAGGACTTCAATTTGGTCAAATAACGACACAAACACCTGTACTAACGCGGGGTCAAAGTGCTGACCGGCATTTTCTTGAATGAGTGCCTGCACTTTTTCAGCGGGCCAAGGCTCTTTATAAGGCCGTGACGAACGCAACGCATCGTAAACATCACACAGCGCCACAATACGCGCCGCTAACGGAATTTCCTCACCTTTCAAGCCTTTAGGGTAGCCTTTGCCATCCCAACGCTCATGGTGATAGAGCGCAATTTCAGCGGCTAAATCGGTCAGTGGTGCATGAACTTCATCGTGCAAAATACGATAGCCAATCCATGAGTGTTCGCTCATGGTTGTCCGTTCTTCGGGCGTTAATGCGCCCGGTTTATTCAAAATACTCTCAGGGATGCCAATTTTTCCCACGTCGTGCATGGGCGCAGCCTGACGCAACAATTCTACCCATGCTTCATCGCAACCAAGGGTGCGTGCGACCAACGCCGCATATTCGCCAATTCGCAAAATATGACTGCCGGTTTCGTTGTCTTTGTATTCGGCGGCGCGTGTCAGGCTGCGCGTAACCGCTTGATAACTCTGGTTAAGCTGCTCGGTGCGTTCTTGCACGCGCACTTCTAACGAATTGCGCTCTTCTCGCAGCAAGCGACTGGCCAAACTGAGTTGCAGGTTATTGCGTACCCGCAACAATAATTCCGGCAAATCCAAGGGCTTACAGAGGTAATCGTTCGCGCCAAGCTGTAAACCTTTGCGCCGGTCATCCGCACCATTTAACGCCGTCACAATAATGATGGGCGAGGTACTGCCGTCCCGATTATGCAAGGCTTCCAAAATTTCAAAGCCATTGGGCGACGGCATGTCCAAATCAAGCAGCAGCAAATCCCATGGATTTTCATGCAACCACGCTAAACCTTGCGCCGAATTACTAAAGACCTGAATTTGCGTAAGCCCAAAAGTACGCAAGCTGGATTCCAGTAAGCGCAAGTTAGCCACCATGTCATCAATCAAGACAACGCGGGAGAAGCGCAACTCTTTACTGAACATTGGCTGTTTTCTCTTTTAATAATGCGTCCACCAGTGTGCCTAATTCATTGGCATCGAGTGGTTTGCTTAATAACCCTTGGCAATCCAGCATCAAGGCTTCAACGGCCATTTCGGGGTGACATAACATCACAACAGGCAAACCCGTATTTTGTGCAGATTGACGAATATGGCGAATGATTTCAGCACTGCTTAATCCGGGTAACTTTTGGTCAAGCAGTAGAAGCCCTAGTGATTGTTCGCGTAAAAGGGCTAACAGCTCATCGCTGTGGCTGACCATCTGTACATGCGGGTACGTCTCGAAGGCGTGCTGGGCTAATTCTCGACTAGACGTGTCCGAATCAGCAAACACAATGCAGGCCGCTGCATCGGGCATGGGGAAATCACCGGCGGCGCTGGCGGCAACGGTTTCAAGCGGTGCTAACGGCAAATCAATCCAAAAACGGCTGCCGCGCCCCACTTCACTTTCAAAGCCCAAGGTTCCGCCCATGAGCGTCGCCAGTTCCCGCGAGAGCACCAAGCCAATGCCGGTGCCTTGAATAGCGGTATTTTCGCGGCCCAACCGTTGGAAGGGTTCAAATAATTGCGCTTGCTGCTCGATGCTCATGCCCATGCCGGTATCTTCAACCTGCAAACGCACCTGCTCACCACGCGCCTCGGCGGACAAAATGACACTCCCCGCCGGACGGTTATATTTAATTGCGTTCGACAACAGGTTTAACAGCACTTGCCGCAAACGCCGTTGCTCACCGCGCACGGCCAGCGTGGGGTCGGCGTTGATAATCAGCGTGAGCTGCTGGGCGTTGGCTTCGTTACGCACTAATTCAGCACATTCGGCGAACAGGGTTGTGGTGGGAATGGCTTGGAAATCCAGACGTGGGCGGTCAACTTGCAAACTAGACCAATCCAGTACATCACCGACAAGCTGGGTTAAATGCTGACTGGCCCGCAGAATTTCTTCTAAATAATCAGTGCCTTGCGGCTCTGTTGTCTGTGGATATTGCAGCCGTAATAACTGGGCAAAGCCTTGAATAGCATTCAGCGGCGTGCGTAATTCATGCGTTACGCTCGACATAAAGCGCGATTTAGCTTGGCTGGCGGCCTGCGCTTCCAAACTGGCCTGACGCAAGTCGTCTTGAACGTGTTTGAGCGCATCAATATCGACGAGCGTTCCCGACAGCAAGCGCACATAACCATTGGGGTCGCGCTCCAACACCCGACCGCGTGACAACAGCCAGTGGTAATGCCCCAGCTCGTCAGAGAAACGGAATTCCGCTTGATAGCGGTCATGGTTCGGGCGATACACCTCACGCATGGCGTTATCTAAAACAGCTAAATCGTCAGGATGCACGCGCGAACGGAAGTTCTGGAGCGTAAAACGCTGGCCTTGTAAACCAAAACGGGGGGCAAAACGCCCATTGATGGCGATGGTGCCGTCTAGTAAATCGGCTTCCCATAAACCTTCGGTAGCACTATCCAAAACCAATTCCAAACGCTGCTGAATGTGCATACGCCGTTCTTCGCTGGTTTCCAGTTGCTGCCCTAATTTTAATGCACTGTCAGCCGCCTGACTTAACTCAACAATCCGCGACTCCACACGTTTAGGGCGTAAATCACCTTGACCAATTTGCTCCAGCATTAATGAAACGCCTTCAATCGGGTCAATTAAACGCTGACTCAAGCGACGGCTACGCCACCACATGACACTAAAGAAGCCGATATAAAATAATACTAAGCCAGCAATCAATAAATAACCGATGTTTTTATATCGTGCGGCTAAGTTATTGGTTTGGGCGAATACATTTTCTTCTGCAACAACGGTGACAAGGTGCCATTCTGTTTGCGGAATACTACTCCACGCTACTAACTGCATACGACCATTCAAAGAAATACGCTGAATGCCCGCTGGTTGCTGCCCCATAGCCTCCGCTAATTGACGGGTCTCTTCACGCTTGGCGAGGTTAAAGTCAGCAGGTTTGAACAGTTCGCGGCGGATAGCTTCTTCATAGGAGTGCTGGGTTAATTCACGCAGACGGAAATCATCTTCGCCCGCTTTGGGTAATGCCATAATGTTTAATTCATTACTGACCAACATGGCATAACCGTTCCATGGAACCTGTAACTGATTGATTTGATTGAGAATGCCATCAACCGTAATATCAATTCCGTTCACGCCTTCCAATTTATCGCCGTTATAAGCGGGTGCAATCGCTGACATCATCCAGCCTTGTCCCGCCGGGTCTAAATAAACATCGGTCCAGACCACTTTGCGCGTGGGGTTATGCTTGGCGTCCGCTTGATAATAAAAATTATAATCCGGTATCGCCATGTCATGCGGATATTGTTCTGGCGTACTAAACCAAGGATAGATATGATTCAAACTATCCCATGTATTAAAATAAAGCGCGGCAATTAATGGATTTTGTGCGCGAATGCTACGCATTAATGAATCTAAACTTGATAATTTAGCCAGCTTATTTAAATCGTGACGCTCTGGCGGTGTAACGCCTGAATAAAAGACAGCGGCACCGCCATTATCGCTTGTGCTGTAGCGCACGCCGCTGGGTGTTAATCCTAAATTATCTGGTATAGCCAGTAATGGCGGTTTACTAAGTGCTTCTTGCGTTAAATTACGATAGAGCGCCGTTAATGAACCTACTTGCGCTAATTGTTCGTCAATTAAACGCGCTTCCATTGAGGCCGCCGTTTGTAAATCGTTTAATGCCGTTTCGCGCAAATGGCCAATTTGGCTGTCACGGATGGCGTTATTGGTCAGCAGGTAGATGGCAATCAATACCGTTTCGACCAGGAATAAAGGGATTAGGGCACTCTGCGCGAACGCCCGCCAAATCCACTGGCGCAGCCCAACAGATGCAACAGGCATAGGTACGACTCCCTATTAAAAATGACAAAGTATTGCGCCATGGTATCACCGGCGTTTGCATTGTCATGCTGGCGAAAAGTTAAAGAAATGGCCATTGGAATTTTTCAAGATGAAAAAGACGCCTAAAAACCTGCTTATTTTGTACACCGGCGGCACGATTGGGATGCAAACCAGCGCCACCGGCCTGATTCCAGCCTCTGGCTTTGACGCGCGATTGCGTGAAGCCTTCGCGCAACGCCCCGATTTTTCGGAAGTGAAATGGCATTTTCGTGAAGTATCGCCCCCCATCGACAGCGCCAACATGACGCAACATCAGTGGCTGGCCATGCGTGAGGCCATTGTGTCGGCGGTTGACGGTGATGGCTGCGACGCCATTTTGCTGCTGCACGGCACCGATACCTTGGCGTACAGCGCGGCGGCGTTGTCATTTTTATTGCGTGGCCTGCCCATTCCACTGGTATTGACCGGTGCCATGCACCCCGCCGATGCCGACAACAGCGACGCATGGCCGAATGTGTTTGGCGCGCTGGCGGCTTTACAAACGCCCCTCAACGCCGGTGTTTGGGTCTTTTTTCACGGCGAATTGATGGCCGGAACCCGCGCCAGCAAACGCGGCAGCGCCCGCCTTGACGCCTTCCATGACCATCAACGCCCCGCCACCGCCGCCGATTTAGAAGCCCTTTTGCCCGATTATCGTCAGCCGCGTCAGCCGGTGGCGTTGGCGGTGTTGCCGTTCTTTCCCGGCATGACGACGGATTACGCCGAGGCCATTCTCAACAGCGGCGCGCACGCCGTCATTCTGGAGTGTTACGGCAACGGCACCGGTCCAGCGGATAATCCTTCGTTTATCAATGCGTTACGCGCCGCCCGACAACGTGGTGTCTTATTGTTGGCCATTAGCCAATGCCCGCAGGGGGCGGTGGCGTTTGGTCAATACGCCGCTGATAGCGCGCTGGCGGCGTGTGGCGTTTTATCCGGTGCAGGCTTGAGCCGCGAGGCCGCGTTGGGCTTGTTGTTTGCGCTGCTCGGCGCGGGCTGGCGTTACACCGACACCGGGCAACGCAAAGCCGAAAACACCGACCAACCGATACGTTCACTCAATTTTTCCAGCGCGGCCAATCCCACCAAGGAATTACCCGCCGCATTCAACGCCGGAGACCAAACACACAAGGAAAAATGCCCCGGCACCACCGCGATGATGCCGCCACCTACGCCACTTTTCCCCGGTAATCCCACCCGATAGGCGAAATTTCCCGCTTCATCGTAGAGGCCGCTGGTGGCCATGATGGCGTTCACTTGTTGCGTTTGGCGTGGCGTGAGCACCACCTCACCGCTGTGCGGACAAATCCCTTCATTGGCGAGAAAGGCGCTGGCTTTGGCAAGGTCGGCGCAGCTCATGGCCAGCGCGCAATGGTGGAAATAGCTGCGTAACACCTCATCAACCGGGTTATGAAAATTGCCAAACGCCTTCATCAGGTACGCGGCGGCGGCATTGCGCGCCCGAAATTGGTACTCCGATTCCGCCACTTTTAAATCAGAAACCACCGTCGGGTTAGCCGATAAACGCCGCATAAAATCCCGCATCGACACTTTAGGCGCAGCAAAACGCGATTGGTTGATGTCACAAATCACCAGCGCGCCCGCATTGATAAAGGGATTGCGCGGGCGTCCGCGTTCAAATTCCAGTTGCACCAACGAGTTAAACGGCTGGCCTGAAGGCTCATGGCCGAGGCGCTGCCAGATGTTTTCGCCAGAATGCTGAATCGCTTGCACCAACGAAAACACCTTCGAAATGCTCTGAATCGAGAAGGGTTGCAGCGCATCACCGGCGGTAAATAATTCACCATTTACGCTGTACAAGGCCAAGCCCAAATGGTGAGCAGGCACCGACGCCAGCGCCGGAATGTAATCCGCGACGTTGCCCTGACCCAACAGCGGGCGCACTTCATTAAGAATTTCATCAAGGAGCGGTTGCATGGCAATCCAATTGAGTCGAGCCGAAAAACGGCATCATAGACGAGCACCGTGCCGCACTCTAAGAGTGCAGTTCAGCCTGTAGCCAATCGGCTAATGCGCGGGCGCGTGGGTCAGGGTGTGCGGGGAGCCATAGCGTCAGGCGCGCCGCCGTTTCGACAAACCCCCAAGGCGCATCCAGACGCCCCGCCGCCACGTCATCTTTCACGAGTAAGTGCGGCGCAATCGCCACCCCCAACCCCGCAACAGCGGCTTCTAATAAGTAATACAGGTGCTCAAAACCCTGTCCGTAACGCAACGCTGACGCCGCCAACTGCTGCGCCTGCGCCCATTGCGGCCACGCTTGCGGACGTGAAATCGTGTGCAAAAGTGGTTCTTCCAGTAACGCGGCCACCGACGCCGCGCGCAAAGCGGCATAACGCGGACAACGCGCCGACAACACCGGGCCGATGTGTTCTGCTGCCAATTCAATCACTTGCATATCGTCTGGCCACGGTGGTGTGGCAAAGCACAGCGTGGCATGTAACCCCGGACGGCGGGGGTCTAGCTCGCCTTCACTGGTAGACAGTTGCAACCGCAGTTGCGGCAAATCACGCTGCAAACGGTCCAGACGCGGAATAAACCAACGCGCCAACAAACTGCCCGGACAACCCAACACAAACGGCGCTTCACGGTGCTTGTCCTGCACTTCAACGCACGCGCGCCGGATGCTGTTCAGCGCCTCGTGCGTCACGCGGCTGAGGTGCTGTCCCGCGTCGGTGAGTTTTACGCCGCGCCCCTCTTTCTCAAATAACGCGACGCCGAGCTGTGTTTCCAACTGACGAATCTGCCGACTCACCGCGCCATGCGTGACATGCAACGCTTCGCCCGCCCGCCCCACGCCTCCCAAACGCGCTACAGCTTCAAACGCCCGCAACGCATTTAAGGCGGGAAGGTCTTTGGTGTGTGGCATTGGTGAGTTTTCCTAACGAGTTGGGGCGATTTTATCGCTTTTCCTAAAAACAACAGCCCGCTATGGTGCGCGCACAAACACGCATAATTGGGCGCTAAAATTGAATGGAAAAACGCAAACCGCATTGCAGTTTGGCAACCGTTCGCCAACTTATTGAAGCGGGAAAAGTGCGCTCTACCCAATCCGCGTTGGTGGGCGCAGCGGCGCTCGGGATTGATTTCGCAGGCATTGTGAACGTGGTAATGGCTCTGACAGCCGCTGACTTTTATAAAAGTATGACAACACATACCAATCACAGTGTTTGGCAGGATGTGTATCGTCCGAACACAGCGGCGGGGGATATTTATCTCAAGCTGACTGTTATTGATGATGTGCTCATCGTGTCTTTTAAGGAGTTGTAAGTATGAAATGCCCATCCTGTGCTATGGCCGAGCTGGTGCACGATACACGCGACCTTCCCTATACCTATAAAGGTGAAAACACGGTTATTCCTGAGGTTACAGGTGATTTTTGCCCTGCTTGCGGTGAAGCCGTGCTAGATGCAGCAACCTCCGCGCGCGTCAGTCATGCCATGCTGGAATTTAACCGGCAAATCAATGCCGCCACCGTAGACCCAAATTTTATTGTGCGAGTTCGTACCAAATTGGCGCTCAATCAAGACCAAGCAGGCGAAATTTTTGGCGGCGGCGTCCATGCGTTTTCGCGCTATGAAAAGGGAAAAACCCGCCCACCGTTGGCGCTCATTCAACTGTTTCGCGTGCTAGACCGTCACCCCGAATTACTGAATGAAATTCGCTCAAATTAAGCGCACCTCAAAGGAGCAAACCATGTCTCAAACCTACTCCACCGGCCCTGACGAACGCGGTTTGTTTGGTCGTTTTGGCGGGCAATTTGTGGCTGAAACCCTCATGCCGCTGATTAACGAATTGGCCGCTGAATACGAAAAAGCCAAACACGACCCGGCATTTCTTGAAGAGTTGGCTTATTTCCAGCGTGATTATGTGGGGCGTCCAAGCCCGCTGTATTTCGCGGAACGCCTCACCGAACATTGCGGCGGCGCAAAGATTTACCTCAAGCGCGAAGAGCTGAACCACACCGGCGCGCACAAGATTACCAACTGCATCGGCCAAATTTTGCTGGCGCGGCGCATGGGTAAAAAACGCATCATTGCCGAAACCGGCGCAGGTATGCACGGCGTGGCAACCGCGACCGTTGCGGCGCGTTTTGGTTTGGAATGCGTCATTTATATGGGCACCACCGACATCGACCGCCAGCAAGCGAACGTGTTCCGCATGAAGCTGCTGGGTGCCACGGTGATTCCGGTTGTGGCGGGCACCGGCACCCTGAAAGACGCCATGAACGAAGCACTGCGCGATTGGGTAACGAACGTCGAAAGCACGTTCTACCTGATTGGCACCGTGGCAGGCCCACACCCTTACCCCGCGATGGTGCGCGATTTCCAAGCCGTGATTGGCAAAGAAACCCGCGAACAACTCTATGAAAAAGAAGGCCGTTTGCCCGATTCGTTGGTGGCGTGCATTGGCGGTGGTTCTAACGCCATGGGCTTGTTTCATCCGTTTTTGGATGATGCCAGTGTCAAAATTGTCGGCGTTGAAGCGGCTGGGCACGGTATCGAAACCGGCCAACATGCGGCCAGTTTGAGCGGCGGGCGTCCGGGCGTTTTGCACGGCAATCGCACGTTCTTGCTGCAAAATAAAGACGGCCAAATCATCGACGCGCATTCTATTTCTGCCGGTCTCGATTACCCCGGCATTGGGCCAGAACATGCGTGGCTGCATGACGTTGGACGGGTTGAATACACCTCCGTCACCGACCATGAAGCCTTGGAAGCCTTCCACACCTGCTGTCGTTTAGAGGGCATTATTCCGGCGCTGGAATCGTCGCATGCGCTGGCTGAAGTATTCCGCCGTGCGCCTACCTTGCCGAAAGATCATCTGATGGTGGTGAACCTGTCCGGGCGTGGCGATAAAGATATGCAAACCGTTATGCACCACATGAATGCAACCTTGGAGAAACACTGATGAACCGTCTAAAAAACCGTTTTGCTGCGCTGAAGGCTGAAAACCGCGCCGCGCTGGTGACGTTCATCACGGCGGGCGATCCCAATTACGCGACCTCGTTGGCCATTCTCAAGGGCTTGCCTGACGCGGGCGCGGATGTCATTGAATTGGGGATGCCGTTCACCGACCCAATGGCCGATGGCCCAGCGATTCAGTTGGCGAATATCCGTGCGTTATCTGGCCAGCAAGACATGCTGAAAACGCTGGAAATGGTGCGAGAATTTCGCGCCAGCAACCAAGAAACGCCTTTGGTATTAATGGGTTACTACAATCCAATTTTTGCCTATGGTGTGGCGCGTTTTGTGGCAGACGCTAAAGCGGCGGGTGTCGATGGCCTCATCGTGGTGGATTTACCGCCAGAACATAACGATGAATTGTGCGACCCCGCGCAAGCGGTAGGCATTGATTTCATCCGTTTAACCACGCCCACCACCGACGACCATCGGTTGCCCAAGGTGCTGAATGGCAGCTCCGGTTTTGTGTATTACGTTTCCGTTGCGGGCGTAACCGGCGCAGGTGCCGCCACGATGGAACACGTTGAGCAGGCGGTGGCGCGTTTGCGTCGTCATACCGCGTTGCCGGTGTGTATTGGCTTCGGGATTCGTACCCCAGAACACGCCGCCGAAATCGCTCGCCGCGCCGATGGTGCGGTGGTGGGCTCGGCGCTGATTGATAAAATCGCCCACGCGGCTTCGTCTGAAGAAGCCATTAACGGCGTGCTGACCCTGTGCCGTGAATTAGCGGAAGGTGTGCGCGGGGCGCGGAAGTGAGATAATTCTCATCCCCTTCTATTTTGTTGAAGGGGATGATTTTAAATACATTGATGAGGTGCTTAATGAGCCAAGAAGACGCTAACAGAATTTTGGCGGGATTAGAGAAATTTGTTCAGGAAGCAACCGCCAATGAGCAAAAAGCACGCGAGGCTTTAATTGCTGCGGGTTTAATTAAACCCAATGGACAACCTACCGAACAGTATCGTTCATAATGTATAAGCATCATCCTTCTCTGGTATTGGGTTTTCATGCGTGTGAGCGTGAAATTGGGGAAGATATTTTATGTGGAGAAAAAGGCTTTAAAGCCAGCGAAAACGATTTCGACTGGCTTGGGCACGGTATGTATTTCTGGGAGAACAGCCCGCATCGGGCTGAATCCTATGCCAGAGAATTAAAAGAAGTCAGAAAAAAGCTCAAAAATCCAATAGTTATTGGTGCGGTTATTAATCTTGGTTATTGTTTTGACTTATTGGAATCGCATTCGTTAAACGTATTAAAAGCACAATATGACGCCATGATTAAAGTTTATCATGCTGCAAATATTGAAGCCCCTAAAAATGAAGCCGCCTACGGCAAAGACATCGACAGATTATTGCGAAAACTGGATTGTGCGGTATTCCAGTTTATGCACTCTGAAATGAAAAAGAATGAAGAAAAAGCATTCGACTCTGTACACGGTGCTTTTTGGGAAGACAGTGAACTATATCCATCGGCTGGATTTAAAGAAAAAACTACATTCAAATTTGTGTGCGGAATCCTAATTGTATCAAAGGATACTTTCGGCCTCTATTATTGGATGAAGGCTTTTCTCGTGTCTAAATCAGCGTTTATCTAATAAAACAGAGGTCAACATTTAAAAAAATGTAGGTACTCAAAAATCCGCCGGAGCACCCTCCGCGCATTTCTTGCAGAAGAGGCCATTAACGGCGTGCTGACCCTGTGCCGTGAATTAGCGGAAGGTGTGCGCGGGGCGCGGAAGTGAGATGAATTGCCCCCTTGCTTATAAGGGGGCAACTTTTATCCTGGTATTGTGCTGTGCGTTATTAATTATGATTCTGTGGCTTTTATATCTTCACAAATAATTGATAGCATATGCTCTTCAAAAGACGCTAGATTACACACAGTCATGGTAAACAGTGAAGAAAGTGCATGGCATTGCTCATTACAGGTATCAGTTAAAACCATAATTGAGTGTGTGTATTCAATGCCTAGCGTCCTAGCAAATTTTGCATACTTGCTAACATGCTGTTGGTAATCACCTGACTTGGCTTCAATCCAATAAATTCTCTCTCCAATAGATATTAATAAATCAAGTTCAAAATCATCTTTGTTGGGTAGGATGATTTGGGGGTTTATCAAATATCTAAATTTAATATTGTCATTGCGTTTTGGCGTTAGATTGATTGCCTCGTAATAAATTTCTTTGACTTTTTGTAAGATAAAACGCTCTAACCATTGACCACCAAAAAAGCGTTGAGCTTTTGGCAATGTGGTTGTTTTTGCACGAATTAAATAGGTTGGTGAACGTGAGTATTGGTATTGCTCAAGAAAAGCAATTTCATGCAAGCGAGTGCAAAACTGACATACCGAACTTACATCAACCTGTGCGCGCTCTTTAAGGCTTTCGGTAATAGGCGCGCCTACTTGCATTGCTCGCTTTATTTTCATAAGAAGCGGAGCCAATGCGTTATAGCGTTCCCCGAGAAACAAAGAAAGACTATCAATTACGCTATCTGCTGCATCTTCCTTGGGTAATACTTTAATTGATATACCCCTGGAAGCTAAAAAAAGCGCTAAAATATTAGGTGATTCTTCTTCTTTGATGATGAGTTCACTGTTATTTTCAGATTCGTCGAGGCTTATCACATTTTCATTCGTTTGCGGAGTATCTTCCTTGCTAACTTCGGTGTGCTGAACGGGTGATGCTTTATTTTCTGCAAGGCTGGCTGCAATAGACTCTAGCGCAATTGTTATCCGTTCTAAAAAGTGTTTCGTTTTTCCTTTTTTTTCCTTCTTTTTCATCTCATTACACCCTTAATTAAATTAAACAGTCATTCCATGCTGACGTGTTACCGGTTTATGGTACTCAAAAATCCGCCGGTGCGCCCTCCGCGCATTTCTTGCAGAAGAGGCCATTAACGGCGTGCTGACCCTGTGCCGTGAATTAGCGGAAGGTGTGCGCGGGGCGCGGAAGTGAGATGAATTGCCCCCTTGCTTATAAGG
>JACCEE010630125.1_pt1 | contig 13685 bp, 12 predicted proteins | sample 7449931 | NCBI WGS metagenome assembly JACCEE01 (sample SAMN15323457, study PRJNA562643) | freshwater metagenome | isolation source: river surface water | place: USA:Blue River Watershed | collected 2017-08-19 | reverse complement strand
GCCTGCGCATCCAGTTGCAGGATCAGCATGCTGTCCTGCCAGCGACCAGCCAGCAGCGCATCGTGCAAGCTGATCGCGGCCAGCCGTGCCTGCTCCGGGCTGGCAAAGCGTACCTGCATCGCGTTGTCATGGCTCAGCTGCTGGAATTGCGCCAGCTGTGCGACTGACTGATGCGGACTGACGGCCAGTCCGCTGAACAGACTAGCGGCAATAACAGATACCGGTGACAACAACATAACGCGCCCCTCGCGGTGAATTTAACCTGAAGTTAACACGTTGTCAGGTGCTTGAAAATCTCAGAGCCAGCCTTTTTGCTGCGCAATCCGCGCCGCTTCGACCCGGTTTACTGCGTTCAGTTTGGCCATCGCTTCGGACAAATAATTACGCACCGTGCCTTCGGCGATAAATAACAGCGTGGCAATTTCGGCGGTGGATTTGCCTTCGCCGGCCAGACGCAGCGCGCGGCGCTCTTTGTCGCTGAGCGGATCCTGTTCCCCCAGCGCCAGCAGTGCCAGTTCGCTGTCGATCACCCGCTTGCCGGCCAGCACTTTATCGATGGCAGCCAGCAAATCATCGACCGGCGCGTCTTTGAGTAAAAAGCCACTGACACCACAATCCAGCGCGCGGCGCACGTAGCCGCTGCGGCCAAAAGTGGTGATCACTATCACTTTGATTTTACTTTGTTGTTGCTGCAACCAGGCGGCCAGTTCCAGCCCGCTGCGACCCGGCATTTCGATGTCGGTCAGCAACACATCAAAATGTTCCGTTTTCAGTAACTTTAGCGCACTGTCGCCATCGGCGGCTTCCACCAGCTCATGACTGCTGGACAACCGTAATAACGACGCCAGCGCACCGCGCACCATCGCCTGATCTTCAGCCAGTAAAATTCGCATGTTCAGTTCCTTTTGGCAGCCAAATCTGTAATTTACAGCCGGCATCCAGTTGATAATCCAGTTTTGCCTGCAAGGCGTTCAGCCGCTCGGTGACGCCAGTCAGGCCATTGCCAAAACCAAAGCTTTTCACTTCGCCGTTGTCGGCCACTTCCATCAGCCAGCCGCCATCCTGTTCGCGAAAACTGATGCGGCAACTATCGCCTTTACTGTGGCGCAGGATATTGGTGACCAGCTCGGTCAGCACCAGGATCAGCGCCGACTCTTCCCGCGCCGCCAGTTTTGGCACTTCACCGTCCAGCGTCACAGCAAAACCATGCTCACGCAGGCGCTGCGCCAGATTGCTGACTTCGGCCAGTAAGCCTTTATGTTTATAACCGGAAACGGTCTGGCGCACCTGTGACAAAGAATCGCGCGCCACTTGCGCAAGTTCGGTCAGGTGCAAAGCCGCATCCTCAGCTTTACCAGCTTTGAGTAAGGCCTTTGCCAGGTCGGCTTTGAGTACAATACTGGACAAACTGTGGCCCATGATGTCATGTAAATCGCGGGCGATACGCTCGCGTTCAACCATTTGTGCCAGCTGCGTGATCTCTTCCTGACTACGCTGCTGCTGGCGTAAACGAATTTGGCGTTGCCGCTCCAATAAACCAAAACTGGCGACCCCGACCAGCAACAAACCGCCATAAAGTAAGAAATATGGCCCTTTAAAACCCTGCCAACTATTCAGTGCCACCATGATCAGCAGCACCGCAGTCACAGCCGCCATTGCCTGGCGCAACGGCCAGGCAAAGCCGAGGAAAAAACCGATATAAGCAAATAACGAAATACTGCCGGGATTCAGTGGCGTCACACCGACCGACAGCGTCAGCATCGCCAGTACCGGCCAATGCATCTGCCGGGTCGGCACCCGGTACGCCCAGAAATAACACCAGACAAATACCAGCAACACCGCCACTGACACCACAATCTGCCAGGGCGCCAGCGGCAGATAAAATAACGGCACCAGATAAAACACCAGGTTTATCAGGTACACCCAGCTCCACTTGCCATCCAATTGCACCGACATTGTTGCCTCCAGAGATTGCGGCTATGTCTTACCATGGACTGCAGCTTAACTCAGCTCCGACCTTGGCAACAATGCGGCTTGTCAGCGGATAAGCGTGACATTTGTCATCTGCACGCGTGACCAAACAACCTGCGTGCAACATCCTGAACCGGTAAAAGTCCGGGGGCTCATCGATATTCGCCAATTTCTCTGTTTTAGCTACACTGAGGTTTGGTCAATAAATAACCAGAACAAGGAAGTGTCTGATGAGCAACAAATGGATCTGTGTGTTAAGCGATTATATCCAGGCAACCTGCTATGCCTGCAGCCAAATCCGCAGTATTAGCGAGCTGTGGTTGATTGTAGCCCCCATCTATTGCCGGTTGAAATATGGGCTCGGCGCCCGTGATTTTACTATTTATCAATTGCCTCGTGTTGCTCTGCGTGAGTGGTCACAATTTTTACAGAATGAACCTTTTAAACGCATATTAGCCAGTCAGGCTTCTGCGTACGGGCGCCAGTTAGCCGACGACAAACACGCGTTTTATCAGCATTGCTGGCAACATCAGTTGCCGACACCACAGCTCACTTGTCTGCTGTGCGCCCCGGACAGCGAACAGCAACAAGGCACACCTCAGCTACATTCTGCAGACCAACTTTGCCAGTTTCTGCCGGATGGCCAGTACTTCGTCAAGCCACAACGTGGCTCCCATGGCCAGCATGCGTTTGCCTTTGTCCGTCACGGCGATGCAGTAATCACCGCGCAAGGGCGCAGTAGAATACAAAGTTTTGCGCATCAGGTATTTCAGCGGGTCCGCAGCGGTATTCCTCTGATCGTGCAGCCACAACTGGTCAATCACCCCAGTATCCGGCAACTCACAGGCTCACCCCACCTCTCGACCATCCGGGTGGTCACAGCGATGGAGCAGGGAGAGATCCGCGCTATTGGTTCTTTTTTCCGGATCATCAACGGCAACAATCAAACAGACAGCTTCTGTCACGGCAGTAGCGGCAATCTGATTGCCGCTGTGGACGTCCAGGAAGGACGGTTGTTGTCGACGAAATGTGTCTGCAACAAAAGCTGGCCTGTGATGGCAGAAATCAGCCAGCACCCGCGAACTGGTGTCACCTTGCAAAACTTTATGTTACCGCGCTGGCAGGAAGTGCTGGCGACCGTCTTTACTGCTCACAAAACCATGCCTTTCCTGAAAACCATTGGCTGGGATGTTGCTGTCAGTGCAGACATGGTCTGGGTTGTCGAGGCCAACTGGCGTTATGACATTGATGCGCTTCAGGCTGCGCATACCAAAGGTTTTGCTGCAGCGATAAAACCTTTTTATGCGGTCAGCGCCTAAGACCATCAACTATCCGGTGTGGAGGTCCGCTACTGATTATTTAATCTTCACTTGCGCTGGTAGCAACGGATTTTCCAGCATAATGCGGGTACGTTTTTCCAGCTGCAATTGCTGTAATGCGTCGCCGAAATAGCGCTGGAACAGCTTATCGAAACTGCCATCCTGTTCAGCTTGTTGCAGGCCTTGCAGCAACACGTCAGCCAGTGCTTTGTTATCTTTGGCGACGTAGAACCAGGTCGCCGACGGATAGATAATCAGCAGGTGCGGATCAATCATCAGTTGTGGGTTCTGGTGAATACTGAGCTCGTAGGCAACCTCTAACACTGACAGTGGAAAATAATCGATACGGCCGCGCTCCAGCATGCCGTACAGACCATTCCCATCGGTGCTGGTGTCGACTTTCAGGCCATTCCTACGCAGGATCTGCGTGTCACTCCAGGTCAGAAACTGACCGGCCGTGAGCCGGCTCAGGTGTTGCTTACTGTGGATCCCTCGCAAGATATCCGGCGTTTGCCGGTGGATCAGTGCAACCCGCCAACCGTTGTAGCCTTTTAATATTGAGAAAGGGATGCCGCGGTATTGCCGCAGGCGCTCTTGGCTCACACTACCAAACAGCACATCAATACCACCGTGCGCGTTCATCAGATCAAAGGCACGTTGTTTTGGCAGATGCAGACCTGAAGCTTTTAACTGATAGTCGTGATTACCCGGGTAACTCAACGCCAGTTGCAATAATTCAACGTAATAATCCTGACGCTGATTACCCCCGTAATACACAGTCTGCACTGCCGGTTTTGCCGCAGCCATTGCATCCACCGGTGTCAGCAGCAGGCAGCACCACAGACAAGCCGCGGCGAATTGAGTCAGAGGGATCCTAAACAACTTTGTCTCCTGCCGGGGTATCCTGTGATACGCACCAGACGGACTATAAACCCCGCTATTATGGCGTAGCAGCTGCCGCCGCACCAGTATCAGCATTCCCCACCGGCAATTGCAGCCGGGCGATGGCGCCACCACCAGGCCGCTCTAATTGCAGTAATTCACCACCATGCTGATGCGCGACCCGGCGCACTATCGCCAGACCAATCCCATGATGCGGCACCAGGTCATCGCGCTGTACATCACGGTGCCAGCCGGCACCATCGTCACTGATATCAATGCGACAGTCTTGACCGTCCAGGCTTAAATCAATCCGAACCTGATGCTGACAATGACGCAGAGCATTACTCAGCAGGTTAGACAGAGCCCGGCACAATAGCTTGGCGTCGGCCTGAATCGTCAAATCGCTGTCACCGTGCAGGGTCAGTTCGTGTTCGGTATTGGCGCGGAATTTCTCCAATAACTCCGGCAACACTGCGCTCAGCCGGACCTGGCTCAGTTCCAGATCAGCACGAAAATCCTGTTGCGCCAGCCGCAGATAGTCATACACATTGTCTTCAATTTCCTGCAGATTGCGTTGCACCTGCGCGTACTGACCGTCGTTCATCTGCCGTTCCAGCCCCAACATGATAAAACGCAGCCGCGCCAGCGGCGTTTTGATGTCGTGACAAACCGTATCGGCCATTTCGCGCTGCAGCTGGTTGAGGTTCGTAATGGTCTGATTCATTCGCGTTAACGAGCGCGCCAAAGGTTGCAGATAAGAATGGGTACTCAAACGGAAGTCAGGCAGGCGCCCCTGTTTGATCTCCTGTAAGGCGCTGACCCGCAAGGTTTCCACATCCTTAAACACATTGCGACTGAACCAAAACAACGCCAACAGCAGCAATACTAAAAACACGTGAACCAAATCAATGGTGAAATCCGCACCTTGTGGCAGATTCAGCTGGCTGAGACACATCAAATCGCCATTGCTCATTTCCGCGCACATTGAGGCATTGCCGTCGCCATCGCGCAGAACTTCAATGCCATAACTGACGCCGGGCTGTGGTTGCCACAGGTCTTTTGGGATCACAACATAGAGGCTACCGGCACAATCATCGTTGATACTCAGGCGGCAATTCAGTTGATGTTCGGCCTGACTGTGCTGATAGACGTTATGCAGCATAGTCCGCGCGGCGACGGTCATGTCGTCGCCCTGATAGACCCAGTTATAGAGTTGGTTCAGGCTGAAAAACAACAGTAAGACCATCAGCACCACGCCGATGTAAAACCGCAATAAGGTTGCGCTCATCCAGCGTCTCCTTCGGCGTTGACACTGATGCTATAACCCTGGCCCCAGACATTGCGGATATTCCAGCGTGCGTCGACCGCCTGTAGTTTTTTGCGCAGGCGCGAAGCCCGGCCGTCAATGGTCCGATCGGTGCCGTCGTATTCCCGGTTCAGCTGTTCGCGAAACAGCCGTTCGCGGCACACTGCCAGCGGAAAATGTTCCAGCAAAGTGATCAGTAATTGCAGTTCAGCATTGGTCAGGTTCAACGGTTGCCCGGCAAGGCTGACATGGCCGGACAATTTATCGATGCGCAGATTGTCTTGTTGCAGCAGTGGGTTAGCGACCTGCTGTTGCTGCGGTAATGGCAGAAAAACGCGGATCTTCGCCAGTAATAAACGGGGATCTATTGGTTTTAGCAGATAGTCCTGAGCGCCGAGTTCAAGGCCATGCAATTGTGCCGTGACTGTCGTTTGCGCCGTCATAAACAAAATCGGCCCTTTAAACTGACTGCGAATTTGCTGCACCAGCTCAAACCCGCTGCTACCCGGTAACATCACATCGCAAATCATCAGGTCAAAACCCTGAGTGGCTAACAGCTTTTTCGCTTTGAGCGTATTGCTGCAGCTAACCACTGTGTAGTCTTCACTGTGCAGATAATCCATCACCAGCCGCGCCAATTCCTGATCATCTTCGACCAGCAAAATATGTTGGCGGCTCATTGCGTGCCCCAGCGGCTGCGTTTGAGAAGTTTATCGCCGGCATTAAAATCGATAGTCAGCACTTTAATCGTGCGCTGGGCTAATACTTGCTGGCTGTCAGCCGTACGCAACTCAAAACGGCTGTCTTTTGTTAGTTGCAGCGCCAGCTCTTGCTGGACTCCGGCGGGCCCGCATAACAATGGTTCGGTCTGTGGTGGCAAATACAAGCAAGCCGGCTCGGCCTGTTGCCAGCGTACTTTCAGCTGGATCGCACAACTGTGGTATTTCTGCTGCACGCAAATCAATGGCGTCAGCACAAAGTCGTTGGCACTGCAGAGGGCTGGCGACAGCAGAAGCAACAGCAGCACAAGTCTCATCAGTGTTCCCACAGGCTCAGATTAAAAACATGCTGTTAGTTGTACCGGTGAATTCGGCGCTGTGCAAGGGTTGAACACTGCGGGCTTAGGATCAACAAACGCCGCCGAAGCGGCGTCTGCAACGCAAAAAAAACCGCTGACTGACTTAACCGAGAATGCCTCGCAGCGCTTGCTGAACCTGCGCGCTAGTTGCTTGTGGCGATAACCGCACCGTACGGTAGCTGTCGCCGCGGAAACTGCGGTCGACTTCAACCAGCAATAAGGTGTCGGCGCCATCCGGAATAAAAGACAATTCGACTTCTTTAATTCCAGACAACCACTGCCGTGGCCGAAATTCAAATTCCTGATAACAACCGCTTTGGCTGCGCTTGCCCGGTACTTGCAGATAGCCTTTTTCCACATCGACTTTTTGTAGCTGATAACCCAGTTCCAGCATGGCGCTGATGCAATTGAGTACCAAAGGCGAGGCGTCAATGCGCAGTAAATCGTTATCCGACGGGTCGAGCGCCATCGCAATATCGGCCTCGGTGCACAACCAGACTTTACCGACCGTATGATTCGGCAGATGCGTTACCGGCAACTCGGCGCTCAGACGTAACTCAAACGGCAACTGGTGCCGGGCACCGGCTTCGACCAGCATCGCTTCGCTCAGATGAAAACGCTGCAGACTAAAATTCTGATAATGCTCGCCGTTGTCGGTTTTCACTTTGACGCGGGTCATCAGTGCCAGACTAAAGCCATTGATTTGCTGCGCGACCGCGCCGCCCTGGATCAGGATCTGACCACTGAGGCTGCCACCCGGTACACACTGATTATTGGCCAGCTGCGTATCAATTTTGCACGCGCCGATACCGGCAGAGGCAAGGAGTTGTTTCAACATCTTATAGTCCTTTGTGGTCTGAAGAATTCATCACTACCGCTTATTTATGGCCGCTATCGTGCTTTTGCAAGTTGCAAATAAGATTCATTTGTTAATAGATTTTACTTTTATAGCTAATTGCAGTACAAGACAGAAAGTTTCCCGCTGTCCCTAAGGTATTCAGATGTTGCCGTCACAGCTTTATGAAAGTTTGCCCTACTTGTATCTGGCGGCCGGTGTCGCCTGTTTTGCCTTGTTACCGCACCCGATTGGCGCCTGGGCTGGCGTGTTATTGATCAATGCCGGCGCCTTAGTTTGGATTATGCGGGCGGAACGGCGTCGGTTGAATCAAAAATCTGGTGGGGATGGGTTATTCCACATACCATTCTGGCTGTACGAACTGCAGCCCTTTTTGTACTTCGGCACTGGGACCTTCTTGTTCTTCCGTTTCGACAATGAGTTTTTGTATCCGTCCGCCTTTATCTTGTGTCTGTGTGGCTTGCTGATCTGGCGGCTGCGTTACCAGAATCGTTTTCAGGAATAATACCGGCAGGTCTGGCGATCACCAGACCTGTGGCAATTCCAGCGTACTCCAGCCGGCCCCCGCTTGTTTATGTACTTTAATCTGCACCGGAATGCGCTCTTTCAACGCTTCGACATGACTGATGATGCCAATCATTTTGCCACCGGATTGCAATTGATCGAGCGCGGCCAGCGCGCTTTCCAGCGTATCCGGATCTAAAGTGCCAAAGCCTTCATCGAGGAATAACGACTCCAGGCGGGTTTTGTGACTTACCAGTTCCGACAAAGCCAGCGCTAATGCCAGACTGACCAGAAAACTCTCACCACCGGACAAGGTTTTAGTGTCGCGTGCACTATCGGCCTGCCAGCTATCCAGCACTTGCAGCTCCAGTTCGCTGTCGGCTTTACGCGCCAGCTGGTAACGGCTATGCAGTTGTTGTAACTGGCGGTTGGCCAATTGCACCAGCTGCGCCAGCGTCAGCCCCTGCGCAAACCGGCGGTATTTCGCGCCGTCGGCCGAGCCAATCAGGCTATTCAGCTGTTGCCAGTCCTGGTACAGCGCTTGCTGCGCCTGAATTTGTTGATATAAGCCGGCCTGTTGCTGCGCCAGTTCCTGTTGCTGTTTCAGTTGCTGATTCAGCTCGCCCAATTGCTGCAGCTGCTGTTGTTGCGCTTCGGTCGCTGCGGTGATCACAGTCGCCAGTTCGGCGTGCGCGGCATCTGCCGGCTCTGCAGCACGTAGCTGTTGTTCCTGCTGTTGCGCTTGTTGTAATAAAGCGCTGGCCTCGGTGCGCGCCTGCTGGATCTGCTGTTGCTGCGTTTCCAGTTCGGCTTTTTGCGAGTCGCTGAGTTGTGCCATCAGATACGCCATTTCGCTGGCAACACCAGCCTGTTGCGCCTGTGCAAGCCAGTCCTGCTGTAACACGGCGCTTTGTTGCTGCCATTTACTGAGCTGCTGTTGTTGCAGGGCGGCGCTGGTTTGCAACCGCTCGATCTGCTGCGCCTGTTGCTGACATAACTGCAGGCTTTGTGGCTGCGGTGGTTCGCTGCTGTACGGCAGCTCTGGCAGGATCACGGCCTGGAGTTGTTGCCAGGCCGTCCACTGCTGCGTCGCCTGTTGCAGCTGTTGCTGGATCTGCTGATGCTGCTGTTGCGCCCGCTGCTGCTGCTGTTGCAACTGCCGGATCCACTGCAGTTGCGCGGCGCCTTGTTGCAACGCCTGTTGCAGCAAGGCCTGTTCGCCAGCACAGCCCAGTGCGCCGGCCAGTTGCTGTAGCAGTGTTTGCTGACTGTTCTGTAATTGTTCGGCCTGCGTCGTTAACTGTTGTTGTTGCTGTTGCAGAGTCCGGTACTGCTGGCGTTGTAACTCCAGCGCGCCTTGCAACTGCTGCAGCTGTTGCTGCGCCTGTTGTACTTCCGTTTGCTTAACGAGCTGCTGCGCCTGCAGCTGTTGTGCGCTGCTGGCCTGTTGCTGTAACACCTGGATCTGTTGCCGTAATTGCGCGACCGCGTCATCGAACACAGAACTTTGCCCCTGGGCAAACCACTGTTGCTGCTCGTCGCTCAGGCAGGCCTGCAGCTCGCTCAGCTGTTGCTGCACCTGTTGCTGCTGGTGTTGCAACGCCTCCAGCCGCGCCGTCAGCGCTGCGCCTTCGTTACTCAGTTGTTCCAGTTGCTGGCGCAGGACAAGCACTTGCTGCTGCTGCGTGGACGGCTCGACCTGCTGATAATGCGTGACCGCCGGATGTTCAGCGCTGCCACAGAGCGGGCAGGCTTCACCGGCTTTTAACGCCTGCCGGTATTCACTGAGTTCTTTAATCAGTTGCTGCTGCGCCAGAATGGTTTCTTTATCGCTGAGACTGGCCTGTAACTCTTTGTACTGCAGACGTTTTTGACTGCGAAGCTGCTGTAAGTCTGCTTGTTCGGTCTGGACGGCCTGTAACTGCTGTTGTAGTTGCCAACCCTGCGCGGCCTGCTGGGCGACAGTTTGCAGCTGCTGTAGTTGCGGATGCAGCTGATTCAGTTGTTGCTGCAATTGTTGAGGCGCCAGCAGCGCGAGCTCGGCGGCCAGTTGCTGCGCCTGCTGCTGCGCGCTGGCCAGCTGCGTCTCTAAGGCAGGCAATGCCGTTTTATGTTGCTCGGCCAAAGTCACACAGGCCTGCAGCTGCTGCTCCAGCGCAGGCTGCTGCTGTCGCAGCGCATCCAGTTGCTGTTGCTGCTGTTGCCAGCTGGTGAATCCAGCCTGTTGCTGCGCCAGCTGCGCCGCCAGCACGGTTGGATCCGGTTGCTGGCTCAGCTGTGATGTCAGTTGCTGTAACTCAGTATCGCTGTGCTGTAGCTGTTGTTGCATGATCTGGCATTGCTGCTCACTATCGGCCAGTCCTAAGGCACGCCCGGCAGCGAATAACGGATACAGCTGCGCTAACCCGCTGTTGCTGCCAGCCAATTCCTGTTCCGCCTGCGTGCGTTGCTCGCGCAGTTGCAGTAGCTGCTGATAACCCGGCCGCAGCTGCAATACCTGTTGGTGCAGCTCCAGCTTGGCCAGCCCTACTTTGCCGGCTTCCGCTTGCGCATCTGCAGCGGCCAGCTGTGCCGCAGCGCTTTGCTGCAGTCCCTGGCTTTGTGCCAGCTGCTGTTGCCACTGCAGAGCCTGACGCAATACATCGAGGCGCTGACCGCTGTGCTGACTGCCCGCCTGCAGCTGCTGTTGCTGCTGCTCCAGCGTCGCCAGCTGTTCGGCAGATAACAGCGCAATGCCTTGCAGCTGCGCCTGTAAAATCTCCTGCTGTTGTTTCAGCGTGCGGCATTGTTCAAACACCTGCACCGATAACTGGCCGTAAATCTCAGTGCCGGTCAGCTCTTCCAACAGTTCAGCCCGTTCATTGGCGCTGGCATTTAAAAAGGCAGCAAAATTGCCCTGCGACAACAACATCGAGCGGGTGAACCGGGCGAAATCCAGGCCAGTCAGCTGTTCAGTTAGTTTGAGTTTTTCATTGGATTTATCGGTCAGGATCTCACCGTCGGCACGCGCCAGTTCGACCTTTGCCGCCTGCAGGTTGCCATCCAAAGCGCCGCGCGACCGGCGCTGGCTCCAAAAGGCGCGGTATTGTTTATCGCGCACGGAGAATTCCACTTCCGCCATACATTCAGCAGTGTGGCGGCTCATCAGCTCATTGCTGGTCTGACTCAGCACTTTTAAGCGTGGCGTCTGATGATACAGCGCCAGGCAAATGGCATCGAGCAGGGTACTTTTGCCGGCGCCGGTTGGGCCGGTGATGGCAAACAGGTTACTTTGGGCAAAAGCCGGATCGCGAAAATCCACGCGCCACTCGCCACGCAGCGAATTCAGATTTTGTAAACGTACTGACAGGATCCGCATCAGACCGACTCTCCAGTTGTGCTTACCGCCAGTTCAGCTTGCTGTAACAGTGCCAGCGCTTCCTGATGCAGCTGCTGCAGGCGCGTCTGCAACTCTGCCGTGATATCTTCCTGCACCAACCGCGCGGCAAACACATCGGCGGGCGTCAGTTCCTGCAGGCTCAGACCACTGCCGGTGATAGTGGCCACATCGGTCGGCCGCTGCCGGCGCAAGCGCAATAAGTCGATCGGCAACGCCGCCAGCAACTGCTCCAGCTGGATTTGCACATCGGATAACAAAGCACTGTCGCCAGTCAACACCAGCTCCAGCCACAATCGCTGCCCTTCGGATAAATGTTGTAATGCCGGCGCCAATAAAGCTGGCAGGCTGGCCAGATCCGACTTCAGCGACAGCAGCGGCTGAAAACAGGGTAACGGCAGCGCTTCGACGCTGACCTCCGCGGCGCCCAGCGTAACTTCCAGGCAATACTTCTGCTGACGCGCTTCGTCAAAACTGAGCGCCAGCGGCGAGCCGCTGTAGCGGATATGTTCGGTCCCGCCGACTTTTTGCGCCTGATGGATATGGCCCAGCGCAATATAGGCAAAAGGCGGAAAACCGCTGGCAGCAAAGGCATCCAGTGTGCCGATATAGATCTCGCGCACCGACTCGCTGCTGCTGGCACCGACCGTGGTTAAATGACCAGTAGCGACTAGCGGCAATGGCGTATCCGGCGATAACTCGCTGGCAAGCGTCTGCGCCGCCTGATACAGCTCCTGATACACCACACTGATTTGTTGTTGTAATTGCAGCTGTTTTTCACCGGCTTCAACACCAGCGCTGCTACGAAAATCATCGCGCTGCGACAGATCCCGCGGCCGCAGAAAAGGCACTGCCGCCAGCACTGCCGCCGGTGCACCTTCACGGTTTTTCAGCACCAGCAGATGCTGAGACGGGTCGCTGACATAACCTGGTACTACAGTGGTATTGAGGCAACGCAACAGCTCCGCACTTTCTTTCAGCACAGCCACCGAATCGTGATTGCCGCCAAGCACCACCAGCTGTACGCCTAGCGGCTGCAGATCAACAATCAGCTGATGGTGCAACTCGCGGGCATAACTGGGCGGGGTGGTGGTATCAAAAATATCACCGGCCACCAACAGCACATCAATTTGTCGTACTTGGATGGTGTCACACAGCCAGCGGAAAAAAGCGCGATGCTCGGCTTCACGGCTTTTGCCGATAAAAAACTGACCTAAATGCCAGTCGGAGGTATGCAGAATGCGAAGCATAAGCCGGAAGATCCCTGTCAGTAGCGCGGCAAAAGCCTGATGATACCTGAGGCTCTAGCCTTCGCGCAGCATCGGATACGTCAGCAGGGAAAAATGCACCCAGTTCACGGCAAAATGGGTCAGTACCGCCACTTCAATCCGACCACTGCGCTGATAGGCCCAGCCGTAACCAACACTGGCGACTGCCGCGACACAAGCATAAGCCCAGCCGCCCGCGAGATGGGCCAGACCAAACAATATGCTGATCAGCGCGATGGCCAGCCAGGCGGCAGCACCTTCGCGAACGCCTCGCCCGCTCAGAGCATCGCGTAGCGGCCGTTGCAACAGGCCGCGAAACAAAGCTTCTTCGGCCACGCAGGTGAGCAGCAGATTACAGGCGATAAAACTGAGCCAAAATTCCGGTAGTTTCGGCGCAGGCTGCACCAGACCAAACCCCAGCGCCAGGCCCAAAGCCGAGATCACCGTCAGCGGCAATACCGGCCAGAAACCACGCTGGTAGCGCTGCCACAAATCGCCTTGTTGCTGGCAGGGCAACAGCGCTAACAGCAAACAAAAACCGGCCCAGCCTTTGTCAAAATTGGCGTAAAGCGTGTAAGGAATGGCGTCGGGCGTGAGTTGCTGCGCATCAACTAATAATGGGTTCTGAATGCCGGGCAACCAGTGCAATGCGGTCGCCAGCGCAAGCAGCACCAGCAGCATCCAGCCGGCGCCGGTGAGCCAACGCGGCGCGCTGCCAAGAATCAGCCACAGCGCCACCACGGCTTGCAGCACCAATACAGCAGCGGCGCTGAGTGAGACCAGCCCGGCCTGCCAGGCCAGCCCTAACGCCAGCAAGGCAAACCCTAAAGACCAAAGCGGCAGCAGTCCGGCTGGAAGCCGGATTCTGGATCCGAGCGTTAACATCGCCAGTGCCAGCGCGATAAATGCAAACAGCGTCATGATATTCCTCCATGAAAAACGCTGCCCAGCTTAACAAATTCAGCAACTTAGGGCGTGATTTTCAGGCAAACACCGTCACTGTCTGCCGGCTGATCGCCATTAATGAGCCATCCGGCGCCCAGCATTTGGCTTCGATATGGTGATAACCGTCGGCGCCGTGTTCAATATTTGCAAGATAGCTCCACCAGTCACTGCCGCTAAATG
>JACCEE012324600.1_pt1 | contig 13686 bp, 16 predicted proteins | sample 7449931 | NCBI WGS metagenome assembly JACCEE01 (sample SAMN15323457, study PRJNA562643) | freshwater metagenome | isolation source: river surface water | place: USA:Blue River Watershed | collected 2017-08-19 | reverse complement strand
GGGCACGCGTATGAGAAGGTGTTGGCGGACGTGGTGAGTCGGTATCATCGGGCGAGTGGGCGGAGCGTTTACTTTTTGACGGGGGTGGACCAGCACGGGCAGAAGGTGCAGCAATCGGCGGAGCGGGAGGGGTTGTCACCGAAGGAGTTTGCGGAGCGGTGCACGGAGAAGTTTGTGGCGCTTTGGACGAAGTTGGACGTGGCTTATGATGGTTGGGCGGCGACGACTTCGTCGGTTCATATCGCTTGTGTTCAGAAGATTCTGCAGGCGTTACACGACAAGGGGCAGTTGTATAAACAGAGTTACACGGGGTTTTACTCGATTCGGCAGGAGCAGTTTTTGACGGATAAAGAGCGTGGGGAGGACGGGCAGTTTGGACCGGAGTGGGGGCAGGTGGTGGAGTTGGCGGAGGAAAACTGGTACTTCCGGTTGTCGGAGCACAAGGAGTGGTTGCTTGGTTTTTTGGAGCGGAATCCGGAGTTTGTGATTCCTGCGTTTCGGAATGCGGAGTTGCGGAATGCGGTGGAGCGGATTTCCGGGGATTTGTGCATTTCGCGTCCGAAGGCGCGGTTGGCGTGGGGGATTGAGCTACCGTTTGATCGCGATTACGTCACGTACGTTTGGTTTGATGCGCTGATCAACTATCTCTCGTTTGCGGGGTATTTGGCGGATGGGGCGGAAGGATTACCGGAGTTTGAACGAGTGTGGCCGGCTGCGGCGCAGGTGATCGGGAAAGATATTTTGGTTCCGGCGCACGGCGTTTACTGGACGGTGATGCAGCATGCGATGGGTTTTTCTGATGAGCAGATCCCGCGGTTACTGGTGCATGGTTGGTGGAACATTGCAGGGGCGAAGATGAGCAAGAGCGTGGGGAACATTGTTGATCCGAACGGGTTGTGTGACCGGTACGGTTCGGATGCGTTGCGGTACTATTTGATGGCGGATATTGCGACGGGCCGGGATGCAGATTTTTCGGAGGAGCGATTGCGGATGCGCTTTAACGAGGAGTTAGCGAACAACGTGGGCAACTTGTTGAATCGGTCATTGAATATGACGAATCGCTTTCGCGCTGGGGTATTGCGGGCGGGCGGAAGTGGGTCGGGGGCGCATTGGGAGGCTTTGGCGCGGTTGTCAGGTGAGGATGCGCCGAAGTGCATTGAGGCGTATCGTGCTGCGATGGAGGGGTATCAGGTGGACGCGGCGTTGCGTGAGGTGGTGCAGTTTGCCCGCGCGTGTAACCAGTTGATTGAAAGTTCGGCGCCGTGGAAGTTGGCGAAAGATCCTGCGGAAGCGGAGCTTTTGGATGCGGTGCTCTGGCATTTGGTGGAGTCGGTCCGAATCATTGGAGCGTTATTGGCTCCGGTGTTACCCCGCCCGGTTCCGGCGATTTTTGCGCAGTTGCAGATTGGGCAACCGGGTCTGGCGGAACTGTGTTGGGGTGGGATTCCGGATGGGCACACGGTGGGTGCGCCGACTCCGGTGTTTCCTCGGTTGGAAGCGCCGAAGGTTGAGGATCCTGCGTGACGTTTTTTGCGTTTGGGATGTCGAACGGTCCGGTCAAAGTGCGGTTGAAGGATCTCTCTGCTCGAGCGGGGGTTGCGATTAATACGGCCTCGACGATTTTGAACCGGCGTTCGAAATCATGGGCGTCGCGAGAGACCTCGGAGCGGGTGTTTCGGGCTGCTGAGGAGTTGGGGTATCGACCGAATCGAGCGGCGTTGGGACTGCGGTTGGGTCGGTTTCATGCGGTGGCGTTGCTGCTATCAGATTTGCGGAATCCGTTTTACACGACATTTGCGGATGCGTTGAGCGTGGCTTTGGAGCGGCGGGGTTATGATTTCGTGATTGAGCCGTGGCGGAATGATTTACGGAGGGAGCGGCACCGGTTGGAGGAGGTGGTGAATCGGCAGGTGGATGGGGTGGTGGCGTTTTTGAGTGACGAGGAGGTGCATCTTGGGTTTTTGCGGGAGCAGAAGATGCCTTTTGTGATTGTGGGTTCGTCGCAGAGTTCGGAGGTCCCGGTGGACATGGTACGCGCGGATTTCACGGGAGGGTTACGTGACACGGTGGCGCGGCTTTATGCGTTGGGGCATCGGCGGTTTGCGTATTTGTGTGCCTTGTCGGAGGGGCAGGCGGATGGAGGGCGCGCGGAGTTTTTTCAGCGGTTAATGGCGGACTTTGGGATTGATCATGAGGGTTTTGTTTTCATGCGGTGCGGTGCGTCGTTGGAGGATGCGCATCTGACGGCGAGGGCGTTGTTGGCGAATCGGCGCGACGTGACGGCGGTTTTGGCGTTGAACGACTTTTCGGCGATGGGGGTGATTCGCGCGGCGTTGGATTTGGGGTTATCGGTGCCTCGGGATTTGTCGGTGGCGGGCGTGGATGATATTCCGATTTCCCGTTTTTTGGCGGTCAAGTTGGCGACGATTGCCCAGCCGATTGAGGAGATGGCGGGGAAGGCTGCGGAGATGGTGGTGGGGCGCATTGAGGGGACGATGCGGGGTCCGGCAGAGCAGGCGTGGTTTTCGGCGCCGTTTTGTGACCGCGAGAGTGTGGCGGCGGTTCGGCGGGAAGTGGGGTAGCTGGTTGGCCGATGGGGGTAGACCCTGGGAACCCTGCGTGGTGAGCGGCAGTCTCGCGGTCGAGGATGAGCGGAACGTCAGACGGCGGCGAGGGCGAGGGAGATGAGGCGGGGGTCTTCGGCGAGGGCTTGGAAGAACGAGGGGTAGCGGGGGGCCCAACCGGTGGCTTTGAGTTTTGCGTTCGCGATGCGTTTATGAGTCCAGCCGCGCTTGCGGTTGAGGTTCACTGGGCCGTCGGGTGGCAGGGGTTTGCTGAAGCGGTCTGCGAGGTGGGCGTACAGTTCGCGCTGAGTGACGGGATGATCGTCGACTACATTGAAGAGGCCGCGGAGTCCGTGGTGCACCGCGTGAACCATGGCGGCAGCAGCGTCGTCGCGGTGGATTTGGTTGATCCACCGGTTCCCGTCGCCCTCAACGACTGCGGTTCCGTCGAGGAACTTTCGCAGCAGGACGCTGCGGGCGGGGCCGTAAATGCCGCCGAGGCGGAGCACTAATCCGCCGAACGCCAGAATGTGCTTCTCGGTTTCGAGGAGGAGTTGTCCGGTTTCGGAGGTGGGGGTTGCGGGGGAGTCTTCGGTGACGGTTTCGCCGTTGGTTTGTGTGAAAACGGACGTGCTTCCGGTGTAGGCGAGCAGTTTGGGGACGAGGAAGGCGTTGAGGTGTTTTGCGCCGTTGAGGTAGACGTTTCGGTAGGCGTCAGCGCCGCCTTTGCCGGAGCTTGCGCAATGGATGAGGGCGTCGGTGCCGACGAGATCTGCGAGGTTTGCTTCGACTTGGTGGGCGTCGGAGATGTCGCAAGCGCGGATGGGAAACGGTTCGGAAGCAAGGCGTTCAGCGGATTCTTGAGAATGCGTGCACCCGGTGACATTCCAGCCGTGTTGGTGAAGTCCGCGCGCGATTTCGAGTCCGACGAATCCGCATCCGGCGATGACGGCGGTGCGTGGGCGCGCGGGGTTTTTGGTTGGGAAAGAGACCGCTTTCGTGAGCATGGTTTTCCCATCAAAATCGAAGGTGCCGGAGAAGAATTGTCCGTCCAGCACTTGGGGTAGCCATTCGCGATCATCGGCCCACATGCGGTCGTAGGGGACTTGGTTGATGGGGCACCAGAAGGGTTTGGCTTCATCGGTTTCGGTGGGGGTGCCTTCGTGGGCGTGGGCGATGAAGACTTCGCAGAGGAGGCTATAGCCGTCGGTGAACCGGAAGCGGAGCATGCCGCGGGATTCGAGGGCACTGGGTTGGACGCGAACCTCTTCGAGGGTTTCGCGGATGGCGGCGTCGGCGGGCGACTCGCCGGGTTCGATTTTGCCGCCGGGCGCGTTGACGTTTCCAGCGCCGAGACCGCGTTTTTTTTCAATGAGCAACACTTGGTTGCCGTGAAGAACGAAGCAGAGCACGGCGCGATGGACGGGGGTCCAGTCGATCCAGTCGTGGGAGGAGGCAACGGGGGTGGTCATGGGGTAGGGATGGGGGTGTGGGCCTCGTAGAGCATGGCGATTCCGTCGGCGAGGCGGGTGCATGAGGCGTTGGAAAAATGGTGTTGCTGGAGGTAGTCGCACATCGCGCGGTCGCGTGGGAAGGCGTCGATGGATTGGGCGAGGTAGGTGTAGGCGGCACGGTCACCGGTGAGGACGCCGGCGATGCGGGGCAGGATGTGATGGAGGTAGAAGCGGTAGGGGTGGAGGAGGGGCGGGGTTGGGAGTCCGAAGTCGAGGATGAGGAGGTGTCCGTTTGGGCGGAGGACGCGATGCATTTCGCGGAGGGCGTCGGGCCAGGAGCGCATGTTGCGGAGGCCGAAGGCGACGGTGAGGGTGTCGAAGGAGTGGTTGGGGAAGGGGAGGTTGAGGGCGTCTGCGACGACGGTGTTTTGGAGTCCTTTGCGTCGGGCTTGTTCGAGCATGGGTTCGCAGAAGTCGGCACCGGTGATGTGGGCGGTTGGGAGGGCGGATTGGATGGCGAGGGCGAGGTCGCCGGAGCCGGTGGCGAGATCGAGGATGTGTTGGGGGGCGCGTTGGGCGACGCGTTGTGCGGTGAGTTTTCGCCAGGAGCGGTCGATGCCGAGGCTGAGGAGGCGGTTGACGAGGTCGTACCGTTTTGCGATGCGGCTGAAGAAGGAGTGAACGCTGTCGGGGGCGATGGAGCCGTCTACGGACATCTCATCAGCTTTTCATGAAAATGGACTGGGGCAAGCGGTGGTGTTTTTTCTCCAAGGGAGGTTTGGATGCTGGTAGTGCTCAGAGCCATGCCGGATTCGATACTGCGGGCTGGGCGATTTTTGGTGATCGACGACGAAGTGGCGAACACGCGTCTTTTGCAAATGATGTTGGAGATGGCGGGGGCGCGTCATGTGACGACGGTGGTGGATCCGCGTACGGCGGAAGTGATGTTCATGCAGGGGGATCCGGACATTGTGTTGTTGGATTTGCACATGCCGCATTTGAGTGGGTTTGATTTGTTGAAGCGGTTTCGGGAGTTACGCGGGGAGGAGGAGCGTCCGGCGATCTTGGTCTTGACGGCGGATATCACGATGGAGACGCGGCGGCGGGCGCTGGTGGCTGGGGCGGACGATTTTGTGACGAAACCGTTGGACCATACGGAGGTGATGGTTCGGACGCGGAACCTGTTGCAGAAGCGATTTTTGGAGCGTGAGTTGCGGGAGCAGAACGATTTGTTGGACCGGATGGTGAAGGCGCGGACGCGGGAGTTGGAAGCGGCGTTGGAGCGGTTGAAGGCGGCGCAGGCGCAGATGGTGAAGCAGGAGCGGTTGCGGGCGTTGGGGATGATGGCGAGCGGGATTGCGCATGATTTCAACAATGCGCTGACGCTGATTTTGGGGCACGCGGAGTTGATTGCCCCGCATTTGCGGAGGAGCGAATCGGAGCGTGAGTCGGGGTATTTGGAACAGTTGATGATGGCGGCGAGGGATGCGACGCATGTGGTGCGTCGGCTACGGGAGTTTTATCGACCGGCGGAGAATCGGGACGAGTTTGAGCCGTTGGCGCTGGGGGATTTGGTGGCGCAGGTGGTGGAGTTGACGCGTCCGCGTTGGGGGGAGGGGAGTGGTGCGCCGGGGATTCGGGTGCGGATGGATTTGGGGGAGACGCGGGTGGTGATGGGGCATCCTGCGGAGTTGCGCGAGGCGTTGATGAATCTGATTTTCAATGCGGTGGATGCGATGCCGTCGGGAGGGGAGATCGTGGTGGGGACGCGTCAGGTGGGTGATGAGACGGAGGTGACGGTGTCTGACACGGGGGTTGGGATGACGGAGGAGGAGAGAGGGCACTGTTTGGAGCCCTTTTTTACGACGAAGGGTGAGAATGGGACGGGGTTGGGATTGGCGGTGGTGTATGGGACGGTGGAGCGTCACGGGGGCCGTATCTCGGTGACGAGCACTAGGGGGGTGGGGACGACGTTTGCGCTGTCATTACCCTCGGTTGGGAAGGCGGATGCGACGAGGGAAGATGCTCAGAGTGCAGTGGCAAAGTGTTTGCGGATTCTGGTGGTGGACGATCAGGCGATTATTGCGGGTTTGATGGAGGAGTTGTTGCGGGTGGATGGGCACGAGGTGCGTGCGGTGATGAGTGGGGCGGAGGCGGTTGAGGCATTGAACGGGTTTGATGCGGACGTGGTGTTGACGGACGAGTCGATGCCCGAGATGACGGGGTTGGAGCTCCTGGCACAGTTGCGAGCCGGCGGGTTCATGAAGCCGGTGATTTTGATGACTGGGTTTGGAACCGATGCATTGGACCGGGCGGCTGGGGTGGAAGTTCGGCCGGATGCAGTTCTGGGAAAACCGGTGACACTCGATGCGTTGAGACGGGCTTTGATCGGGGTATCGGTTCGATGAGGGAGTGCTTGGTCGCTTGGTTGATTCGGGTGACGCGAAGCGATGAGGTGTTGGATTTTGTCGACCGGGATTTCAGTGTCGACCGAGTAATCGCACGATGGGGTTGAAAGGCCTGTGTTAGTTCTCGCGGTTAACAACTGTGGCAAACTGGCTCTTTCTTGACGTCTTTGGCTCGGTTAAAAGTGCCATAATGGCATTGTCATCTGCCAGCCAACAGAGAAAAAGGTGGTGGCAGGGGATATGCGGATGGAGATTGTCATTAAAACATCTTTGGTCATGGTGCGGCCAAATAAACCTTATTTATATATGCGTATTGATCGAATGACACATAAGCTTCAGGGGGCGTTACAGTCGGCTTCGGAGTCGGCAGGTCAGCGGGGTCATGCGGAGTTGGATGTTGAGCATGTGCTGTTGGCGCTGCTCGAACAGCAGGAGGGCGTTGCGGGTCCCATGTTAGAGGCGGCGGGGGTTAAGGTTTCTGCGTTGCGGGCTGACTTGGCGGATGTGTTGCAGAAGCGCGTTACCGTGCAGGGCGGGGGGCAGGCGGCGTTGGCGCGGGATTTGTCGGCAACGTTTGAGGCGGCGGAGAAGGAGCGGGTTCGCATGGGGGACGATTACTTGAGCATTGAGCACTTCTTGCTTGCGGCGGCGGGTGGGCGTTCGTCGGGGTCTCGATTGTTGCAGCAGCGGGGGGGGAGGTTGGAGGCGGTGGAGCGCGCGGTGAAGGAGGTGCGCGGTACGCGTCGGGTGACGGATCAGGATCCGGAGGGTAAGCGGGGGACGTTGGACAAGTATGGACGGGATCTCACGGCGTTGGCGCGGCGGGGGAAGATTGATCCAGTGATTGGGCGTGATTCGGAGATTCGGCGAGTGATGCAAGTGTTGGCGCGTCGGACCAAGAACAATCCGGTCTTGATTGGCGAGCCAGGGACGGGGAAGACGGCGATTGTTGAAGGATTGGCGCGACGGATTGTGGCGGGAGACGTTCCGGAGTCATTGAAAGACAAGCGGCTCATTTCGTTGGATTTGGGTGCGATGGTTGCGGGCGCGAAGTTTCGTGGCGAGTTTGAGGATCGGTTGAAAGCGTTCCTTGGGGAGGTGACGGAGTCGGAGGGAGCCATCATCCTGTTCATCGACGAGTTGCACACGATTGTGGGAGCGGGGGCTGCGGAGGGGTCGATGGATGCATCGAATATGTTGAAGCCCGCTTTGGCGCGCGGCGAGTTGCGGACGATTGGTGCGACGACGTTGGACGAGTACCGCAAGCACGTGGAGAAGGATCCGGCGTTGGAGCGGCGTTTTCAGCCGGTGTTGGTGAATGAGCCGTCGGTGGAGGATACGGTCGCGATTCTTCGGGGGTTGAAGGATCGTTACGAAGTGCATCACGGCGTGCGGATTGCGGATTCGGCGTTGGTGGCGGCGGCGACGATGTCGAATCGCTACATCACGGACCGGTTTCTTCCCGATAAAGCGGTGGACTTGGTGGACGAGGCGGCGTCGCGATTGAAGATCGAGTTGGAATCGATGCCATCGGAGATTGATGCGTTGGAGCGTCAGGGCATGCAGTTGGAGATGGAGCGTCAGGCGTTGAAGCGGGAGAAGGACGAGGCGAGTCGGGAGCGATTGGGGCGCATTGAGAAGGAGTTGGCGGAGGTGAAGGAGGAGAGCGGGCGGTTGAAGTCTCAGTGGCAGCGGGAGAAGGGCGAAATCGATAAGGTACGTGCGCTGAATGCGGAGTTGGATTCGCTGCGCGTGCAGTTGGAGAAATCGCAGCGGACGGGGGATTTGGGAAAGGCGAGTGAGATTCAGTATGGAACGATTCCGGAGGTTCAGCAGCGGATTAAGGAGGCGACCGATCGCATGAATGCGGGGGCGGGTGGGGGTCGTCCGATGCTGCAGGAGGAGATTACGGAGGAGAACATCGCCGAGGTGGTGGCGTCGTGGACGGGGATTCCGGTGACCTCGTTGAAGGAGGGGGAGCGTGAGCGGTTGGTGCGGATGGAGGAGCGGCTGGCTGAGCGGGTGGTGGGTCAGCGCAAGGCGATTGGCGCGATTGCGAATGCGGTTCGGCGTTCGCGGGCGGGGTTGCAGGACCCGAATCGTCCGGTTGGCTCATTCATTTTTCTGGGTCCGACGGGGGTTGGGAAAACGGAGTTAGCGCGCGCGCTGGCGGAGTTTTTGTTTAACGATTCCGAGGCGATGGTGCGGGTGGATATGACGGAGTACATGGAGCAGCACAGCGTGGCGCGTTTGATTGGAGCGCCTCCGGGATATGTGGGGTTTGAGGATGGTGGGCAGCTGACGGAAGCAGTTCGGCGCAAGCCGTATTCGGTGGTGTTGTTTGACGAGATTGAGAAGGCGCATCCCGATGTGTTCAACGTGCTGTTGCAGGTGTTGGACGACGGCCGGATCACGGATGGGAAGGGGCGCGTTGTGGACTTCAAGAATACGGTGGTGATTTTGACGTCGAATCTGGGGAGTCAGCACATTCTGGAGACCGAAAATGCGGAGCAGCGCGAGGCTTTGGTGATGAATGCGTTGCGAAAGCATTTTCGGCCGGAGTTTCTCAATCGGATTGATGAGACCATCATCTTCGATCGGTTACGCGAGGAAGACTTGTCGCGGATTGTCGATATCCAGCTCCGGCGTGTGGTGGAGCGTTTGGAGGCGCAGGGGCGCAAGTTGGAGGTGTCACCCTCGGCACGCGAAGCGTTGGCAGCGGAGGGGTACGATCCGGTGTTTGGGGCACGTCCGCTCAAACGGGTGATTCAGCATCGGTTGCTGGATCCTCTTTCGATGCGGTTGTTGGAGGGGTCCATTCCTGAGGGAGCGACGGTGAGGGTGGATGGGCCTGCGGGTGGCGCGTCCGGTGGAGAACTGCAAATCCGAACATAGGGTAAGAGCACCGCCGGTTGGCTTGGTTTAGCGCGTGAGGATGCGATGAACGAAGGGGCCGGCGGTGGCGGGGTGGAGGTGGACGTAACTTGCGTGGAGGTTTGCGATTTGCGCACCCTCTTTTCGGGAGGCACCGGAGCGGCGGTGGGTTACCTGCCATGCGTGGGCGGAGAACGCGGTGGGAGGTGTCCATTCTGAGCGGTGAAACTCGTGGCCGGGGATTTGTTGGTCTCCGGCGTGGCAGTACCCGAAGTGCTTCAATCGGGGAGACATCTTGGAGGTTCCTGGCAGAACGCCGCACATGGGAAAGCGGCGACCATCTTCGGTGACGATGGCTTCGGTGAGATACATCAGGCCCCCGCACTCGGCGTAGGTTGGCATTCCATTTTGGATCAACGTTTGGATGGCGGATCGCATGGACTCGTTTGCGGCGAGTTGCTGAGCGAACCGCTCGGGGAATCCGCCCGGAAGAAACAGCGCATCTGCGTTGGCGGGTGGCCGAGCGTCACACAGCGGCGAAAACGGAAGTAGGGTGAATCCGTGGTTTACTAACCATTCGTTCCACGCGGGATAGAGGAAGTGGAACGCATCGTCGGATGCAACCGCGACCGTGCGCGGTGCGGTGAACGCTGTAATGGGTTGCGATAAATCGCTGGCGGGTGGATTGATGCGTCCGACTCGGCACGCGGCGAGGATAGATTCCAGGTCAAGGTGGTCTGTGGCGAATGCGGCGAGCGCGTCAGGGGAAGCAGGGGGGCGTTCGCTGGGAGCGGTTAGGCCGAGGTAACGCGATTGCCAGTCGAGGAGCGTGCTTTTTGGGAGTGCTCCGAGCAGCTGGATACCGCAACTGGTGAACGCGGCGCGCAGGTAGTCGGTATGCGATGGACCGGCGGATTTTGTGACGATGACTCCGGCGAGGTGGGGAACTTCGGTTTGTTTGAGGGACTGAACGGTTCGGGCGAGGGTTCGTCCGCCGCCTGAGGCATCGAGAACGAGGATGACGGGCCAGCCGGTGAGTGCGGCGAGATGGGCGGTGCTGCCTTCGTCCGTGTGGGGGGACATTCCGTCGAAGAGCCCCATCACCCCCTCGACCACGGCGATGCCCGAAGCTGCGTGGCGCAAGAGGGTTTGCGAGATGCCGTCCAATCCCATGAGGTGCAGATCGAGATTGTGGGACGCAGTTCCTGCGGCGATTCGGTGGTATTGCGGGTCGATGAAATCGGGGCCGACTTTGAAGGGGTGCGGGTTGAGTCCGCGATGGGCGAGGGCGGCGAGGATCGCGCAAGTGGTTGCTGTTTTACCGGAACCGCTGTGGAGCGCGGATAAAATGACTCCGTGAGCGAGTGGTGCGGGAGGCATTTCGGGCGACACGTTCAGTGGGAGGGGACCGTTAAAACTCGATACCTCGACGGGCTTCGATGCCACGGTCGAAGTGGTGTTTGACCTTACGCATCTCGGTGACGACGTCCGCGAGTTCGATGAGTTCGGGGGGGGCGTATCGTCCCGTGAAAACGAGTTCGACGTTGGTGGGGCGGCTTTGGACTAGGTCAATAGCGCATTGCAAGGGAATGAGATCGCGGTGGATGCAGTAGTTGATTTCGTCGATGATGACGAGGTCGTGGTCGGCTGAGGTCAGCACGTTCCGGAGCGAGTCCATTTCCTTGGCTAGAGCGGTTTGCATGGCAGCGACGTGTTCTGGGATGTGTTTGGATCGGGAGAGGATCCAGTCCTGCTCGACGTTTCGGTACGTGAGATGGGGGTGAAGGGTGGGACAGAGCGCGAGTTCGCCGGTCTTCCAGCGGGGCTTCATCATGCGCAGGTAGTACACATGAAAACCGCAACCCAGTGCGCGCAGCATGAGTCCCATGGAGGCGGTGCTCTTGCCCTTACCTTCGCCGGTGTAGATTTGGAAAGCCCCGTGTTTCAGGCGATGGCGCTTGGTTTGCGATTCGGCGTTTTCGGAGGATTCGTCCGTAGACGGCGCGACGGGTGTGGGGTCGGAGGTGGTCATGCGAGGCGGGCGATGGCGGAGATGAGGATGAGGACGGCGAGGGTGGTGAGGCAACGTTTCCACATCCAGTCGAGGGCGAGAAGGATGGTTGCGGGTGTGGGTGGGGTTCCGTTGGGATTGAAGACGGGGCCATGCACGGGTTCGCCTTTGTAAAAGTTGGTTCCCCCGAGGCGGACATTTAGTTGCCATGCGGCGAGGCTCTCGGGGAGGCCGGCATTCGGGCTGGCGTGTTGTGCGGCTTCTTGTCGGATGGTTTGGAGGCCAGCGGGGCCGCCGGCGAGGAGGCCGATAAAGGTGAAGAGGCGGGCGGGCAGCCATGCGAGCGCGTCATCGAACCGAGCCGCGCATTTGCCGAAGCGTTCGTAGCGTTCGTTTCGGTGGCCGATGAGTGAGTCGAGGGTATTGGAGGTGCGGAACAGCAGGGCACCGGGCACTCCGAGTAAAAGGGTCCAGAGGGCGGGGCCGATGACGGCGTCGACGGTGCTTTCGGCGATGGTTTCGATGGCTGCGCGCGAAATCTCTTTTTCATCGAGCGTGTCGACATCGCGTCCGACCACGCGGGAGAGCGCTTCACGGGCGCGGGTTAGGTCGCCTCGCGCGAGGGGGCGGTGGACGTCGCGCAGGTGAGAATCGAGGTCTCGCAGGGCGATGCATTGGTAGGTAACGAACACGTCGAGCACGCTGGCGAGGGCGGAGTGTGCGTGCGCGGCGAGGTGGTGGAGGGTGATCCATGCCACGATGAGTGATCCGTTGACGAAGACGTGGAGCAGGAGGCCGCCGAGAAGGCCGTTGAGTCGGATTCTTCGGAGGATGGCTTCCAGGTGGAGGCAGAGGAATCCGGCCATGCGGGCTGGATGGGGCCAGTTGCGGGGGTCGCCGATGAGGATATCGAGGGCGAGGGCGGCGAGGAGGAGGGAAGGGAGGCCCATTTAGCGGGAGAGGTGGTCGAGGATGGGCCCGAGGTTGAGGTGTTTGGCGAGGAGCTCGGCCATGCCGTCGTAGATGCGTTCTTTTTCCAGGCGCCAAGGTTGCGGGTTGATGAGTGAGTGCGCGTCAAGGTCGGGACGGGCGAGCGTGCACAGGTGGCGACGAAACGCAGGGCTTTCGAAGCACCCATGCAGGTAAGTGCCGAGGACGTTGTGAAGGGCGATGCCCTCGCTGAATGGTGCGGAACGCCCCTCTGTGCAGTTAAATACGTGGGCGGTCGATGTGGATGAGTTGGCGGAGGGGCGGGTGATGCCCATGTGGATTTCGTACGGCATCCACGTGTCTTCGGCGAAAGAGGCGGTGACTTGGCGAACGGTTTTGTTGGCTTCGAAGGTGGTGGACACGGGGAGCAGGCCGAGTGCAGAGCGTGCGCCTCCGGTTCCATCTCGGGCGAGGGGATCGTCCAAGGTTTCACCGAGCATTTGGAATCCGCCGCAGACGCCGATGATGGGACGTCCATTTCGTGCGAGTTGAAGGATGGCCGGGGTGAGGCCTGAGGCGGTGAGCCAGTCGAAATCGGCGAGGGTGTTTTTTGAACCGGGGAGGATGAGGATGTCGGCTTGCGCGATTTGTTTAGAACTCTCGGCGGGCTGAATGTCGATGCCCGGATCGTTCGTCCATGGTTCGAGATCTTGCGCGTTTGAAGCGCTGGGGAACGGAATCCAGCGGACTTGGAGGCGAGGGGATGCTGGATCGGTGTGCGGGGAGGGCTTCGTGTGTGCGCGGTTGCTGAGACTGTCCTCGCTCTCGGGTTGGAGGTTGGGTGCGAAGGGCAGGGTTCCGAGGAAGGGGGCGCCAAAGATGCCGCGGAAGTATTCACCGGCGTTGGAGAAGAGGGAGATGTCTCCGCGAAACTTATTCACGATCAGTCCGATGCATGAGGCTTGATCGCAAGCGGAGAGGAGGTTCCAGGTTCCGGCGGCTTGCGCGAATACGCCGCCTTTTTCGATGTCGGTCACGAGAATCCAGCGTCCATCGGCGTGGCGGACGGGATCAAGGTTGGCGATATCGCGTTCCATCAGATTGAGTTCCACAGGACTTCCGGCGCCTTCGGTGACGATGACATCGAAGTTTGTGCGGAGTTGATCGAGGGCGTTGTGGGCGATGGTGCGAAGGGGTTCGACGTGTTGGTAGTAATCGCGGGCGGGGATGTGGCTTTTGGCTTTGCCGAGGACGACGAGTTGGGAGGTGCTGTTTCCGGCGGGTTTGAGGAGCACCGGATTCGTGAGGGGGCTGGGGGGCAAGCGGCAGGCCTCGGCTTGGGCGGCTTGTGCGCGTCCGATTTCGGCGCCGCAGGGAGTGGCGGCGCTGTTGTTTGACATGTTTTGCGCCTTGAACGGGGCGACTCGGAATCCGCGGTTTGCGAG
>JACCEE010240202.1_pt1 | contig 13687 bp, 11 predicted proteins | sample 7449931 | NCBI WGS metagenome assembly JACCEE01 (sample SAMN15323457, study PRJNA562643) | freshwater metagenome | isolation source: river surface water | place: USA:Blue River Watershed | collected 2017-08-19 | reverse complement strand
GAGGCTCCAGCTGGCGGCTATCCCCGCGACGGAGAAAGCGGCCGAACAGAGGCAGGCGCCGACCATCATCCCCGCGAGGTTCTTCGCGCCGTAGCCCGCCGTTCCCGCGGGCAGCGTGAGCATCGCGATGACCATCACGATGCCGACGAAGGTTTGAAGCAGGACGACGCTGATCGCGGTGACGGTGAGTATCGCGAGGAAGAACGCGTTCGTGCGGATGCCGCGCACGCGCGAGAAATCCGGGTCGAAGGACGATGCGACGATTTGCGGGTGGAACTTCCAGGCGAGAAACACGACGATCGCGTCGAGGCCCGCGAGGAGATAGAGGTCTTTCGTCGAGACGAGCAGGATGTTGCCGAAGAGAAAGCTCGTGGGGTCGGTATAGCCCGGGGTCTTGGCCATGAAGAGCACGCCGACGCTCATGCCGATGGCCCAGATCGCGTTGATCACGGTGTCTTCGCGCTGTTTCGCCTTGAGCGAGACCGCGCCGATGATCGCCGCGGCGAGGACCGCGAACACGAGCGCGCCGGTCATCGGCGTAAGCCAGGGTATGGCGCCCGTTACGGAGAAGAAGAGCGCCATCCCGATGCCGCCAAGCACGGCGTGGGAGATCGCGCCCGCGAGTCCCGCTATGCGCCTGACCGTCACGACGGAGCCGAGCACGCCGAAGAGCACGGAGGAAAGAAGCCCCGCGACGAGCGCGTTGCGGAGGAACGAGAAATTCGGGTTCGTGAGAGACGCGAAAAAATCCATCATTTAACGCCTCCTTCCTCGCACGAATAATCGTCGGGGAGCACTTCGTCATGCCTGACGCGGAGCGCGTTCCCGCCGTAACGAATCTCGCCCGCCTCGGCCGCGCTCGCCATGCGATGCCGCACGACCGCGCCGGCTCGCCCTTCGCCGTTCCGCTCGCCGACGCAGAGAACCACGTCGGTAAGCGACGAGACGAACGAGGAATCGTGGGTGACTATGAGAATGGTGGTTTTGCCCTTCAAGGTTCCGAGGGTTTGGAAGAGCCTACCCTCGCTTTCGGAGTCCATGTTGGCGGTCGGCTCGTCGAGTACGAGCAGTTCGGGCCTGGACGCAAGCGCGCGGGCGACGAGAACCCGTCGGCGTTGGCCACCGGAGAGAGCGCCGTACTGTCGGCCGGCGAGATCGCTCACCTCGCATTGCGCGAGGGCTTCCGCGACGGCCTCGTCGTCATCCGCCCTTCTGCGGCGGGAGAGCGGGGCGACGCGGCCCATGCGCACGACTTCGCGCACGGAAATCGGAAACGATTGGTCGAAGCCCGCGTTTTGCGGGACGTAGCCTATCGGCGCGCGGCTTCCGTCGCGAGCGCCCTCGAAGAGCGAGACCGTGCCCGAGGCGGGTTTCTCGAGGCCCAGGAGGAGTTTCAGTATCGTGGTCTTGCCAGACCCGTTCGGCCCGACGAGGGCGGCGAATTCGCCCCGATGCGCGTGAAAGCTCACGTCCTCGAGGACGCGAACCGGCCCGTATGAGAACGACACGCGGTCAAACCTGACCGCGACCGGCCCGCTGCGCCTTTTTTCGGCTTCCATATTCTTGGCTTTCCTTTGGGTGCCCGACGGCGCCACTACAAGAATATACTCAAGTCCGAAGGCGCACGCAAGTCATTTGCATTTACTTTTTATCCGGGGCTCCGAGTTTTTCCGCTTCCGCGTAGATTCGCTCCACTTCCTTGCGCGGGATGACCGCCTTCAGGGCGAAAGCTATCGCGACGATGCCGAAGAGATCGATGACGAGTCGCGCGAGGGCGAACCGGTACCCGAGGGCTTGGGTCTCGAAGAGGAACATCGGGATCTTAGTCGTCGACCAGGCGCCCATAAATATGAGGATATTCGCGAAGCTCGCGCCCTTTTTCATGAGTACGGCGGCCACGGGGAACGCCCCGTAGAGCGGACCCGCCGCTGCCGAGCCGAGCGCGAACGCGATGAGCGGGCCCTTGATCCCGGAGGCCGGCCCCATGAAGCGCATCATGGTTTCGCGCGGCACCCACACGTCGAGGAGGCCCAGCAGCATGAAGATCGGCGGCACGACGAGCAGCATCGTCTTAACCTGCCCAAGGAGAGAGCTCGCCGTCTTGGGCGCAAGCTCCGGCACGGCTATCATGAACGCGACGAGACCAATGAGGGCCGCGATCGGCGCGCGGTATCTTTTAAGGGTTTCTTTCAGTTTCATAGTCCCACCACCCATGCCACGAAAAGCGCGGCAACGAAAGAGAATATAAGCGCGAACGCGTTTCGGAGGATCGCGGCGCGCTTGCCGAAATACTTGATCTCCATCGGTAGGGTTACGATGCCGACCATCATGAGGCTCGAGACGAAGGTCGCTATCTGAAGGACCCCCGCGCCGTTTCGGAGCAACTCCCCGGCGAGCGGGAAGGCGACGAATCCTGGGATCAGGGTAATCGAGCCCAGTGCCGCCGCGATGATCACCCCGACGGCCCCAGTGCCGGCCCCGAGGAAGCGCCCAATCGTTTCGGCGTTAAAGACCGCGAGCATCACCGCTATTAGGATGAGCACGGTGATGAATTGCGGCATGATCCCCTCGAGCGCCTTGAGGCCCTTGCGGACCGCCTGCATGGTTTTTTGCCGGTCCTTGAAAAACGAGAGGGCGAAGAGCAGTATGGCTATGACGTAAAAGATGATCGCGTCCATTGTCACTCCTTATCCATGAGTATACCGAAGCCGCGCAGGAATGGATGTGACAATTGTCACGCAGTCGTTCGATTTTTTTGACTGAACGCGCTTAAATGCTTTCGATGGGGGGCACATCGGGCTGAGTGATGGGCAGTGTTATCGTGAAAGAGGTGCCCTTGGCGGGCTCCGAGTCTACCGATAGGGAGCCGTTATGCTTGGATACGATGATGTCGAACGATATGCTGAGCCCCAACCCGGTTCCCTTACCCGGCTCCTTCGTGGTGAAGAACGGGTCGAAAACCCGCGACTGGATTTCCTTAGGAATTCCTGGGCCGTCGTCCGAGATGACGATGACGACCGAGTTTCCCGCCTGCTTCGTCTCTATCGAAACTCGGCCCCGGTCCTTTCTTTTTTGAGAGCCGATCGCCTGGGCAGCGTTGACGATGAGGTTCAGAAGGACCTGGTTAATCTCGCCCTCGTTAGCGCATATCTTGGTGAGTTGTCCGAGTTTCAGCTCCACGTCGGCGACGTATTTCAGCTCGTTGCGCGCGACCGAGAGGGCCGATTCGACGCACTCGTTAACGTCGCAGTCCGCGAATTCGGAGACGTTTCCCGCCCTCGCGAATTTCATGAGGTTGGACACGATTTTCTTGATGCGCGCGAAGCCCTCGTCGCTCTCGTCGAAGATATGCGCGGCTTCCCCGGTGATGTAGGGGATGTCTTTTTTCGCGCAAGCCTCTCTGGCCTCGGGCAGCGCGTCGCGGAGCCCCTCGAGGACGCCCTTTAGGGACTCAAAGTACGAGCGGAGCATCGTCTGATTGCTCTTCAAAAAACCGAGGGGGTTGTTGATCTCATGGGCGACTCCCGCCGCGAGCTGCCCGATGGACGCGAGCTTTTCCTGCTGGAGGAGCATCGCCTGGGCTTCCTTGAGCTCCTGATTCGCCTTCGTGAGCTCGAAGTTCATTTCCCAAAGGTCCCTCTCGTTCTTGATGCGCTCGCTGATATCCTTTAGCAGTCCCTGGATTTCCTGTACGTTACCGTCGGCGTCCTTGACCGTATGCGCGGTCTCCAGGCAATAGGTCGCCGTCCCGTCCGGGCGCACGATGACGATCTCGAAGTCGTTTATGAAACCCGCCTCGCGGATTTTCCTTCTGAAAAAGGCATGGGCGCCCGGGTCGGAGGTAAAATCCGAGAAGGTTTTTCCGACGATCTGATTTTTGTCCTCTACCCCGAAAAGCAGCAGTCCCGCGTGATTGACGCTGGTGAACCGTTCCTCGCTGTCGAGGGTATAGATCGCGTCGCGAAACATCTCGAAGAACGTGCTCATTCGCGTTTGCACGAGCTTGAGGGCGTCCTCCGCCTCGTGCCGGTTGCGAATCTCGAGTTCCCTCGCGTAGCGTACCGTGACTATCTCGGAGATGATTTTCGCCGTTAGGGAGAAACTTTCGGCCTCATCGGACCGCCAGGGATCGGCGTTCCTCCCGATGAACATGTAGCTCGGCTCGGCGTCGCCGTTGTCCAGCTTGATCCCCAGCCAATGCGCGACCGGCACGTCGATGCCCGGGGGCGCCCAGTCGTCGAACGCGTGCAGGCCGGCCTCGCGCAGCCGTTTGGGAATCGATGCGCGCCATCGATCCTCGGGAAGCGAGATGGGAAAGCCTGATTTTACGAGGCAGAACTTGAACATCCTTTTCGCGTTCACGTAAAAAAGCGCGCCGAGGTCGGCCCCGAAGGATTCCGCGATGGCTCTGATCACCTCGGTGTTAGCCCTCTCGGAGTCGTCCCTGAGATATATCGCGAAAAGTTTCGCGGCGAGCTCGACGCTCGAGACCTTCGATGGCGTCATAGTATCAGGCCGGTGAGTATGGTGAAGTCGCCGTCGAGCTTGGTAGTTCCCCCCGCGGCTATGACCGCGTCGATGATTCGCTGGTGAAAGTTTGCCCCCACTGGGGTCTTCTTCATGATCTCGGTCAGCCGCGTCTTTTTGCAATGATCCGACAGGCCATTCGTATAGAAGAGAAGCAGATCCTGGCGCATGAGATTCAGGGTGTTCTGCGAGTGGAGCGTCTGCGTCGCCCCTCCGAGGGGCGAGCCCGATACCGGGATCTCCTCGACGGCAAGACCCCGAACGATGATGGGATGGGTGCTTCCCGCGTTCGCGTAGGTAAGCGACATCGACTTGAGGTCGAGCACGCCCGCGAAAAAGGCAAGCGAGACTTCCTGGGAACCCTTAAACGCAAAGTGTAGGCGGTTATTGAGCCAGTCGAGAAAATCCGCCGGGGCGAAGGCATGGTTCCCGAGGCCATGAACGTATTCCGGGTATATGATCGCCTTCAGGATCGCCGTGATGAGCGCCGCGCGCACGCTGTTGCCCGCGATACTGCCTATCAGAATGAGATAGCGGTCGGGCCCGAGGAGGGTGACGTCGTAGTAGTCGCCGCTGCAATAGATCCCGTCGACCGGCCGATAGGTTCCGCGGAACTCGATCTTCGCGGACGCGGGCAGGTTCGGCCGAAGGAAGGCTTTCTGCAGTTCTCCCGCGAGCTTGAGCTCTTCCGTCATTCGATCCAGGGTTTCCTCGTTCTCGCGGAGGAGACGGAAGTGCGTCATGGCCTTCTGCATCTCGGCGAGAAGGTAAGGGTGATCCCAGGGCTTTAGCATGAAGCTGAATATCCCCGCGCTTACCGCTTTGACGATTTCCTCCGTATCCGAATAGCCGGTTAGGAGCAGGGTGATTATCTTAGGGTAGAGCGACTTGACCTCGATCAGGAAATCCGAGCCGAGCGTCTCCGGCATGCGGAGGTCGGAAACTATCAGCGCGGTGCGTTCGGCGTTGGTCTCGAGAAAGCGAAGTCCTTGTTGCGCCGAGGCGGCCGTGGCGATATCAAGGTTGTTCTCGCTCGCCCATTCGTGCAGCTCGCGCTTGAGCGCCATCAGGATATTCGGCTCGTCGTCGACGAGCAGCACCGTGTATACGCCATTTGTCATCGCGGTCCCCCTAAAACAAGTATAGGCGAACCATTTAACGGCGCAACTGTGTGTTTTGCTTTACTATCGAAAGAGATATAGTGAAAGCAATGAAAATCACTGCTCGCGAAAGCTACCGGACCGTCGATCTCGCGCGCGCCGCCGGCACCCATGAGAACACGGTACGCCTGTACGCGGAGTGGGGTTTCCTGGCGACGCCCGAGCGCGCGGAAAACGGGTATCGCCTTTGGAGGCGGGAGGATATCGACCAGATGCTTTTCGCGCGCCTCGCGCTTCATGGTATGTGGCCGGGCCGCCGTATTCGCGAGTCGGCGCTTGCCTTGGTGCGTCGCGCCACCACCGGGGATCTCGCCGGCGCGGCCCGGGACGCGGCGCGCCATCTTGGTCTCGTCGAGGCGGAGCTCGAGAACGCCGAGGCCGCCGCCGCGTTTCTTGAAAGTTGGGCCAGGGGCGAGGCCATGCCGCGCGGCGACGGCCCCCGAATGGGCCCTCGCGAGGCGGCGGACGCGGTTTCCGCGTCGCCGGATCAGATCAGGAATTGGGAGAGAAACCGGCTCGTCAATACCCCGCGCGATCCCGATACGGGCCGGAGGGCGTATGGCCCCGAGGAACTTGGCAGGATACGCGTCATTCGCTCTCTTTTGCTCGCGGGGTACAGCGTCTCGGCGATCCTTCGCATGGTGACCGAGTTGGATCGCGGAAGGACGACCGAGCTCAGGGACGTCCTGGATAATCCCCGACCCGACGAGGACGCGCTCACCGCCTTTGACCGTTGGCTTCATTCCCTCGACGAACAGAGGACGCGCGCCCGGGCGCTAATCGACGCGCTCGAGGAAATGAAACTCCGCGCGGAAAAAAGCTCCCGCGCCGAAGAAAGCTCCCGCGCCGAAGAAAGCTCCCGCGCCGAAGAAAGCTCCCGCGCGGCCCCGTTTAGTTAAGGACTTTCCGGACGGAGAACATCGCGAGGGCGGCTCCCCCGACCCCGAACGCGATCGAAAGGGCAAAGGCGATCGGGATCGAACGGGGATCGCCCGTTCGCGATACCAATGAGCGCATCGCTTCCAATAAGTAACTGAGGGGATTCCAGTCTGACGCGATCTGAAGCCACCGCGAGCCCATGAGCTCCCTTGGCACGAATGTCGGCGCGAGGAACAGTAACATGAAGATGGCGGACCCAATGGCCCCCGCGAGCTCAACCTTGTTGGTGCGCATCACGGCCGCAGCGGAAACCGCGGATATTCCGCCGCCGAATAGCGTCGCCAGGGCCGCGGTCCCAAGAATTCCCAAGAGTCCGCCGCGCGCCGGCGCCCCGAGTAGGATTCCGAGTCCGAGGATTGCGAGGGCCGAGAGGAATATCCCGACCGCGTCCGCGAGAATGGCCGCGAGCACGAACGAGAACCGAGGGACCGGGGCCGACGCTATCCGGTAGAAATAACCCGACGCGATATCCTTGCTCAACGACTGAGCGGAACCGGCGGACGAGGCGAAGAGCAGCGATACGACCCCCATCGGCAAAAGGTATGCCATGTACCCCGCGCCGGAGAATTGGGGCAGAAAATCTATCCCACCGATCGCCGCGTCGTAGACGACGAGGAAAAACACGCTCATCCCGAGACCCGAAAGGAGCGAGGTTGGATTGGCGAGAAGCCTCCTGATCGCGCGGGCGACTATAAGGGTTGCGGAATTACGCATATACGGCCTCCTTCGCCCTGCGGGCGTCGATGTATTTCAGGAATCCAGACTCGAGATCCTCCCCCTCGCCTGAGTGCTTGCCGATGAAATCGGCGATCGTTCCGCGGTATCCGACGAGGCCCCCATCCAGAACGGCGAGCTCTTCGGCGTTTCGCTCCGCCTCGGCGAGGTACTGCGTGGAGAAAAAGACCGTCACGCCGTCCTCCTCGTTCAGTCTTCGGATCTCGGCCCAGAAATCGGCCCTGATCTCGGGGTCCATGCCCACCGTCGGCTCGTCGAGAAACAGCGCCTTTGGCCCATGGACCAGCGCGAGCGCGACGTGCAGCCGCCGCTTGTTCCCCCCGGAGAGGTCCTTGGTCTTTCTGTCGGCGATTTCCCCGAGCTTGAATCTCCTGATCAGGTCCTCTGCCTTGGTTTCCGCTTCCTTCCTGTCCATGCCGTAAAGGCGACCCTGAAAGCGTAGCTGAGAGCGCGGCGTCTCCTCGGGATCGAGTTGCGCTTCCTGTAGCGCGACCCCGATCATCCTTCGGATTTCCTTGGCGCCCGTTGAGCCCGCTATCCCGCCAATCGTGACCGTACCTGAGTCCGCGCGCGAAAGCATGCACAGAATTCGGATCAAGGTCGATTTTCCCGCGCCGTTTACCCCAAGAAGGGCGAAGCGGCAACCGGCGGGCACCGTGAGATTGATTTCCCGGAGCGCTTGCGGGCCGTTGCGGTATTTCCGCGATAGGCCCCGAATTTCGATGATATCCATTGTTGGTATCCTCCTGTAAGGTGGATACTACCAAACGCTATTCGGGGTGGTGCGCTAGTGGAGGGTTTTTTATCTATGCCTCAGGAACGCGAGAATGAAAACCGTCGCGCGGCGTTTCCGCGGGCGCGACGGCTTCGGCATTCCGTTCCAAGGTTATTTTTTCTTAAGAAGGGCCGCGAAGGGGTTATAGGTGTCGCCGGAGGAATCGCCTCCGAGGTATTTCTTGGAGGTTTCGTCGTCCTCGGGGGAGGTCGCCTGCTTGAGCGATACCCGTCGTTTCGAGACGTCGACGTCGAGAATCTGAACCTCGACCTTCTGACCGACCGTGACCGCGACCTTAGCGTTCCCGTACTTATCCTCGCCGCGAAGCTCGGAAATGTGGAGGAGCCCGTCGATCCCCGGCTCGAGCGTCACGAAGGCGCCGAAGTCCGTCACGCGGGCGACCGTACCTGAATGGCGCGAGTCCCTGGGGTACTTTTCGCGGGCGGTGGACCAGGGGTCCGAAAGGAGGCTCTTCATGCTGAGCGAGAGACGCTCGCTCGCCCAGTCGATCTTGATGATTTCCGCCTCGATCTCCTGTCCGACGGTAAGAACCGCGCGGATATCCTCGACGCGGGTCCGCGAGATCTCGGAGACCGGGAGAAGGGCCTGAACGCCCCCAAGGTCGACGAAGGCGCCGAAATCCTGGATGGACTTGATCGTTCCCTTGATGACCTGATTAACATGAAGGCTTTTCTTGAGCTCCTCGAGCTGTTCCTGCCTGGCCTCTTCCTGGATGGCGCGGTTCGAGACGACGATCTTGCGGCCGCCCTCTTTGTATTCCTGGATCTTGAAGGTAAGGCGCTTGCCGACGTAGGTTTCGGCGTTCTCGGTCCTTTTCATGCCCATCTGGGAGAAGGGGCAGAAGGCGCGGGTTTCGCCGAGGCGAATCTCGTATCCGCCCTTTATCTCTTTTTCGACGAGTCCGTCGACGGGGATCTTGTTCGCGAATGCGTTTTCCAGCATGGCCGATCCCGCCTTGTCGCCCGCGATCCGGGTGGTAAAGCGCATCTCGCCGTTTTTGGCGGTAAGGAAATATACCTTGATCGCGTCGCCTTCTTCAGCGGTCAGCTTGCCGTCTTTGTCGGTAATCTCGGCCTTGTCCATGACGCCTTCGCTCTTTCCGCTGAGCTGGAGGAATACGCAGTCCTTCGAGATGGACACGATGTGGGTTTCCACCATCTGTCCGGGCTGCAGCTTTTCCATCTTTACGAGGCTTTTTTCAAAAAGGGACGCAAAGCTGTTGGCGCCCGTATCTTCAGATTGTTGTTTCATGGGGGGGAGTATACCAGAAAAGGGCTTTTGGGTTAATCCGTGTCGGGGAAGAAAATCCGCGTTCGCACGTAAGTTTGTTTCCATCTTCCCATAAAACCATGGTATGATTGCGCAAAATGATTATCCGGAGGCATTACCGATGAGAATGCGACGTTTCGCGACCTTTGCGCTCGCCCTGTGCGCCCTTTCCGGGCTTTTCGCGGCCCCAAAATACCTTGCGCCGGCGGGCAAACCCGGTGAGCTCGTGTACATCCCCTATCCCGTCGCGATTACCGTGGACGGCGACCCTTCCGATTGGAAGGATATCGAGCGAATCCCCGTCGAAACCGGCCCCTATCTCTCGGGCGACCTTAAGGATAATGGCCGCTACGAGTTTTCCATTTGCGCGGACAAGCGGAACATCTACCTCCTGATGACGATGGCCGACAAAAAGATCGTCGGCGGAAAGCACGGTCGGGATTTCTGGAATGAGGACTCATTCGAGATCTACTTTAACCTTTCCGGCAACCTGGACGCCGTCGAATACGGCAAGGGCATCGTGCAGATCAACGTCAACGCGACGAATCTGAAGATTGACGACCCGAACGCGCTTTCACTGACGGGCGTGCGCTTCGCCGAGGAGGGCTACGACGTTTCCGGCCGCGCCTTTAAGACCGACGATGGCTGGGGAATCGAGATCGCCATCAAGCTTGAGAATAACATCGAGCCGTATCACGGCTTTACCGTCGGCGTGCAGACTCAGGCAAACGGCGCGACGGTAAAGGACCGCGACTCCAAGCTCATCTGGTCGATATACGACACCACCGATATCTCCTGGAAAAACCCGCGGGTCTTTGGCACCGGCGTGTTTTTCGAGGTGGGCAAGACCGACGTGCCCCAGCCAATGCGGCAGAACCTTCCCAAGGTCGTAAAGCGCAAGACCATTCCCCTGGATAAGCTCCCCAAGGTGCGGGTTAACCAGGTTGGGTATTTCCCTAACGGGCCGAAACTCGCCGCCATTGTTTCCGACTCGGCGTCCCCGCTTGAGTGGACGTTGCGCGACGCCGACGGCAAGACCGTTTCGTCGGGCAAGACCATTCCCTCCGGGAACGACCTTTCCTCCGGCGACCCGCTCCACTACGCGGACTTCGGAACCTTCCGAAAGCAGGGCAAGGGCTATACCCTCGTCGTGGGCGACGCCGTCAGCTTCCCGTTCGACATCGGCGCCGACGCCTACGCGGGCTTAAGCCGCGACGCTATGCGCTACTTCTACCTTTCGCGCATAGGCATCCCACTAGAGGCGAAATTCGCGGGCGAGACTTGGGCCCGACCCGCGTTCTTCGAGTCCGACTCGAGCGTGAAGGCCGTCGACTATCCGGTGTTCCCCTCGCGCGAGTATTCCGAGCGCCCGTATACCCTCGCAGCGGGCAAGGGCTGGATGGACGCCGGCGACTACGGTAAGTACGTCGTTAACGGCGGTATCTCCGTTTGGACCCTCCTCAACGCCTACGAGCGCGACCCCCGGACCTTTCCGGACGGCACGCTCGGCATTCCCGAGAGCGGAAACGGGATTCCCGACGTATTGGACGAGGTTCGCTGGGAGCTTGAGTTTATGCTCGGGATGCAGGTGCCCGACGGACAGAGCGACGCCGGTATGGCGCATCACAAGCTTCATGAAAAGAAATGGCTGCCGCTTCCTTACAAGGCGCCCGAGCGGACCGACGACCGCTTCGCGATGCGTCCCTCCACCGCGGCCACGTTAAACCTGGCCGCATCGGCCGCGCAGGCAGCCCGCCTGTATGGCTCGGTGGACAAGGCCTTTGCCGACCGTCTGCTCGTCGCCTCGGAAAAGGCATGGGCCGCCGCCAAGGCCAATCCCGCGAAACTCTTCTATTATGTCAGCGACGACGGCGGCGGGGACTATGACGACGTTAAGGTCGGGGACGAGTTCCTCTGGGCTTCGTGCGAGCTATGGCTCACCACCGGCAAGGCCGAGTACCGCGAGTATCTGGAAACGGCGCTTGCCTCTGGGGAGTACGCCTCGGTCATGAGCGCCCCGAATGGCCCGATGTCCTGGGGCAATACGGCAAGCCTTGGAATGCTTTCGCTCTTGGGTAAAAAAAGCGGGCTCGAGCCCTCCGTCATAAAGGGTCTCAAGGCGTCTCTCGTTGCCGGCGCTGACCGTTACCTTTCCCAGATCAAGGATGAAGGCTATCGAGCGCCGTTCTTTGAATACGAGTGGGGCTCTAATTCAGGCGTGTTGAACAAGGCGATCCTTCTCGCCTACGCCTATGACCTGACCGGCCAGGTAAAGTACCGCGACGCGGTCGCCTCCTCCATGGATTACGTGCTTGGGCGGAACGCGCTTTGCAAGAGTTTCGTTTCGGGGTATGGCGGATATCCCATGTATTACCCGCACCACCGCTGGTGGACCGACGAGGAAAGCCTAGGCTTCCCGCCTCCGCCTCCTGGGGGTCTTTCCGGCGGACCAAACGAAAAGCCGACGGATGACGCAGCCGCCTTCCTCGCTAAAAAGGCGACACGGGCAAAGCGTTACGCGGACGATGTTCGCTCTTACTCGACGAATGAGGTAGCCATTAACTGGAACGCCCCGCTCGTGTGGACCTCATCCTGGCTTGATTCCCGTATGGATAAGGCCTCGTCCGGGCCCCTTTCGCCGGTTCCGGTCATGGTTGCGGTCGTTTTAGCGGTATTTGCGGTCGTTGGAGCGCTGTTATTGCGAAAAAAAAAGTCGCAAAGCGGCCGAAAACAGGACACGGTTAATGAAAAGTGATATAATAGGTTCATTGGCAGTTCATCCTGAATCGTTTTAACCGGACATCGGGCAAGAATCGCTATCGCTTATCAGCTGATAAGCGCACTTTTACAAATCCGGTATTTTTTTATATCGGATGAAGGATGCCACAATGGGCAAGAAAATTTATGTTGGAAACCTTAGCTATGACACCAGCGACGCTGGTCTCAATGACCTCTTTCAGCAGCACGGCAAGGTAGTTTCGGTAAAGACCATCGTCGACCGCGACACCGGCCGCTCGAAGGGTTTTGCGTTCGTCGAAATGGGAACTGAGGAAGAGGCTCGCGCCGCGATCGCCGCCCTCAACGGAATCAGCCTCGACGGCCGCCAGCTCAAGGTCAACGAGTCCATCGACAAGCCCCGCACCAACGACCGCTACGGTTACTAATCGTCCTTGACGAGAACGCCCGAATCGAAAGGTTCGGGCTTTTTTTTACCCAAACGCCCCACATACCGACAACGTCCCCTACCTCCCGCCGATTTAGGCATTTTTGATCACGTATCTCCATTATTCATAATTGCGAAAAGGTTTATCGCCCCCTATTATGCGGAGGTACAACGTGTATGCATTTAAGTGTGTCTTTGAAATTTATGAAGGAGCGATATGAAGTACGTTAAGTTTGTAGCGGTATGCTGCGTCCTTGCTGCCTTGTTCACGTGCCAAAATCCGGCGACGCCGGCCAACCCGTCGAACCCCGGCGATCCGACGACCCCGACGTATCCCGGCGATCCGGCCGCACTGCCGACCAAGCCCGTTTTTAACTATGCGGCTGGCTCCTATTGGGGCGGCATCGAACTGACTATCACGGCGACGAACGCGAAGACTATCTATTACACGACGAATGGGTATGATCCCACGATCGTCTACTACCGGCAAACCCTCGGAACGACGCCGATAACGGTAAGCGCGAATCAGACGGTTAAGGCCGTCGCAGTCAACGCCGACGGCGTCATGTCCGACGTCATGAGCGCGGACTACGTAATCGACCCGTACGCGGGCTGGCCGACGATTAATTTGAGCTCCGGGGCGTGCAATACCGCACAGACGGTAACCATAATTCCGGACGCTAATACCGTCGTTCGCTATACCATTACGACCAACGGCGAGGAACCCGCGGACCCGACCGGTACTTCCGCCGCCTACGAGGGTTCTATTTCCTTGCCGACCCAAGGGACCTCCGAGATCTATTATAGGTATAAGTTTAAGGCATTCACGACGGCGTTCGATCCCTCGGTTCCCCGAAGCGCGATCGAATCCACCGTCGAGAGCCGAACTTGGAAGATCGATACCCTTCCGCCCGAGCCCCCGGCAGGACTGAAGGCAAAGTGCTACTCGGGTGGATCGATCGGCCTTAACTGGACCGGTTTTAACTCTGACTCGGACGTACGCGAATATTCCGTTTCGTACGGCGCGGGCTCGCAAGTCTCCGACGCGGTGACCGAATGGAAAACCCCCAATCAGGCAAATTATCAAACCGTGACGGG
>JACCEE010585219.1_pt1 | contig 13688 bp, 11 predicted proteins | sample 7449931 | NCBI WGS metagenome assembly JACCEE01 (sample SAMN15323457, study PRJNA562643) | freshwater metagenome | isolation source: river surface water | place: USA:Blue River Watershed | collected 2017-08-19 | reverse complement strand
GAGTGGTCTGATTGAACGGCTTGGGTTCCTTGTCCTCTTACGGTGTGGATTAAAACTGTAAGAAGAATGGTTAGGAATAGGATATCTGATTTAATAGTCATTCAAGTATTGTTTTTTCAAATGGAAGATAAGATCCTCTTTTAACTCGGGTAGTGCAAAATTAGGCATATAGTCTTAGATTCTCTTTTAAATGTGGAGTCGTATAATCTTCTTTTTTTTGGGTTTACTTGACATGGTTTGTTGATTAATACTATATTTGCTAATTAAGGTATTTGAGTACCCTCATTATTAGTAAACGAGGTGTTTCAAAGCAACAAGAGGAAGAGAAAACACCCTTTTTTGTAAGACAACAGGTTTATAAAGGAGAAATAAAGTGATGAAATCATGATAAAATTACCGGAAAGAATAGTAACGCTGATAAATAGGTTGAAGCCACCACCCAGGTTGAGGATCCCGGTTACCATACTATCGGGAGTCATGGTAGGGCTTTCAATTTTCTTGTTTTATGTTTCAAATGCAGCATCGTACATCTCAGATGATCCTGCAACCTGTGTAAACTGTCATATAATGCAACCGGAGTATGCCAGTTGGTTTCATAGCTCACATCAAAGGGTAGCAAATTGCAATGATTGTCATGTTCCGCATGATAATGTTTTCAACAAGTATTATTTCAAGGCGAAGGATGGGCTTCGTCATGCGACGATGTTTACATTAAGAGCCGAGCCACAGGTTATAAAGATGCATCAAGCCGGACAAGAGGTTGTTCAGCAGAACTGTTTGAGATGTCATGAAAAGCTTTTTGATCATAATATCATGGAGTTGATACAGCATGGCTATCATACAGCAACCGAGACGAGGCAGTGTTGGGAGTGCCATAGAACGACGCCACATGGTTCTGTTAAGGGGTTGGCCACGGTTCCGAATGCTCTCGTACCAGTGTTAGGCCCTATCGTGCCAGATTGGTTAAAGATTAAGATGAAGGAAAACAAGAGAAACTAGAGGCTTAGTGCTATTCGGCTTAAGTTGTTATACTATAATCCAGCATTCGATTGAAATTACACTGAGCCCTTTTTGCGGCATAGAAATATAAAATAGAAACAGATGAAAAAGAGCGAATCAAACAGAAATTGGAGAATAATCCTGATGTTTTCTGCTACTATTGTGGTGACATTTTTACTTGGATTGTTAGCCTCAAGTATAGTAGAGCGTAGGTCTGAGCGCAACTTTGTGTATAAACCCAAGGTAGCTCTTACAGAGAATGAGCCTCGAAATGAGGTATGGGGTCTGAATTATCCTCTGGAGTATCAGAGTTATATACAGACAGCTGATACGAATTTTCGAAGTAAGCATGGGGGAAGTGCTACACATGATATGTTAGCAGAGGATCCATCCATGGTTATTTTGTGGGCTGGTTATGCTTTCTCAAAGGATTATAAGCAGGGGAGGGGGCACTATTATGCGATAGAAGACATTCGAAACACGTTACGGACTGGTTCGCCGATGGGTCCAGAAGAGGGACCAGAGCCATCCACTTGTTGGAGTTGTAAAAGTCCTGATGTGCCTAGAATGATGGCAAAAGAGGGGGTTGAGGCTTTCTATAAGGGGAAGTGGGCAAGGTTAGGTGCAGAGGTTGTTAATCCTATTGGGTGTGCCGATTGCCATGATCCGGAGTCAATGAGTTTACGCATTACTCGTCCGGCGCTCATCGAGGCTTATCAGAGGATGGGTAAGGACATCAAGTTAGCCACCCATCAGGAGATGCGTTCATTGGTATGCGCTCAGTGTCATGTTGAGTATTATTTTAATAGTTTCGATGGGAAAGAGAAGTACCTTACCTTCCCATGGGATAAAGGTTTCACGGTGGAATCTATAGAGGAGTATTATGATAATCTTGGCTTTTCTGATTGGACTCATCAGTTGAGCAAAGCACCGATGTTGAAGGCGCAACATCCCGATTTCGAGTTATATACTATGGGGGTTCATGGAGACCGAGGAGTCTCTTGTGCTGATTGTCATATGCCATATCGTTCAGAAGGCGGTCAAAAATTTACAGATCATCATATTCAAAGTCCGTTAAATAATGTAGCCAATAGTTGCCAGGTCTGCCATCGTGAAGAGGCTGGAAAACTCATTTCAAATGTCATTGAACGTCAAGATAAAATTGCCGAGGCGCGTGGAATTTTGGAGCAAGAGTTGGTCAAGGCACATATAGAGGCCGGAATGGCTTGGGATAAAGGGGCAAAAGAGACCGATATGAAGGACATTCTGATAGATATCCGACATGCGCAATGGAGATGGGACTACTCAGCGGCCAGTCATGGTGCCTCATTCCATGCTCCGGTTGAGACCCAGCGTATTATTGCCAAAGGACTTGAGAAGGCTGTTTCTGCCAGAGTAAAGTTAGTGCGTCTACTCGCTAAACTGGGACAGGTTGATGAGATCAAATATCCGGATGTCTCAACGAAGGAGAAGGCTCAGAAATATATTGGAATTGATCTTAAAGAGTTAAATCAACAGAAGGCTAAGTTTAAAGAAGTTGTTATTCCTCAATGGGTCAAGCAGGCCAAGAGTCGCGAATCGGAGTGGAAGGTTACCTATTTATAGAATGAATTAGTACAATAGGTTACTTCAATACTAATCCGTTTCAACGGGCTATTTTTTGGATGCATTCGGGCATTTGAAAGATAGCCCGATTCGTTTAGAATCTTGGGAAAATATTGGCTCATTTGAAGTTGATTCTGATGATTGTCATTCCAATAAAAGGTAAAAGGCCGTACAATCTCTGCACGACCTTTACACGAGCTTCCATGTAACCAGTATATTTAAAATTAACCTGTCAAATAAACCTGTCTATTGAGAAAAGAAAAAACTGGTTAAACTAACGGCAAGCTTACTTGGAAACTCAAAAAATTCTTAATTAAAACTTGTTATCTTTTGATGATGATATTAACATTGAAAGAGAAAGAATGTTTAAGGCAACACAATGATTATCGAAGATTGACGTTGCAATTCTTTCATATTGCAAATATATAAAAGTTGAATCACCAGTCAACAGAAAATAGATTTTTATTTCTAATTTTTTGGATCGATTTCAGCTAGTAATTCTGATGCCTTTTGGTTGAAGTAGTTTTGTGATTCAGCTACTCGTTTCAATTGATTGACGGCCTTTGATTTATCTCCGGCTTTAAGGTAGCAAAGAGCAAGATACCATTCCGACTGATCAACAAAAAGATTTACTTTCTCATTTTGTAGGGCTTCAAAAATCTGAGCAGCCTTAGTACAATCACCTATTTCTAGTAGAGAAACCCCCAGATAGAAACGAGAGGCGGTATTGGTAGATTTTTCAGAGAAGAGTTGGATGGCTTCTTCATATTTACCCGTTGCATAGAGTTGCATGCCCTTCCCGAATTGTTCCGATTCAGGGTTTACATTTCCACTACGTTGAATCATGATAGGCTTGGCAGCCTGATGGTATTTGGTGTAGAGATCTTCCAATGATGGCTCAGAGGAGATACGGCTTATCATTATACCACTTAAAATAACGATAGCTGCTAAGATTGCAGCAATTGCTTTCCATTGTGACCTTAGGAAGATTTGTACAGCTGGCCTCTTGTCATTCTCTTCTTGAATGGTTTTGAGTTTTTTTCTCAACTGCATACTTTTCCAATCATCTAATGCTGATTTCAATTGCCTGTTAAGCTCAACCTCTTCTGCAAATTTGGCATCTTCTTTTAATATCCGATTAAAAGAGGCCAATTCAACATCTGTCATTAATCCTTTTAGATAGCGCTCGATGATTTCACTTCTTTCTTCAAATCTCATTCTTCAGGGAGTTATAGAGTGGGTCATTTTGAATTCTTTTCAGCAACTTTTCCTTGCATTCGAACTTTTTCTTTTTGACAAACTTTTCCGTGACGCCCATCATTTCGGCTATTTCGGCTAAGGAGACCTGTTCAATGTACAACTGTAACAGTATCTGACAGCGACCACTTAATTTCATGAAATGCTTCTGATAGAGATTATGCTGAAGCATGGCATCAATCGAGTTGGTCAGATCATTCTCCTCTGTGGCCGTTAGCTCTATATTGGTCTCAGAAAAACTTTGACTCGGTAATTGCTTTCTCGAATGAAGCTCCTTTAACCAAAGAATTCGTGCCGTCGCAAAAAAGTATGTAGAAAAAGAACACTCAACAGTAAACGACTCTTGTGATACTCTTTGAAATATGGCTACCACAGTCTCCTGAAACAGATCACGGGCATCTTCAACAGACCCTTTGTTCTGACTTACATATGACTTTAGATTCCTGAAGTATTCTACATAGATATGCTGTAATACATCCGAATCATGTCGTGCCACACCTTCAAACAATTCTTCGCTTGTGTATGAAGCCACTTTGCGTCTACTATTAATATAGTGCTGTTTTTTGATAAAAGGTAACCCCCCTGAAGCTATCTTTTTTTCAAAAAATTTTAAAAATAATTTATTCCCTTGTTCAACAATCTTTTATGTCAAAAGAACTATGCATTAGTTGCTTTTTACCTTGTTAAACTTGACAAATCTACAATATTTTACAATATTTTCATCATTTTTGAAAACTGTTTCCATAAATAAGACAAATGCATTGAGAAACGCTCTCAAAGCTAATGTTATAGTTGTTTATCAATTATATATTACGAGTCTCTATTTTACGGGAATTACAATCTTATTCCATAATTTGGAGGCGGGCAATTTACAGGGTGAAATTTACTCTTAAAGTACCAGCATAACATTCCCAGAACTTGTGGTTGAAAACAAGTCGAATCAAACTTAGTTAGGGTCGGAGAAAACTAAAGAGGGAATAGAGAGATGTAGACTTTTGTATATGTTAGTATTTAGAAAGTTTTGACTTTCTGTTTTTCTTAATCATTAAGATGATTACCAATGCAAACAGAAGAATAAGAGTAGATAGTCCAATTACTAGATAGGTTGAGAATGGAGTTTTTACATCATTGAAGACCTGATCTTCACCTATTGAAACATAAGCCGACCAGAAATAAGGGTGCGATCTGAGTTTATCTGCGCTGTTTAGATAATTCAACTTGGACTCACGTAATGCTTCGTCAACGGGAATGTGGTCTTTAAATCGTTTATAGAAATCGGCCATAATGCCGGTCCCTGATTCATCCTCTACTTCCCAAAGGGTCATTATAACGGTTGGGATACCTGTATAGACAAATCCTCGTGCTAAGCTAACGATTCCTTCTCCTTTTATTAAGGTGCCATTTCCTGTATTACAACTGCTTAAAACGGCTAATTGAGCATTAAGTGGGATGTTATAGATCTCGTAGGTATTGAGAAGATTGTCTTCATCATTGTCTTTGACATTGGTAAAAACCATCTTACTGAACATAGGGTTCTCTTCATCAACCAAGGTGTGCATCGCTAAATGTAAGATCGCATATTGTCCGGCTTTCTCTTTAAAAATTCGTTCAGTAGCCATGTCACCTCTATAGATATCAACACCCGAGAAGATATCATTGATGGCTTTGACCTCTTGTTGGCTTCCTGGAATATCTTTTAAAATTAGAGGCTCCGAATTTGATGTAAGGATACCGGTTTGGATTGGTTTGCTGTTACTATAAACGGGGGCAAAGGCACCTAATGTTCTTGTAGGTTTTTTCTGCTCGTTCAACTTTGTATGGAGCATCGTAGCCAGATAGGAGTATCTAGGAATAAAGCTTTTAATAAGATAATCTAGTTTTGCATAGTCGGGCATCTCTCCTTCCGCCGGCTTTCTTATAAGGGTCTCAAAGGGCAGGTACCCGAGTATTCCGTCAGGGATGATTACTAATTTCTTAGTTCTGATCTCAGACTCAAAAGGTTTGATGAGCTTTGTATAAAGTTTATAACTGAGCTGGGTAAAGGTGGTAAAGCTACCTTCTGGGTCGGACAAAGGACCCGATCTGATGTTCTCTACATAGGCTCGTACGTCTGACTCCAATTCTTTAGTTGCCGTATCAACATTAACGAGGAGGGTGTCTTTGGAAAGAAGAAAGGTGTATAAGACATTGTCAGTTAATGCATACTCAAGAATGGTTTCCTCTTTTAAGCTCTTTTGTATAACGGAAGGCTCCAGAGTGCCATCTCCATATTTAATCTTATAGTATTCCGGGTATTTCTGCCTAATGGTTTCGGCTAACAACTCTTGTTTTTTCTCCAATTCAAAGACCTTATCTCGCCAAAGATCTAGCTTTTGTTGGCTAGGTCGTGCCTTTTTCTGCTCTTCGTAGATAAGTTTTTTATAATTGGCTATACTGTTGCGAAGCTCTTTTTCATCTCCACGAAGTTTAGGGTCAATATCAGTATGAATTTTATCATCATTATCTCTTAATTCAGCGAGAAGAACGGCCGATTTGCTTCTTTCTGCAAATCGAAATCCTTCCAGAAGATATTTCTTGTCGCCTGTTGCCCGATATAATGCAAAAGTGGTTTTAAAGGCTCCAGCGAAAGCATTCTTACTGTGCGCCGATACCAAGAAGTTGCTTTCATCAGAGTTGATGTTACTCCTAACTGTATTGGCCACCCTTGATAAAAGCTGGTAATTATAAAGACTACTATATAGGTATTTTACATCCTTTTTCTCCTCGTAGAGCTGATACATTAAGTCGGCTTTTTTACCAAAAGCAGTCATTAGGTATATGTCTGGAGTAGTTGGAATTGATTTGATTTCAGTAAAGGGATCTGTTGAATCAAAGTTATTAATTAAGGCAATGATTGCTTGTTGAATGTAACCAAGCGATATGTTGAAGTTTTTATCTTCTGCTTCTAAGAAAGATAATCTTATATAGGTGTTAGCTATATCTCTATTCTTGGTCCCAAATATTCTATTGCTAATATCTAGTGCTCTGTTTAGATAGAATAAAGCCTCTTTCTTTTGATTTATATCACTAAGAAATGATGCGTAATAGGTACAACCTAATGCTAATTCATAGTTTGTCAGTCCAAAAAGATGTTCAGTCTGTTTTAATGAATTTTTGAAATTGATATTAGCCTCTTTTTCCATTTTCATAGCAGCGTAACAACGTGCTAGATTTCGGTAAGATTTGTAATTCGACTGAGAGTTTAAGTCTGAGGCGAGAGAGTTTTTATAAAATTCTAATGCTTTTGGATAATCCTCTTTGATAAAATAGATATGTCCGATATTCATTAGAACTTCTGGAATTTTTGGGTGGTTCGGGTTTTTTTTCTTTAACAGGAGTAGTGTTTTATTATAGTAGGCTAAAGCTTTTTCGTAATCGTATTTGACACTGAAGATGTTGCCTTTCATGTTATAAACGGCATCAACATCTGTGAAATCTGATTTCTTACACGAATTATATAGTATCTCAGCTCTATTCAGTGCGATTAAGGCGCTATCATAATTTGAATAATTTATATAAAGGCTTGCAAGGTTTGTATATGATCCTGCAAGATTGATCGTGTCGATATTTCCAGTCTTTTTCAGATTTAGTGCTTCATTGAAGTATTTACTTGCTAATGTATAATCCCCCATCTGATTTGCAATTATCCCTAGATTCTCCCTGTATTTAGCTAGTAATAATAATTTACCCCTCTTCTTGTTTTGAAGAGTTTTTATGGCCAATTCAATGTTCTTAGAAGCTAGGTCAAAGTTTTCAATTGCCAGATAGGCTAGTCCAAGATTATTATACGTTACTGAAGAGTTAGTATCGGAATAGCCATAAGCTTTTGTTTTGTAGTTAAGTGAGGCATTAAATAGTGTAATTGCGGTTTTGGGATCACCCTTCATTAAGGAAATAGCTCCCTGTATATGTTTTGCTTCTCCTTGGAGTGCAATGTCGTTGATCCCTTTAGTTTTACAGAGAGAATCTGTGGAATTTAGAAGTAAAAGAGCATTATCTATTTGTCGAAGATTTTTAAGGATATTTGCTTTTTTAACTTGGGCTTTTGCTACAGCAAACCATGAGTGGCTTTTTTTGAAGGCCTCAATAGCTTTAGAATAGTAAATTAATGCACTGTCATTTTTATCCTCAATTTCATACTTTTGAGCGGCTTTAACGTAATTCTGACCAGTTTTGTTTGGATGATTTTGCTGCGCTTCCATTAGGTAGCCTAGAGAAATTAAAAGGACTAAACCCATGGAAATTATTACATATTTGTTATTCCGCACTATATTTATCTTAATCACTTCGAGTAATTATTTGGTCAAATGTATCTCAATTAACAGGTTTTGAACTTATCCTTCAAAATTACACGAAATAGTTTACAAAGAAAAGTAAAAAAATAAAAACGGTTCTGATGCATCGAAAAGAGTGCGATCAGAACCGTCTGATTTAGTTACACTGGGTTTTTTACCTGATAATTTGGAATTTACCCGAGAAGACGGGTTGATTTGAATAGCTGTTGCGAATGGAATAATAGTAGTTACCGGCAGCGAGGGTTGATACATCTACCGTGACGTGTTGAATGCCATCAACAGTTGATTGGTGTGAGGAGGTTAATACCTGCGATCCATCTTGTCCCAGGATTGCGATATTAAACTGCTGGTTTTCGGCTGCTGTAAAGTTGATGTTTAGTAAGTTGCTAGTCGGATTTGGATAAATTTTACAGTTTGTAATGTTTGGTTTTGCCATATCGATGCCAAATTGAGGCATGATTTCTCCATTGATTGTGATTGCGTGACTCTCGGGAAGCACCATGATTGCCTTTTCGTTGAATAGGCCTCCTTCAAGTGTGAAGAGTGTATTTCCTTTTTCGAAGTTAATGGGTTTGCCATCTTCGGCAATCCATGCTACTCTCAAGGTATTACCGTTGATTGAGTAGTTGAACCCTTTTAGAGGGGAGGTTACGTTGGTAGGTAATTGTTGCAGGTTATCAAACGAGAGTACTAAACCAAAGCCGGTCAACGGCTGTGAGGCTGCCATGTTGATGTTGGCTTGGTTGGTAGCACTGGTCAGTTGATTATTTATTGACACGGTTGTGAGTGCATCTTTGGTAATGTTTGGAACGTAGGAACCGTTTAAGTCTCCTGATGATGTTCCAGTTATTTTAGTTCCATCTTTCAGGTTACCGGTAAATGTGACTACTTTGTCAGCGAATTGCCAGTCTCCGCTCGGGAAGGGGTAGCCTTGAAGAAACCATCCTACAACAATTGTAACGTAGTCATTCCAAGTAATTAGATTATCTCCATCAACATCAGCAGCTAAAGCTTGGATAGGAGTTAAGTTATTAAATCCAAGAAGGTACATCATTAACATCCATGAGTCTGTTAAGTTGATTCCTCCAGCAGGCAAAGTGGTTGTCGAAGAAATTGTGTATGTACCGTATGGAATATTCATAAAAGTAAATTCACCTTGTCCATTAGTAAATGTTGTGGCCACTACAACACCGTTAGGGTCAGTCAGAGTGAGTTCAACACTAGGAATCGGCTTTGATGGGTTATTGTGGTAAAGTACAGTCCCCTGCAAATTTGATTGGGCGTTGACTCCTGAAGTAACAGCCAGGAAAAGCACGGCCAGAATACATTTAGTAAAAAAGTTTTTCATTGCGTGTCTGTTTAGATCTATTTTAAAGTTGTTTTAATTTCGAAATCCGGTCCCTTGATTCGGGAATCAACGGCCACTAATGAATTTTGCCCAAAACTTCGAGCATTAATATCCATTAGTACCGATTTTAAGCCAAAGGTAACCCCCCTGTTTTGAATATTTTTCTGATAAAGTTCCATAAATATTGTGTTATGAATCACATTAAATAGGTTATAGTGTTGATATACCGTTAATAACATCGTTAAGATCATTTTGGTTCAATCTTTGAATATATGGAATTGTATTGATTTATTCCAGAAATTGGAAAGGCTGAAGGGGTTTATATAAAGAAAAAAGCTATATCTTTGTCGCTCATTTATTAACTAATCAAAGAAAGAGGTATTCTTATGATCATCGTTCCAGTAAAAGAAGGCGAAAGCATTGACAGAGCCTTGAAGAAACTCAAAAGAAAATTTGAGAAAACCGGTGTTGTTCGTGAACTACGTGCACGTCAAAAATTCACCAAACCTTCAGTTGTAGCTCGTGAGCAAAAGCTAAAAGCCATTTACATTCAGCAACTGCGTCAGGCCGAAGAGATCTAATTCAGTTGTTAGGAACATGACACGAAGAGACTGTCTTTATCAATCGGTAAGACAGTCTCTTTTTTTCTTTTGTCACTAAGTAATCTTATTGATTTTATCGGCAGCTCTCCCTTCCCTCTCCGTATCCTCTCCATTAAATCTCTTTATAAATCTTAAAGTTTAGTTGAGCCTGCTGTGAGTAGAAACTCTTTAATTTCTATTTGTAGGTTGGCTCTCGAAGTGTTTTTTGTCATCAAAGAGACCTATATGATCTATCGTTTCAATGGCAACCGTTAATATTTTCGTCTGGTCCTGATCGATTTCTTTCCCGATTTGTTCGCTTTTTTAGCGACTATATATGGAGAAGATAGGGAGAGGTAGCGGAGAGGAGTAGTGAATCGGCTGAGTTGTCTTAATAAATTTGAGTTTGGGTAGGTTGGTTTAATTTATATTTAAGGTTTAAAGATAAAAGGGATAAGTGTGGCTACCTTTGTAATAGGAAAGATCCATTGAATAGATTATAGTATGACACAAATAAAGGATGGTAATGGGAAGCTATTACCAAGACAGGCGTTTGATGAGAGAGCGACATCTATACTTCTAGAGGATGTTTCAATGTATATAGACCGGTTGGTGGCGGGAGGACGGTTGGCTGAATTGAGCATCAGTGCCGCTGAGAGTGATTTGAGGATATTTTCGGAGTGGCTTTATTTGCGAGGGATTGATTCTTTTGAGAAAGTTGACCATATAATAATAAGGAGTTGGTTAATGGATCGGAGCAAGGTGGGCGATAAGAGCAGTTCGTTAAGGAGGCGACTTTCAACGTTACGTACCTTTTATAGGTATATGATCAAGTGGGAGATTTATAAACATGACCCAACTTATAAAGTAAGCAGTCCGAAATTGGGTAAACATCTACCCGAGTCCATTCCTATGAGTCAGCAGATTGAGTTGTGTCGTATTCCGGAGGATGAGAATAGTTATGAGGCATGGAGGGATGAGGCGATAGTAAGCTTGTTATATGCGAGTGGGATGCGAGTGTCGGAGTTAACGGGATTACGGTTGGGGGATTTTGATTCAAAGCGAGGACAGATAAAGGTAATGGGGAAGCGATCGAAGGAGCGAATTATTCCCTTACCGGGACGAGCTGTTTTGTTTTTGGAGCGCTATAAAGATGAATATAAGAAACACTATGAGCGTTTAACCTTTGAGAGTCCGTTCTTTGCTAGAAAAGGGGGAAAAAATGTTAACAGGGCACTTGTTTACCGGATAGCAAATGCTTATCTTAGCTGTATGACGACCGTGGCACAGCGGAGTCCACATTTGTTTCGACACACCTATGCGACACATATGTTGGAGAATGGGGCAGAGTTACTAAGTGTAAAGGAGCTGCTGGGTCATGAGAGTCTAGCTGCGACACAGGTATATACACATACCAGTATAAAGCGGTTACAAGAAATCTATAACAAAGCCCATCCAAGGGCAAAAAAAGAAAAGGAGAACAGATTATGAAAGTAAGTATTAATTCTGTCCACTTCAAGGCTGACCAAAAGTTGGAGGCCTTTATTCAGGGGAAATTAGAGAAGTTAGACGGTCTGTATGATGGGATCGTTGGTAGTGAAGTAATTTTAAAATTGGAGAATTCGGAGACACCTGAGAATAAGATAGCCGAGATACGGTTATTGATAAGGGGGAATGATTTGTTTGCGCGCAAGCAATGTAAGACCTTCGAAGAGGCCGCCGATCAATCGGTGGATGCATTGCGGAAGCAGTTAGAGAAGTATAAAGAAAAGGTAAGGGGTAAATAAAGAATTAAAAAAATTGCCCAAAAAAGTTTGGAGATTTAAATGAAGTTATTACCTTTGCAGTCCCTTTCAAACGGGACTGCTTTTTTGAGGGGTTAAAACAGCAGAACCGATAAAGGGAAGACAAAGTTCTTTGAACCGAATGTCTCAGGGGAGATTCCAGAGCGGTCAAATGGGGCAGACTGTAAATCTGTTGGCGGTGCCTTCGGAGGTTCGAATCCTCCTCTCCCCACGCAATGAAATCGAAATTAAGCGGAAGTAGCTCATTTGGCAGAGCGAAAGCCTTCCAAGCTTTAGGTAGCGGGTTCGAGCCCCGTCTTCCGCTCAGATATTCATCAGCCGATGTAGCTCAGGGGTAGAGCACTTCCTTGGTAAGGAAGGGGTCACGAGTTCAATTCTCGTCATCGGCTCAACTTATTTTTTAGTTTTTTTTTGAGAGGTCAAACCTACAAAAAATAATCTGTTTTAATATGGCAAAAGAAAAATTCGATCGTTCCAAACCGCACGTAAATATTGGAACAATTGGTCACGTCGACCACGGTAAGACTACCTTAACTGCAGCTATCACGCTGACCCTCGCAGAAAAAGGTTGGTCAGAGTTCAGATCATTTGATTCAATTGATAATGCTCCTGAAGAAAAGGAAAGGGGTATTACAATTAACACTGCTCACATTGAGTATCAGACTGCTGTTCGTCACTATGCTCACGTTGACTGTCCTGGTCACGCTGACTATGTAAAGAACATGGTAACTGGTGCTGCACAGATGGACGGTGCTATTCTAGTCGTAGCAGCAACTGACGGTCCTATGCCTCAGACTCGTGAGCACATTCTGTTAGCTCGCCAGGTAGGTGTACCACGTCTTGTTGTTTTCATGAATAAGGTTGACCTCGTTGATGACGAAGAGTTGTTAGATCTCGTTGAGATGGAAGTTCGTGAACTTCTTACCTTCAATGGTTTCGATGGTGACAATTCACCAGTTATCCGTGGATCAGCTCTTGGAGCTCTTAACAAAGAGCCAGTATGGCAGGAGAAGGTTATTGAATTGATGAACGCTTGCGACACATGGATTCCTCTGCCTCCACGCGATATTGATAAGCCTTTCTTGATGCCTGTTGAAGACGTCTTCTCTATCACCGGTCGTGGTACCGTTGCTACAGGTCGTATCGAAACTGGTGTTATCCACACTGGCGACCCTGTTGAAATCATCGGTCTTGGTGCAGAAAAGCTTAAATCAGTTGTTACTGGTGTTGAGATGTTCCGTAAGATATTGGATACTGGTGAAGCTGGTGACAATGCAGGTCTATTGCTTCGTGGTATCGATAAAGACGAGATCCGTCGTGGTATGGTTATCGCAGCTCCTAACTCAGTTAAGCCTCACAGCAAGTTTAAAGCAGAGGTTTATATCCTGAAGAAAGAAGAAGGTGGACGTCACACTCCATTCCATAACAAATATCGTCCTCAGTTCTATTTCCGTACAACTGACGTTACCGGTGAAATCACTCTACCAGAAGGCGTAGAAATGATCATGCCTGGTGATAACCTCACCATCAACGTTGAGTTGATCTATGAAATCGCAATGAGTCTCAACTTACGTTTCGCTATCCGCGAAGGTGGACGTACCGTAGGTGCAGGTCAGGTAACCGAAATCCTCGACTAAGACAAAAGTTTCTTTTGCATATTGAATTCAAGGTGCTCCCGTTGCGGAGCGATTCCAAAGCGGGGCACCTGTTTTTATGCAAAGATTAAATAATACGGGTGTAGCTCAGTCGGTAGAGCTAT
>JACCEE012601737.1_pt1 | contig 13689 bp, 12 predicted proteins | sample 7449931 | NCBI WGS metagenome assembly JACCEE01 (sample SAMN15323457, study PRJNA562643) | freshwater metagenome | isolation source: river surface water | place: USA:Blue River Watershed | collected 2017-08-19 | reverse complement strand
CATTGTCATCAACTATACCGTCTTCAATAGGATTTACTATTTTGTTTGTCTTTATTAAAGTTTCAGCAACATTATCTGATATTTCCTTTTTGTCGCCATTTACATATATACTATAATTACCTTCTTTTCCATATACTTTGAAGTTTATTTTTTTACCTTTTACTTCGTTTGCAAAATTATCAAACTCTTCTTTGTTTTTTATTACATTAAAATCAAGATTTATTTTGTTTTTATCCTCTGTTTTTGCAACAGGTTCGTCTTTCTTAGAATCTTTCTGTTTGCTTTTGTATTTTTCGTAATCTTGCTTTTCTTCGTCTGAAATTTTAGTTTCTTTGCCGTTCAAGTAAGCAGTCCATTTACCTTCTTTTCCGTAAAATTTACCGTTCCACTTGTTTGCTTCTAATTTATCAACAATATCTGGTTTTGTTTCTTTCACCTCTTCTTTAACACTCTCTTTACTTTCTTTTTCATCTACATAATCTGAAATTTGCTCTGCTGAAAACCTTAGCTTCCCGTCTCCGCCAATAAAAGCTTTGTTTCCATCTTGTGTAGTAATCCAGTGACCTTCATTGCCGTCTTTATCAGTTTGACTTTTTTGAATATTGTCATTAAATCTTAAAAAGATTGTTTCACCGTTAAAGATATGTTCTTGCAACGATTTATATTCGTTTATAACAGCTTTTTGAAGCGTTATATCGTCTTTAGTAACTATCTCAGCTATATGTAAAGAATCTATTACGTCGGTATCTCTAAACACTTCAACTACACCTTTTTCCAACAAAATTTTAAGCTCTATTGCTCCTAAAGTATCTCTTTTCATTTTTGTATCTTATTTAAGTTCGTAATTGCCAATACTTTTTAAAATAGTTTTTTCACCACATTCAAAAGTTGCTGAAATAGTTTTTTCAGTTTCTTCCAATATCTCACCTAAACCAAACTCGTTGTGAACTATTGATTTTTTTATTGAATCGGATTTTGAATCTATAAATTCATTAGCTAATTTAACATATTCATCCTTAGTTATTTCATTTTTTTTCAACTTGTTTCCAATTTCATAAAACAAATAATCCTTTATGTCTTTTCGTGTTTTTTTATTAGCACTTCCAGAGTATTTATCTGAAAAAACAATACCGCTATCGGCTATTATTGAGTTTAGGTCAGTTACTTCAATGTCACCAAAGTTGAAGTACATTTTTTCTTTATTTTTCGCCTCTTCTTGTATTTTATTTTTTACAAATTCTTTGTATTTGTCTGTTAATTTTATTGAATCTAATTTGTCTTTTACAATACTTCTGTTTATATCGTACTCATCGTCTTCTAATTTTAATTTTGCTAATTCAGATTGAATAAGAGTTTCTTTTTCTTTCTTTTCAATATTGTATAATTCATCGTAAGACACTTTTGGTTCATAGTTTTTCGTTTTTATCGACGAATCTTTAACTATTTCAAAAATGCTTTTAACATCTTCCGTTTTATAACCAAAGCTGGTGTCTATTTTTATATCTAACTCCCCTCCTAAATAACAACCTACTTCAATTCCTTTCCAATCTTCAATGTCACTTATTGCTGGTGAGTGGTTTGCAAATCTTACTTCAAGAACGTTACCATTTGCATCTTCTGTTTTTATGTATCTTGAAGATGTTGTTTTTGAAAAATTAAAATCATATTTTTGATTAATCGAATCAAGATGTGAGGTTACACCTTTGTATATTTGAGCTGGATTGGTAGCTGTTTTTTGTATGAATTTACCACTTCTACCTAGTTTTTTTTGCTCTGTTAAAATTGCTTTACTACCTTTCTCTTCTTTTTTTGATTCACGTAAGTTTAATTCTTTTTCAGCTATTTCTTTTTCGGTTTCATTTAATTTTCCGCTATTTAATGAATCTTGCAATTGCTTATCGCTTGCTTCTTTTGCGTATTTATTTAATTTTTCTAAATCACTTTTATTGCTTTCTTTTTCTTCGTTTTTATTAACACTATCTTTAGAGTATTTTTGACCAACTCTATTTAATTTTCTGTTTTCGTAGTTGTCTGAATATACACCATATTCAGCTTTTTCAAAATATTCAAAATCAAAACCTATTGATTTTAAAAACTCTTTGTTTTCAGATAAAAACTGTTGTATAAGTGGCTTTATCTTATCTTCGTAAGTTTTTTCGTTAGCATAATTTGAAACTGCATTAATTGACTTGTATTTTAACACTTCGTTGGAATAATATTGTTCAAAAGCCCTAGCAAAACACTCGCAAGTTCTGTTTTGATAATCTGAATCTGACTTTTCGTTCATGTTTTTTCTGAAAACACTAGCTATTTCATTTGCAGTAGAACCTTCTTTATCGCTTGCAAATGAGTTGTTTGTGTTTTTACCCATTTGATAATCAACAAAATGAGCATATTCGTGAGCTAAAGTTATATTAAATTGCGTAGAACCCATAGAGTTTGATACTCCGATAGCTTTTAATCTTGGTACAAAAATACCTACCGCTTTACTTGCGTGCATTAAAACGTTGCCTGAGTGTGATATTTTTAAACCAAAATCTTTGTTTAGGTTTATGTTGTTTCCAAAAACCTCTGAAACGCTGTCAAGTGCCTTTTTTATACTTTCAATTTCTTTTTCGTTTATCTCATCTCCATTTTGTCTTTTAACCATAACGCCATGACTTTCAAGTAAATTATCTTTTGTGTTTGAATCACCGTAAGATGTTTCTTTACCTTTGGTGTAGCTACTTTCGTTGTCTTCTGAATATAGCTCTAGGTCTATTTTTTTCTGCGTTCTGTTTTTGTTTAACAAGTTGTATTGTTGCCATATTTCTAATTTTGAAAGCGGCTTTTCTATTCCTTTTATTGCAGCTATCATATTAAATTGGTCATAATTCATTTTATCATCAGATAAAATCGGTAATCTTGATTTTGAAGGTTTTTCGGCATCTATCCATTTTTGATACATGTCAGCCCTTTTGTCATCACCACCTAAGCGCAATTCTTTTACTTTTTCGCTATATTTTTCTATTTTTTCATCATATTCTTTTTTTTGCGCTATCTTTAATTCTTCTTTAGCTTTAATTTGATAGTATTCTTGTGTTGCTGTATAAAGGTCAAGTGTCATTATGCTATAATTACCATTCATGTTTACACTATCTTTAGTATAATTTGTTATCGCGCCGCTTTTTTCATTAAAACCATTTAACGCAACTAAATATTTATCGTCACCTATTTTTACAGCCGATAATCTATATCCATTTTTTGCAAATTTTTTTAAATCAATATCTTGTATAAAATAAGGCTTTTCAGTGTTTAAAATGTTTTTAGATTTAGGTATTGAAATGTCAACAGGTGGTATATCTGTGTAATCTTTTGTTTTTAAAGTCACGCTCTCCACATTAGAACTTCTATTTACTAAAGTAAACTCTTGTCCATCTTTAGGCTTATAGTCTTCTTTTATAAACTTTTCTATTACAGTTTGTGGAACTGCAATAGGCTCTATTTTATCAACATCTAACTCTAAACCATGTAAAGAACGTCTTCTTCGCCAATACTCTCTTATTTTTTCTTTCGTTTCTTCGCTCATTGGCTTTCTATTGGAGTTGTAAGCTTCTTTTAAGTCGCTATACAATTCTAATGATTTTTCGGGAACTTCTTCGCCGCGCTCAATAGCATTCTTAACATCTTGGTAATGGCTTTTAATTAACTTCTTTATTAATTGCTGTTTAGTTAATTCAGAAGACTTTTCTTTATCTGTTTTTTCTCTTGGGGTAGTATTTGTTGTGCGAGTTTTTGGTGTTTTATTTTCGCCACTATCTTTGTTAAAAGATTTTATAGCATTTGAATAATCCTCACTGGTTAGCCCGTGCATTTCAAAATACTCAACTAAAGAATATTTATAAATATCTGAAACAGGTTTTATGCCATATATCTTTTTTTCACTTTTACTTCTGTTTTCGGCAACAACACTGCTTATAGTTTCAGATATTTTTGCGTCGTTTTTTTCAGCCTCTACACTTATTACACTTTCGTTTACGTTTTTTAAATCAGTTCCATCTTCTAATTTAACATTGTATTTAATTGCATTATTATCTGAAACACCCGCTGTTATTACTCCAGCAATATCGCCTAATGTTACTTTAGTTCCCGTATCAAACTCATTTTTTTGATTTTTAACAGCTTCGGCTTCATCCTCTTTCCCTTCGTTTTTTAATTGCGAATATATTATACCTAAAACTTGGTCTTTTTTTGATAACGGAAAAATCCATCCTTTAATAGTTGGATTCCATAAACCAGAGCCTATTGCATCTTTTATTTTACGCATTAAGTCTTTATTGACGTAAGTTTCACCTTTTATTGCAATAGATTTATCTGAATATTTCTCTATTTCAAGTCCAGATATTGTTGGCGACAATTCCGCTCCCACTGGGGTTTCAACACTTTCTCCAGTATCCTTTTTTACATAAACAGTTTGTAAAAAAGTATGTCCGTCACGAGTTACATACACGCTTTTTTTTTGCAAATTATTAATATCTTTACTGTTAGATTTTTCAAGGTAATCGTAATTTTCTTCCGATATTCCAATAAAATCGCCTTCAACTGACTTTACAATAAAGCCATGTTCAACATCTTCTGTTACATAAATATTATTATCTTCAACTTCACTTTTTGATATTTTAGACTTTAAAACATTGTTTACAGAGTCTAAAACATCGCCAAACAATCTTGTATCTTTTTTCTCATCAAACAAGCTATTTAACCGCTCTTTTAACTTACCAATCAATTCAAGTTCGTTCCACTCTTCTTTGTTCACCCAAACATAATTATCGTGTTCGTTTGAATCAATAGCTATTATATCGCTTTCGGGCTTTTGTGCAAAAAAGTAATGCGATATACTGTTATCGTTGTTATCTATCTTTGTAAGAAAATCAATCTTTTCTACTTCTAAATTTGTTTCTTCAAACAATTCGCGCCTTACAGCTTGTCCAACTGTTTCGTTTTCTTCAACATTACCGCCGGGCAATCCATACTTCCAAGCCCCAAAATTATCGGATGCTGAACGTTTTAACAAAAGTATTTTACCTTCATTATTTTTTACTATAATGTCAGCATACAGCTTTTTAGATTCGCCCGACGTTTGCTTTATTGATTTTTCAATTTCGCTTTTTTTTAGTGTGTAGAAATTGAAACAAAATGGCTTGTCGCTATCTACGATAACGCTTTTACAAATCAAATTTGATTTATTAAAAACAATATCGGTCAACTCACCTTTTATAATTTCGCTTTTTGCAATAGGGCTGTTTGAGTTTATCTTACTGTATGTTTCGGGGCTTATTACGGTATCGTAATTAACATCTAAATACTGAGCAAGTTCATTTCTACCAACAAAATTACTTAACAAAGATTTTACTACGTTATCGTCAATATCTTTTGTCTTAGTTATTTTTAACAGATTAGAACGTCGTATTAGTTCACGAGCTGGCAATGATACTTTATAAACAGTAACCTCTTTTTCGGGGTCTATTTCAAGCCCCGAAGCCCACGAATGATGACCGTCTAATAAATAGTTATCCTCCGATACTATGTAGTTTCTATCTTTCCAGTTGTTGTTCGTTAAACCTTCAATTACCTTATCGTCGTTCAACTCGTTTTGCGAAGGTTTAAGTTTAGATAGCTTTATTTTTACTTTTTTAACGCTTGCGTTGTTGCTGTTACCCGAAAAGTGAATTAAGAAAGAATCAATATCTTTTTCAGATATTTGAGGCATATCTTCGCGACTTTTACCTAAACTATCGTTTAATTTAGCCTTGTACTTTGCAGCAAATTCGTTTTGCTCACCTTTTATGTTTTTTGCAAAATCGTCAAACGAACTTTTGCGAATGTTGTTTAAGCTTTCAAGCTCGTTTGAAAAGCTTTTTACTATGTTTATAGCCTCAATCTCGTTTATTTCTTTGGATGTTGCGACAATAGATTTAAACTCGTTATATTCGCTTTTTAGTAGCTCTATCTTATTGTCAACGTCGCTAATTAGCTTATTATAAGATTCAACAGCTTTTTCTATTGTTGACTGTTTTTTAAACAGTTTGAATATATTTATTTGCATAATTTTTATTATATTTTGAACACAAAAATACTGATTATCAATTAAAAAGAAAACTTTTTTAAATTTTTATCATTGTTTATTTTTTAAACAAAAATAATTTATTAAATTTGCATAATTAAATAAATAACAAAAATTTATATAATGAGATTAATAAAAGCAAGTTACGAAATTTTAACTCCGATAGGAGTTGATGTGTTAAAAAACATTGAAACCGCTGGTAGGTTGTGTTATAAGAGCGAAGATAAAACAACCGACGATAGTTGTTTTAAGTTTGTAAAATCACTTATTGCGCGCGGTCACGAAAGCGTAATTGAACATCAAAGCTTTTCAGTTCGCTTTATTGTCGATAGAGGTGTGTCGCATGAGCTTGTAAGGCATAGATTAGCTTCTTTTAGCCAAGAAAGTACTCGTTATTGTAATTATAGCGACGATGAGAAATTTGGCGACGATATTGTCTTTATTCAGCCTCTTTGGATAAGTGATGAGCAAGTCGATTTAATGTCTAAAATCAACGAAAAAAATTACTTACAAGTTGAAGAAACTACTAAGGCTTGGTACGCAGCAATTCAAGAAAGTGAGCAAGGTTATAAAATGCTTACAAAACTAGGTTGGACACCACAAGAAGCGCGCTCAGTTTTGCCAAATGCTCTTAAAACTGAAATCATAATTACAGCCAACCTACGAGAGTGGCGAACTATCTTTAAACAACGCACCGCTAAAGCTGCACACCCGCAAATGCGAGAAGTTATGATACCTCTTTTAACTGAGATTAAAGAAAAGATTCCAGTTGTTTTTGACGATATTTTAATTGTAGAGTAAACAAAAAAAAGAGTAAGAAGGTTTTAATTTTCTTACTCTTTTATTTTAAAATTTCATCTTATCAAAAAGATTTTGCTCAACTTCATTTATCTTGCTTTCACTTACAATTTTATCATTCTCTTTTTTGTTGTAGTTCAACTCTAATTCTGCAATAAAATTGTTTTCCATTTGCTCAAACAAAACATCAATTTGATTTGCGTTTTGATGTTCAACTGAATTGAAAGCAATGTTGTACTTTTTTCTGTAAGCCCTATCTAATGGAAACTCCGTATTCCACCAAATTATAAGGGATTCTATTTGCTCCCTTATAGTACTCATTACTTTTCTGTTTTAGAAATTGGTACGCCGCCGTTTTGCAAAATCTCTCTCCACTCATTGTACCAAGGCGCAAACTGCTTTACATACACAGCCACAAGCTTTGCACCCTCCAAAGCATCCATCTTTTCAAAGTTTAAATCCTTTGCAAGTTCGGGTACTAAGTTTTTAAATGTACAAATCGCTAAAGCTAGGTTATAAGCATAAAGCCCGTCGTTGGTGTAACTATCAACTATGTTGCCAGCTTGACCTTTTAAAATAACACTCAAATCAGACTGAATATCCATGATTTGCTTATTATTAGGGAACTTAACATCGTAGTTTACTTCTACGCCACTATCTGACAAGATAGTTAAGGTAACTGTTTTTTTTGGAAAATCTAACATAAGTTTTGTGTGTTTTAATTTTTAATACTATCGAATAGAACGGTCAAAATTTTCTATTACAACACCTTCATTACCTTTTTCAGCGTACATGATAGGTGTCAAATATCTGAAAGATTGGTTATGTGAACCAACGCCACCCTCAGCAAGATTAAAGCTTTCGCTATCCATGTAACAATCGTTTATCTGAAATGCTAAGTTAGCATCTTGCTTTACATTACCGTTAGCATCTAAGCCGTCAGATACTTTTTTGTAAACGTCGATTGTAATAGGCGTATCGGCTAAAATAGCATTCATCTCGAATTGAGCTGCACTACCAACCCCTACGCGCTTTTGCCCTTCAATACGAGCTGCCAAATTCCAATCTATCAAAGTGTAGGCAGCAGTAAAGCTACCCGAAAACTTAGTAATTGGAACGTCGGTATCGTAGATAGTACCTATACCACCGACAGCAGTTCTATTATAGTTCTCGTTACCTGAGATACTTTGCATTTTACCGATTATCGTAGAGCCTACTTTAACAATTCCAAGCGCGCCCGTAAAAACTTTTCCATTCATAGTTTCTATTTCTTAATTATTAACCAATTGTAGGGTCAATTACAACACCCGTAAATAGCATAAATTTAACCTCAAAGTTAGGTTCAAATTCGTAAGTCGCGCTAATTGTATCGCCTTCTATCTTAACAATAACGTTTCTAAAGCTAACAATCAAATTATCAACATCAGCTTTTATTGTTTTTGTTTTCAAATAGTCGATTACAAATGCCTCTACTGTGCTTGCACTTGCTGTAAAACGATTTACGCCGTTTACATCGCCGTAAAAACGTCTTTTAGCGTTGATAGTTATCTCTTTATTTAACTGAGATATGATACGGAACAATTGCTTGCTGTATGTTGTGTTATCTTGATTGATAGGAGGGTTTGCCGTGTTGTTTTGCAAGCTGTTTGTACCATTCAAACACACATAACGTGCAGGGTCGTAATCACTATCTAATATTGTCGTAAGCACTCCAGCATCAATAGCTTGGTCTTCTTGTTTTGAGCTTAACTTGTGAGTAAGCTTTTGAATACCAATTTGCTTTTGTGTTAATGGTACTTGCGGAGCTAAACCAGCCTCTCTACCTAACAACAAAGCTGCATGAACAAATGAGTTGTACTCGCTTATTCCACCGCCCGAAACTGTAAAGCCTACGCCACCATGAACAACTGAAACGGTTTGATTATCGTAGTAAGTAGCTATTTCGCATGAATCAGTAGCGTCGCCTTTAAAGTCCTCTTCATTGTTTCCTACCGCAACGTATATTTGTTTTGCAAAACGAGCTTGCAAGGTGTTCCACGCTGCTATTTTTAGGTTGTTAGATGAATTAGCTTCTAATCCGTAGTTGTCAAGTAAGATAAAGCTTGAATAGTTGTTTTTCAAGTATTCTAAAGCTAAATCAACGTGTTCGGGTTGATAATCTTCTGTACCACCAACGGCTTTAACAGGTGTTGAAAGATTGGTTAAGTCTCCAGCTACAACAGCTCCCGTGGTTGTTATTGTGAATGTTTTTACCTTAAACCATTCTTTGAACTTAGCATCTGAACTAGTCCATGCTTGCAATTCTGACAAATTAGAAAACTCTGGTGAGTAACCTAAAATATCTTCACCCGAAAGTAAGAATGTTTTAAAATTGCTTTTACCGCTTTCGATATTTAATTCATCGTCACCGCGCCAATTACCTTTTGTGAAAACCAATTGGTATTTAGATGAATCTAAAGAACCAGCAACTAATTTAGCAGCATAACCTTTTACTACTTTCGTTCCCGTTACACCGCCAAGCAATGTACTTCCAACAGTTGCCGCTACTGTACCTGTTTTAACAATCGAAGGTACTAAGCTATTTGCAGTCGCTCCCGTGTTGACAGGTGCAGTATATTTGAATGTAGTTCCTGTTTTTTTAGAAAAGCTATAACCAGTTGTTGCAGATAAAGCAACACAAGCGTCGTACAACCCTGTTACAACTAAAGCAATTGTATCGCTTGTTTTTACAGTATAAGAGCCAAGTGTCAACGTGCCAACTTTTAAAGTTATTACATCGGCAGCAGCTCCAGCAGCAGTAACGGTACAAATATCGCTTGCCAACACGTCGTTGCGAATACCGTTTGCCACAATACCTTCATCAGTGGTTTGTAAAACTACGTTTCCGTTTGTAAATGGCAATGTAATTTCAGCAGGCGTAGTTTTACAGGCTCTTACATAGTCAATCGAAGTGACACCGCCCGAACGCGTACCATTAGGTAAAAACAGACTGTCAGAAAGTTTCCACCACTTACCGCCTGTTACTTCGCTTTTAAAATCAGGTGAAGTAGTGAACGTTTGTATTGCGTCACCTTTACTTTTTAAAGTTCCCGCTATACCCGCACCACAACCCCAACCAGCACCACTGCCAGTATCAATTACAAGCAAACCACTATAACTCAGTGAAGCAAAGTTTGAGTTCTTTACTCCTGAGACTATTTGTGAGTATGCGCCAGGCTTTTTTATAGCCCTACCGTTGAAAAATATCGTTCTACCCATATTTTTATTTGTTTATTATTTTATCTTCTTTGAGTTTTGTAGCCCAATCTTCGAGCGACAACAAAAGAGATTGTTTGTATTTTTTAGCCATCACAGCTCGCTTTACAGCATCGTACCCTTTTATATCGCACAATTGCTCAAAATCAAAAACACTTTCGTCTTTTTTCTTGATAATTACGCTTTCTGTGTTTTCTGTATCTTTATCTTTTGCCATAATACAATTTTATTGATAATTGATTACAAAATTACTGATTATCAGTTGTTAAAAAATAAAATTATTTTTATATTGATGTTTATTTTTTAAACAAAAATATAAATAAAGCGATAGTTTGTGCAAGTTTATAAAATTATATGTATATTTGCATTTGAATAATATTATAAATATATGGAAACAAATATTACATTACAAAGTAAAGATAGAGAATTGTTTGGCGTAGTAATTAAGCAAGAAACAAAAACAGGCTTTCTATCAGTATCAGATTTGCAAAAAGCCTATGAGATTGCAAGGTGGCAATATGGCTGGAGTGAAAGGAGAGCATCATGCGCAATGCAAAACGATAATTTTAAAAAATTAATATATCATGTTTTAACTGAAAAAAATGAAATAAGCATAGATATTAACGCGTATTATAACAATATTAACGATATTGGAATGGCAAAATACTTGAAAAGACTAAATCTATATAAATCAATTGGAGCTAGGGATTCAAGACAAGTATATTGTATAGATTGGTTATGGAGAATTTTATATCACAATTTATTTAACGCAAGTTCACTTGTAAATATTCCTAAGTTTATAACAGAAATAGAGTCCATAGGCAGCTTAACAAATATTTTTAATTCTCGTGAAAACTCTAGGGAATTAGGATTTATTGAGAAATTGTTGACTTCAAGCAATTTGATAGTTGACAATTTTACTACTCAATATGTTTTTAAAAATTTTAAGTACGACTTAAAAATAAAAATGCTAGATAAGCAATTTATAATAGAATATCACGAAAAGCAACATAAACGCTTATTAAGCGATGATTATGAAAAATTTACAGCTGTAATGGATTCTGTTTTTTACATTGTTATTCCTTATAACAAAGAAACAGAACAATTAGAACTTATAAAAGATATTTTATGCGGTAAAATATCGCAAGAAGAGCTTAATGAATTTGAATTTTTTAGATATAAGTCTTTATTAGACGATAAATACGCAATTGCAATAAATAACCGCGTATTTGGTCAACATCTAACAGGTGTGCGTAATTTAGCGTCAGCAAACGAATTGAAAAAAATAACCAAAATAGAGCAATTCGTAGCTCAATCAATAAACATGGGTATGATGAAAACAGACGAGCAAGTAATGTTTGCTATAAATAATTTTTCACTATAAAATCAATTAAAAATTATGACACAACAACCTAAGTTATTTTTCTTAGTTGCACTGCCAACTAACAGAAGCGAAAAGCGCGAAGCTACCCGTGAAGTGGAGAGAATCTTATCAAAGTTACAACCTATTGTAGATGGGTTTGAAAAAGATTTGTTCGATGACAGTATTTCTTGTATAGATTACAACACTTTATATGAGCACTATTTAGACTTATTTAACAAAACTCTAAACACTATTTCGCCAAATAAGCTGAGATATGTAGCTATTAACCCGTATTACTTTAAAGAAATGTTTTCGTGCGAAAAAGTTGATATGGAGGATTTGGGTTCAACGAAAATAAGCAAGTTGTTAGTGCTTACCCGCGAAAAGATAAGGAACTTTGCTTTAGATATTGTTACAAAAATATTAAATAATTATAAGTATTAAAAAATAATTTAAAAATAAATTATAAAATGTTTGCAATTTAAAAAAAGTTGTAAATTTGTACTGTCAAAATGAGACAGTAATTAATTAATAATTCAGCTACACAGTCCTGCTGTTTTATTCGGAAACATAGCAGAGTTGGTTTATGCGTTGGACTGAAAATCCAAAGAAAAAGGTTCGATTCCTTTTGTTTCTACTAATGCAGGTTCGATTAAAACAATAAATTATGAGTTTAGATGTATCGCTAATTTCAAAAACACCGATAACTAAAAAAAGAACTGGTGTATTTATTCGTGAAAACGGTAAAAATAAAGAACTAACAGTTGAAGAAGTTATAGAAAAATTTCCAAATGCTGTTGTAGAAGAAAATGAGTTTGAAACTGAATGTGTATTTGATGCAAATATTACACACAACCTAAACAAAATGGCTGATGCTGCTGGAATTTATGAGGCTTGTTGGAGACCAGAAGAAATTGGAGCGACAAAAGCAAGTGATATAATTCCAATTTTACAAAAAGGATTTGAAGATATGAAGGCAAGACCAGAATACTTTAAGAAGTTCGATTCTGAAAATGGATGGGGAACTTACAAAGATTTCCTTCCTTGGGTAGAATCTTATCTAAATGCTTGTCGTGAATATCCTGATGCAATTATCGAGGTGTCTCGTTAATATTGTGGCTAACGGCTGGCGGTATAAAATCGTTGGGGATTGCGAGCCACGAACCTATCAGCCGACACTGAACTTTGCACGGGGTACAAAGTTTGAATAACAGATTAAACCCCAATGTTTTATGACCGCTTGTTAGCGTTTCGTGCTTTATTTCATAATATTAATATAAAAACTTAAAATATGTATATAGTTGAATTAGAATTTGGAGTTTGGTTAGCACCTTGGGATGGAGACCCTGGTCGCACTTTGAAAAAAGAATCAGCAAGAAAATTTCACACAAAAGCTGATGCTAATTATTATCTCACTCAGGCGAGAATGTATAGACCGTTTGAATTTGCGAAGGTCGTTTTAGCATGAACGCTAACGGTTACAGCTATGTTTAGTTGCTGATTTTTAAACACTAAACTATCAAAATGCACGAAATTATGAACAAAAAACAAAACTTGAATAATGCAGATAACCAGCAATTAAATATAGCTGATGTTAGGCAACGTACTTTATTAGATAAATTAAAGTACTGGTTAATTTGCAGAAAAAATGGACATACAGTTAGTCGGGTACATCCTAAATATCCATCACAATATTGCTCTATTTGTAGTAAGCATCGAAGCGAGTTTTAGTATGTTGCCTAACGCTATGGCGGTAAGAACAGGCCGCTTGTAAGACTGTTCATATTTTGTAATCGCTGTCAGCGGCTTGTTTTTACCGCTTGTTGGCAGCAGTACTTTTAAAATTATGACTATTGTATCAATTACTTATCCAGCAAAGTGTAAAGATTGCCGATTTTGTGTAAGCTATCCGAAAGGAAAAAGAAAACGGCATTATTGCACAAATAAAAAATCTCCAAGAAGCGGAAGTGATGTCGCTTTAAAAGACAAAGTTTGTGATGTATGGGAGCTTTCTTAGTATTGCTGCCAACGAATGGGTGTATGCGCTGTTGGGGATTACGAGCGCAAAACTATCAAGCTACACCGAACAACAACCGAAACTACACGGCTGCCATACGCACTTAAACCCCAATAGCGTATGACAGCCGTGTTACCGCCCGTTTTTGTTATT